>Ga0256405_10005126_pt1 | contig 23262 bp, 25 predicted proteins | sample RumenRJG_02DNA_FD_189096 | JGI IMG/M metagenome (GOLD analysis project Ga0256405, IMG submission 189096) | Bovine rumen microbial communities from Lethbridge, Alberta, Canada - RJG_02 | ecosystem: Host-associated > Mammals > Digestive system > Stomach > Rumen | place: Canada: Alberta... | reverse complement strand
GATCTTCCAGACTCTAACAGATGCATATACTTTAGACGGTCTGCGTAATCATGTTTCTTTCTCTTTCTTTCTGACATAATAAACCCCGAAAGTTTTTTTTTGTCTAACTTTCGGGGTTCATTTCACATGGCACTGCCGCTTGTTGAAGTAGTCTGGGAAGATGATGCTTCTTATCAGATTGATGATTTTCTTTACCTGTTCCACAGAGGGAAGTGAGGCTTCCGTCTGTGGCATCATACGTGTTTCCTGTTCCGTCTGGCGCGAGAGTTGACGGACATTACGTTCGAGTATTTCTATAGTTCTTGTGTCCATAACAAGTCTTGATTACAAATGTATCTCTTTATCCACTACTTCACCGTTCAATATTTTGAAAGAATTAAGATGAACGCCTTCGTGAAGGGAAAGGATGGCATAGCGAATGGTAGGATCGTTAGCCAGGCGGAGGTCCTCCTGCGAAGGGCGCGAGGGCGAGGCAGGATGACTGTGCCAGTTGGCGAGGATCTTCAGACCGTTCTGACGGGCATACTTCAGTGCCGCAAACTGATCCTTAGGGGCGAAGGAGAAGTGCTCGGGAGAGTGGTCGATGTTCTCCATCCAGTAGTTCTCGGTCACCACGTCACCTTCTGGACCGCTAATACCCAGCAGGTAACCGCACGTCTCATTCGGTGCGTCCTGCCGGGCTTGGCTGATCAATTTATCAATGATTTCATTCTGAATTTTCATCGTTTAGTGGTTTTTGAGGTCGCAAGCGGCCTGTTCGTAATCTATCAGATGATCGATGGTGGGATTTGTGCCACAGATGGCGCATGAGTCACGATGCCTCACGGGAACGGTACGGAACTGCATGGTCTTGGCATCAAAGGTGAGCAAGCGGTTTGTCAGCAGTTCGCCAATACCTGTGAAATACTTCAAAGTCTCGGCGGCCTGGATAGTACCGAGCATACCTGCGATGGCACCGAGCACACCAGCCTGTGAACAGGTGGGTACGGCACCTGCGGGAGGCGGTTCCTTGAACATACAACGGTAGCAGGCTGTGCCAGGCAGATGGGTAAACGTCTGGCCATTGAAACGCAGGATGCCTCCATGCGAGAAAGGTTTACCCGCCATCACACAGGCATCGTTGATAAGAAACTTCACGGGGAAGTTGTCCGTACCATCGACGATGAAGTCGTACTCCTTGATGATATCGAGTGCGTTCGACGAATCGAGGAACTCATAATAGGTGTCTACCTTCACATCGGGGTTGATAGCCTTGATCTTCTCCTCAGCACTCTTTACCTTCGGCACGCCCACGTCCTTGGTGAAATGAATCACCTGACGTTGCAGGTTCGAGAGATCCACTACATCAGCATCCACGATACCGATGGTACCGATGCCAGCTGCTGCCAGATAGAGACTCACGGGAGCCCCCAGTCCGCCGGCACCCACCACGAGCACGCGTGCGTTCATGATCTTTTCTTGTCCCTCCACACCAACATCCTGCAACAAGATGTGCCGTGAATAGCGCTGTATCTGTTCTTCTGAAAAATCTATCATCGCGCGCCTCCTCCCATGAAATACAGAAAATCCACCTTGTCGCCTTCCTCAATCTGAATCTTTTCCCAGTCCTCGCGCTCGGCAAACTCCTCGTTCACCTGCACGCTGACCATCTCCGGGTTTTCTACCAATAACTGCTTGATCAGTTCACTCACGTTGAGCGGCAGGCTCACTTCCTGCGCATCTCCATTTACATAAATCTTTGCCATATCAATTTGAGTTTGAATCTGGGTGCAAAGTTAAAGCGAAAAAAGCGATGCTACAATCCCACAGGAATGGTAAATCGCATACCACATCAAGGGTATGCGAAATGCCACAAACGGGCGATTGTCTGCCTTGCGAAAACCCCGTACCTTTGCACCCAGAACTCAAACGTATTATTTATGGCAGAAAACAAGAAACTAAGTATCATCGCCTTTAGCGGCGATTTCGACAAATTGACAGCTGTATTTACATTAGGTACAGGTGCGGCTGCAGTAGGTTATGAGGTGAACATCTTCTTCACCTTCTGGGGGCTCGACGCCATCAAGAAAAAACAAGGCAGAAGTTTTACTGGCGGCAACTGGCTCACGAAGTTCTTCGGTTTTATGATGGGCGGATTGAAAGTCACTCCCACGAGTCGTTTCAACTTCCTCGGTGCAGGTCCGAAGATCTTCCGCTACCTGATGCGCAAGAACAATGTGGCGACCCTCGAAGAACTCGTCGAGGCAGCCAAAGTGTTAGGGATCAACCTCTATGCCTGCGAGATGGCGATGCACGTGCTCGGGCTGAAGAAAGAAGACTTTATTCCCGAGGTGAAAGATGTACTTGGCGTGGCATCGTTCCTCAACCTCAGCGAAGGCGGACAGACATTATTCATTTAAAAAGGTAAGGATATGGCAACAAAGGTATTAGACATTACGAAGGAGCATTGCCCGATGACCTTCGTCAAAACCAAGATCGAACTTTCGAAACTCCAGCCGGGTGACATTCTGGAAGTACTGCTTGCTGAGGGTGAACCCCTCGACAACGTGCCCCGCAATGCCAAGGAGCAGGGCTACAACGTGCTCTCAGTAGAACATATGGAAGGTACAACACACAAAGTGACAATTAAGAAATAATATTGTATAACATTTAAAACTCAAACGAATTATGGCAGAATCAAATCTTCAGCGCAGTGTGACCACTGCTACCGCCAGAAGACTGGCTACCACCACCAAGACCGCCCCGCAGATGGGCAGTATCACACCGAGATTACTCCTCAAGTTGCTTCCCTGGGTACAGGTCAGCGGCGGCACCTTCCGTGTAAACCGCACGAAGGTAGAACTCCGAAAGAACGACCGCCTTCCCATCCAGTATGTGAATGGCGTGCCCTCGTTTACAGCCAAGGACCTGAAGGCGATCCCCCTGTTCTCTGAGTTCGACGATGAGATCCTGAATCGTCTGGTAAGCTCTTTCGAGGCAAAGGAGGTGGAAGTTGATAAGCTGTTCGTGGAGGAAGGCAAGGACAAACAGCGCTTCTTCATCGTAGCCAGCGGACAGGCTGAGGTCATCAGCAAGGGACCTCATGGCGAAGACCTACGGATCGCCCTCTTAGGCGACGGCGAATATTTTGGTGAGGCAGATCTGCTCGACGAACAGGAATCAACCGTCTCCGTACGCGCCATCACACCCACCGTCTTCCTTGGTCTGAAACTCAAGGAACTCATCAAGTTCATCAAGGAAGTACCCGATTTCCGCGACACGTTCGAGAAGGCCGTTGACAAGCAACTGCGCCTGAAGGCCTCCGTCAACGACAATGGTGAGAAGCACATCGATCTGGTGAGTGGTCACGAGGAGGATAACATCATCCCTGAGACCTATATCGACTACGAGGAGAATCCCACGGAATACTCACTGAACACACTGCAGACCGTTGTCCGTGTGCATACCCGCGTCAGCGACCTCTATAACAATCCCTACAATCAGTTGGAGGAACAGTTGCGTCTCTCGATCGAGAGCATCAAGGAACGTCAGGAGTGGGAACTCATCAACAACAAGCAGTTTGGTTTGCTGGCAGCTGCAAACCCCGCCTACCGCATCACCACACGCTACGGCGCACCCACCCCCGATGACCTCGACGAGCTGTTGAGCCTTGTCTGGAAAGAACCCGCTTTCTTCGTGGCCCATCCGCGTGCCATCGCCGCCTTTGAGCGCGAGTGTACCTGGCGTGGCGTGCCCCCTGTAACCACCGACCTTTTCGGCACAAAAGTCATCCTGTGGCGCGGTGTGCCCCTGATTCCTTCGGATAAGGTAGAGGTAGAAGGTCAGTACCTGACAGGTCGCGGCGTAGGTACGACAAAGATCATCCTTGTGCGTACTGGCGAACAAAGCCAGGGTGTCATCGGATTGCACCAGAGCGGTATCCCAGGCGAGATAGCACCCAGTCTGAGTGCCCGTCTGATGGGGCTCGACAAGTTTGGTGTGGCCTCATACCTGCTCACGAAATACTTCTCATTAGCTGCCCTCACCGACGACGCCATCGCCGTGCTCGAAAATGTGGAGGTAGGCTACTATCACGATTATCAGCATCGAAATAAAGTAGAGAAATAATGCTCAACCTAACAGATATCAATAGTTTTCCGACTCAGGACGGTGGTGCTCTGGCTCTTTTGCGCGACCTCGCCCAGAAGTATTGCCCTGAAGAGGCCAGAGAGGTTCGTCAGAGTGTATTCCCTGATGAAGCCCTGCATCTTGAGGAGCTGGGAGCGGGATTCAAGCAGCTTCTGGCAGGTGGAAGCGGCTATGGCGAGCTGCCTTACATCGGAGACGTGGACGCCCATACCTCTTCACTCCCCAAGGACGACGGCTTCGGCATCGGCATCCCTGAGACGCAGAAGCTGCGCGACCTGCACTACGAGGAGGCTGACACGCTGAACTCAGAGCAGATCAAGCGCGACTTCCCCGTGCTTCATCAGAAGGTGAACGGTCACGACCTCGTATGGCTCGACAACGGTGCCACCACGCAGAAGCCTATTCAGGTGATCGACAAGATTTCGGAGTACTACCGCACTTATAATAGCAACATCCATCGTGGTGCCCACACGCTGGCAGCTCGTGCAACGGATGCCTACGAGGAGGCGCGTGAAAAAGTGCAGCGTTTCATCAATGCCGCCACCAGCGAGGAGATCATCTTCGTACGTGGTACCACCGAGGGGATCAACCTCGTGGCGCAGACCTACGGACGCCAGTTCCTGACACCAGGCGACGAGGTGATCGTCAGCGAACTCGACCATCACGCCAACATCGTACCTTGGCAGCAGGTGGCCCACGAAAAAGGTGCCACGCTGAAAGCTATCCCTACGGATAAGAACGGCGACCTGATCCTCTCGGAGTTCGAGCGACTGATCACACCCCGCACCCGTTTCGTCAGCGTAGGCCATGTGAACAACACCTTCGGCACCATCAACGACGTGAAGCGTATCATCGACATCGCCCACTCGCACAACATCCCCGTGCTGATCGACGGTGCACAGTCGATTGCTCACACACCTGTCGATGTGCAGCAGTTGGGTGCCGACTTCTTCGTGTTCTCAGGTCATAAGATCTACGGACCGAACGGCATCGGTGTGGTGTATGGCCGCAAGGATCTGCTCGACAAGATGCAGCCTTGGCAGGGTGGTGGCAACATGATTAAGGATGTGACCATCGAACGCACGGAGTATAATGTGCCACCTGCCCGTTTCGAGGCTGGTACGCCCAATGTGGCTGATGCCATCGGACTGGGTGCCGCCCTCGACTATGTGAGCCGTCTGGGCATCCGCAACATCGAGCACCACGAACACCAGCTCACCGAATATGCCCGCGAGCAACTGGCTCAGATCAAGGGCCTCACGCTCATCGGCAATCCCAAGAACCGCGTGTCGGTGGTGAGCTTCGTGCTTGATGGCATTCCCGTTCCGGAAACAGGTACATTATTAGATAAGGAGGGCATCGCAGTGCGTGCCGGACATCACTGCGCCCAGCCCGCCCTCCGGGCCCTCGGCTACGAGATGAGCGTCCGTCCCACCTTCGCCCTCTACAACACCCGCGAGGATGTGGATAAACTCGTTATCGCCGTCCGCAAGATCATTGGAAGCAGATGAAGTACGAAACGAAAGTATTAACCACCAAGTATCAGAAACCTGATGCTTACGGGGCATTGTCGATGCCCGTCTATTATACGGCGGCGTTTGAGTTTGAGTCTGCCAAGGCCATGGGCGACGCGTTTTGCGGTCGTTCCATGGCGCCGTCGTACGCCCGCATCGCCAACCCCACGGTAACCTATCTGGAGGAGCGCGTCAGGCAGATCACAGGAGCCACCAGCGTGACGGCATTGAACACAGGTATGGCGGCGATTGCCTACGCCCTGACGGCAGTAAGTGGCGCAGGACTGAACATCGTGGCCTCGAAGCACCTGTTTGGCAACAGCGTCTCGCTGATTCGTGACACTTTAGGCAGCTTTGGTGTGGAACCACGCTTTGCCGACTTCACAAAACCGGAAGAAGTAGAGGCGCTGATTGACGATAAGACCTGTGCGCTGTTCTTCGAGATCATCACCAATCCGCAGTTGTTCGTGGCAGACATCAAGGCGTTGTCGGAGATAGCCCATCAGAAGGGCGTTCCCCTGATAGCCGATACCACCATCGTGCCTTTCCCAGCCTTCCGTGCCGTCGATTTCGGCGTAGATATCGAGGTGGTCAGCAGCACGAAATACATCTCTGGCGGCGGAACAGGCTTAGGTGGTCTGCTCATCGACTACGGCAAGTTTGACTGGAGCCAGTCGCCTTCTCCTGCCCTACTGAGTCGCACGAAGAAAGTCGGCAAGAAACTGGCCTTTACAGCCCGCGTCAAAACCGAGCTGGTGACAAATCTTGGTGCGCTGATGACACCACAGGTGGCGTATATGGAGACACTGGGGCTCGACACACTCGACATCCGTTTCCGTCGGCAGGCAGAGACCACCTTGTGGCTCGCCCGGCAATGTCAGGCTTTGCCCGAGATCAAACGCGTGAACTATACCGGCCTGGAGGATAATCCCTTCTACGAACTCTCGAAGTCGCAGTTCGGTCCCCTGCCTGGTGCCGTCTTCACCATCGACCTCGAATCGAAAGAGGCAGCATGGGCGTTCATCGACAAGTTGCAGATTATCCGCCGCGCCACAAACCTCTTCGATCGCAAGTCGCTGGCCATCCATCCAGCCTCAACCATCTTCGGTCTCTTCACGCCAGAACAGTGTGCCGAGATGTCCGTACCTGATACGACGGTACGCCTCAGTATCGGGCTCGAAGCCGGCGAGGATCTGCTGGAAGACATCCGGCAAGCCTTGAAATGAAAAAAGTGAAGAGTCGCCTCTTCACTTTTTTCATTGATTACCAATCGTAATCCTCCACATAGCCATCAAACTTCACTTCCTCCGTCCATCCGTTGGCACGGAACAGCCTGCGGATCTCCTCTTGCAGAGCAGGCGGAATTAGTCGCGTACCATTGCGGTACTCAAAATAGTAGGTGCGATTGGTTTTCCTGATGATGCCATTGCGCACCGTAGGCTCCAACCGTTTAGGCATATCGTCTGTGAAGGTATGCAGCATCCCTTTGGCGAAGCGCACCTTCTGATCGTTGCGATACAGCGGACATTCAGCAGATGCCACACCCTTGAAGTGCGGATTCACACATCTGTAGGTACTATGGTCATGGGGCACGTAAGGCCCTGCAAGCCATCGCAGGCACTGGGTGCGCAATGGGCACTTATCGACATAACAAACCGTGTAGCCTTCTCTGGCTTTCTCAATCAATAATTCTTTTGCGATACTCATGTTATAAAAATTTTTAATGGTTAACCTCACTTTGGAGGCTGAAATCCTTTGTGGAAAAGGGGTTGAGGCGGGTGAGATTGGAGATTTCAACCTCACCCGAACCTCATTCCGACCTCATGCGGCCTTGAGTGGAATCACTTTGTAATGAGCCACATGACCACAATCCGTACTCTCGAAACCAAGTGCCCGCATGGCCTTCCCCAAATACACTTTCGTGCCGTGAGTAGCCTTGACTGACGGGTACTCGTTGGTGATAATCTCCATGAGCCGATCACAATTCATCGACTGTGCCAACTCGCCAGGTTCCGGCTTGCGGAAACAGATGCGGATAATGTCAGCAATATCCTTCCGTTCCAGATAATTCTGGTTCAGCTGCTGGATACGGACCACCTCTTCGTTGTTAAACCAATAGGGCGACTTCTGCACCCTCAGTTCATAAAGCACCTGAGCATACAACTGGTCGTAGTCAATCTCACCCGTATTATCAATGTACTTACCCTTAGGAATCGTCATACAGATATATCGGCGAGAGCCTGTGACATCCTTCAGCGGATGCGGATTGTTGGTTGTCGATACAAACGACGCATAACGGGCCCGATCCTCCTGAGAGGCACCATAGATAGGTCGTCCGTTCACCTTACTTTTAGATAAGGTCTGCTTCAACAAAGCTTGCTGACTGGTAGGAATGGCATCCAACTCATCGATGTTCACCAGCAGATTGTTGGTAAGAGCCATCTCCTTGTCGAACTTGTTCGAGAGGTTCAGGTGCCCCAAATAGTATCCACGCAGATGTGGAGGCAACAGGCAGACAAAGAATGTCGTCTTACCACACCCCTGAGCGCCAACCAACGTTGGCACACATTCATTGCCGTGAATCGTGTCCATCTGGAGCCAATGAGCCACCACCGATCGCAGCCAAATAGCCAGATAGCCCGTCAGTTCAGAGTCAACCCCAGGCAGTCGATGGAAGAGTTTTGCCACATGATTCTCGCCATCCCATTTGGGCAGATGCTCCAAATAGTCGGCGATAGGGTCAAAGGGTTCGATCTCGTCGGAGTTGACATACTCCACAATGTCCGACTTCGGTGATCCACTCTCACAGACACGCTCACGCTTAGCTCGGATGATGATACTGTTGAGAGCAGCCTGTGTCAAAGGCTTCCACAGAGGCTCTTGTCCCTCCGCAGGTTTCATAGTAAATTCCACCTTCCCGTTAAGCACGTTTCGGCGGAAGAGGTAATGAGAAATGAGGTACAGCTCAGTAGCGAGCATCCCCTCCTGAGAGACTCCAAGAGTCTCTCCGTTAATAAGAAGATTTTGTTCCATAAAAAGATTTTTTAAGTTAGATTTTACAGTTCCTTTTCCTTAATTCGTGTTCCTTTCTTCAATTTCAGTGCAAAGATACAAAATTTATTTTGCGGTTTGCGAATTTTTCCCCCAAAAAGACACGTTTTTAACACTTCAATGAGGCAAAAAGAGGTTCAAGTGAGGTTGAAGTGAGGTTGAAATGAGGTTAGAGTGAGGTTAAAACTTCCAATCTCACTCGCCACAAACTCTTTCTACAAAGTGTTTCCAGCTATCAGAGTGAGGTTAACCCTAAAACGCGCAAAATTCATCGAACACTCGCGTACGCTTCATCAAAGACTCGCGTTTTCTTCAATTAATGAAAACTCTTAGTCCGTCAGGTTCGGACTCGCAGTCCGTAACTAACGAACTCACAGTCCGACGTGACGGACTAAAGAACAGACATATAGTAGCCATCCCTTTTCCTTTATTTTATAAGTCGAAAACCTTTTTATTGCACATACATAATTATTTGTAAAAATCACATTTTCCCCAATCTAAATTATCTCCATAGTTTGGATTTTGATTGGTATTATAATTAACTTCAACCTTTATTTCTATATTAAAATCGCGTACCCATAGTAGGTCAAAGATTGAGAACTCCATGTGCTCGAAAAGGTTGTGAAAAGGGTATATGAGATGCATATCCTTAGTAATTTCTCTATCGAGGCCCTCATTATAGTTATCCCATTCATCATGTCCATAAAGCATTTCGTTTTCAGTATCTATCTGTTGATCCCAACTTCTTATTGTAAAACAGCCAGCACCGTCTATATCATAGAGTGGCATAAAATTGTCAAGACAGCCGTTAAGCACAGCCCATATTTTCTTAGCTCTCATTGTCTGCACTGGATGTATGTTTGAATAGCCATAGCCAAAAAAACATTTGCCTTCAACTTCCAGACTGCCGTATTGACAAGTATCTTTTGTTGTATGGTAGAGTGCTAAGGTTCGTTTCCGCATTTCTTTCAACTGTCCAATAAGTGCTTCGTTGAAATCATAGAGCAGTTGTTTGTATTTGTCATCCAATACAAACATATCGTTTAATATATTCTTTCTGATACCAAGCAATCTTCTGATGGTATAAACTTCTGTTTCATTATGTGTACCCCGTTTCTCGTTCTCGAAGTAAACATCCAATATCTCTGTTTCAATCTCTACTACAGACTTAGTCTTAAATATATCTTGTACTGTCATATTTTTAGGATTTGATGTAATCAATAATTTTTCTCCAGATGGAAAGATGCCTTTTTTTACATTCATTTTCCGACATAGGGTTAAGGGCTATGTCCAGCATAGTCATTAGCAAAATAGAACGTGTGGTCTTCCACCCGAAATGTAATTTTACATAAGCATTTATGCGCTCTGTCACAAATTTGGCTGCATTATAATACTTTTCTTCTTCCCCTTTGATAACATTCACTTCTATGATTTCATCATAGACTTCTAGTTGAATTTTCGTTTTCTCCTCTTTGTCTGCCATAATTTTCATTATTTGACTTTACGTAAAACAAACCTTTGTACCATTGTTCGGGTGCAAAGATAAAATGAAGTTATGCCGTTTTGGGGCATAACTTCAATAAAAATGCAGAAATAATGTTTATTATCGCATTAATTTGTAGATATCATTAGCCATGGATTTTATGTTGTCTTTACTGTGCCAACCAAAATCTCTATAAATGCAATAGTACGGTAAATGGGAAACCTTTAAAGTACCAGACAGTTCTTTATCAATAGTGGCTCCCAGCAACACTATACAACGAGGGTTTACTAACTTTATAAGTTTAGTAATATGGTTACAGCATATTTCACTAATATTAATCTGTTTCTTACTTCTATATTGTTTTATTAGCCTATGTAATCCTCTAATATCAAAAGTTGACATTGGGTATAGATTGGTGACCATCACCTTCTTTTCGAAAAGCTCAGATAATTCTTGGCGACTCACAGAAGGATATGGATATTCGTTACGATATATTCTAACTAGTAACTCACACATATAATAGGAATAGTGGTTAAACTTTTTCTTATTGGAATCCCACCATTCTCCATCTTTTCTTGCGTTGTTGGGTTTTAACCATTCAATATGACTTCTCCATAAAGTATGGTAATCATCTGGAAGTTTTTTCTTTAAAGGGTCAATAAGGCGTTTCTTTTTATTATGCCAGTTATTCCAATTCCATTGAACATATCGACCTGGACCAGGGTTAATACCTATAAAGAGAATGTCTGGATTGTCAATGATAGGACTGTTTAGGTCTAACCAGCCTAAATAATCTGGGAACTGGTCCCAATTAGCTTTTATGTCATCAAGAATTCTTATTATATCCGTCGACATATCATAGTATTGTTGTTGTAGATAAGTCATAATTAGAATGAGGGATTTATTTCTCTTATAAAGGTCCTGAATGGGCTGAGAACTTTCTCTTGAACTTCCCAAGGTTTGGCTCCAGACGGATGAAAGGCTTTGATAACCACTACCTTGTCGTTTGGATAATACCACAAACAGGTATGCATATTCTTTATCACTTTGCCATTTACAATATAGTCCCCACCAATTTTTTGGGGCATTTTCCCCATAAAATATTTCTGAGTGACGAAGTTAAAGATAGAGTCACCAGTACCATTGCAGCATACGATAATATTGGGGCTAAGTATGTCCAGTTCTTTTTTAAGGAATAGCTCATCTTTGTCTAAAGCGTCAATAATCTCTGATTCTTTAACCGTTTTAATACCAGCGAGTTTTTTTGATTCAATAAATGCAAAAGGTTTAGTATTCCAATAATCTATAACTTCATCCATTCGCTTATCAACATATTGGTTGTTGAATGGAGCATTAACATTCTCTGGAGACATCTCTAGCAGTCCGTAAAGCAGTTTGGCTAGATTTTTAAGGAATGGCACTTCAAGTTCTCTGTTCTTCCTTCCTTGTTCTTCTCCATACTCGTCGAGCAGCATTTTCCGTGTATCATATCCCCATTCATCGGGACAGTCCTTCAACAAAAATGCCACTTTTCTTGGTGACTGTTCCCACAAAAGATCTACATTTATACCGGGATCGTTTTTGAGCATTATTCCGTCTCTGCAAAACAAATATCGCTTTTCTGCAGGATAGCTTTTAATCCAATCTACAAAAAGATCAGAGAGAAGCTGATTATAATTATTATGTTTTAATTCCATTGGCTAATTGTTGTATATGTTCCACGTCCTCTTAACCTTGCCAGCTATTTCTTTCCTCAGCCATAGTGGCTCTAATACTTCTACATCTTCTCCCATAGACAATATTTCCTGCTGGAAATCAAACTCAGGACATAGGTATAGTTCAAATAGACTGTATTCTTTATGGCATTCTATCTCCTTTTGCGACTGATGTAGAGGTAATGAACGTAAGTAGTTGGCTTGACCAGCAGATAGTTTTAGTATTATCTTTTGAACCTCAGACTCTGTATTTGCTATAATACCATAATAATCTTCAAAAAATTCTGAAGGTATAAAACCTTTAGGCATCTTAAACTTATCCCTTTTAATTTCCATATCACAAATACGATCAATGGCGTAAATCATTATCTTATCATAATAAGGACTGTGAGCCATCAAGTACCAGCGCTGTTTGAATAGTTTTACCGCATATGGTTCTACATCGAAAGAGAAGTTTTCTTCTTTCCAATAACTATGGTATGTAATATGTATGGCCTGATTCTTCTTCATTGCCTCGAAAATCGGTGCAAGATATTCTTGACCAGAAGAAACATCTTCGAGGATAATACGATCTTTCAAAATCTGGTTATCTTTCAACAGATTGCTGACGGACAAAGTGTTCAACAACCAACTACGAAGTGATCCACTTTTTATTTCTTCCGAATTAGCAATATAATAATGGTAGCCTCCCTTTCGCTCACATTCTATGATGAGTCCAAACATTTCTTCAGCAGCGATACGCCATTTGTGGAATGTTCTAAGGGCCAACTCCACCCCTTCGCTCATGTCATTTTCGAGCCACTTCTCGTTGATTTCCTCGAACGTTATGCGCTTAGCCTTGTAGATGGTTTCCACAAGCCAAACATACTTATTTAATAGGTTCTTAGCCATATACATTATTATAATCTGCTGCAAAGATAATAAAAACCTATGTAAAAATAAGGCATAAGTTAAGAAAAACTTTCTTTCTCGCGAGTTGTACTTTACATATACCTTAATATATCATGCTCAAGGCTGAACATGTAATTACAGAGAGACGCATCTTTTATTATACCTATAATCTGTCCTGTGTTCTTTTGAAACACATTACAAACAAACGGAATGTTTTTTGAAATAAAGAAGTTAGCAGATCAGGGGGACAGGTCGTTGATCGTTTTGAAAGGGGAAGTGAATCGGAAGTCAAAGCGACTTCCGTTTCTTATCTGGTTGGGGCACGTCAATTTCCTAAAGATCCGTCCATATCTTATATGCAACAGCATAGGTCAATCCACTGACACGAACCATCTGACGTGGACCTGCTCCAAGTTCACGCATCACGTCACGAACTATATCCTTCTGTCTATCCTTAGAGTGGAGTTGGAATTCAGGAATAGTCCTTGCCCCGCATTTCCTCAAAAGCAACTCACGAACGGTCTCGTCGGATATAACCTTTCGCTCATCCATATCGATACACATTACCGTCTCAGGCAGAGGCATGTCAACCCAGGCTGTCAGTTCATCAATACCGTATCTCTTGATGACAGGCTCAATATGGCTTGCCCGTTGTAATGTCTGGCCCAGATAATCGTTCCCCCAACTGCTATACCTATAATCTTTTGCTGCCTTTACCAATCCTGCCTTTACGGGATTCTGATGGATATAGCGGAAAAGTGTCAGGAAATAGCCAGAGTCATTACATGGCTCGCTCTTGAAACGATCCTGAAGGAGATGACCTATACGGCCATATTTCTTGTTGTAATACGGCACATAGCATGAAGCGATGGATTTCACTACATCACCCACCTTTAAACTCTTTTCGGAAATCAACAGATGGACATGATTGGGCATCAGGCAATAGGCGTAGATGTAACAAGGAACCGCTGACATCATTCTGATGAAAGTCCAGTAGTCTTCGGTATCATCAAAAATGTCCTGACGGTTAATACCACGTAGCATCACATGATAGATGCCTGTTCCGCTTGATTCTCTTGGCTTTCTTGACATAATACTAAATTTAAAGATTCTACAAAACGCTGCAAAGATACAAAGAAATAATGTAATTCGCAAGTTTTTATGGAAAAAAGATCAATGACCTGTCCCTCTGATCCTCCTACATTAAGTTAGAGTTTAAAAATAGTTGCTTTTTCATTTGAATAGTTTTCTCATATTGGTTTTAGGTTATTTGGTTAGTAAAAAAGCATATAGGGTTCGCAGGGATGCGAGCCCTTTTGCTTTTAGTGGCAGTGAATATCTCGAGGCGATCAATCTATCGCGATAGTATCCGCTCTGCGTGTTCCTTGTTTTTTATTTTAATTCGCTGGGATCTATCAGTCCGGTACGGAGGGCGTATTTTACGGCTTCGTGGCAAAGGCTTTGATGATCTCCGTTTCCGTAGCTGTCAGGACATCCTATTGCTGGGAGGTAAATTCGGTATATCAACTAAAATCCTACATTTACGATATATTTTCCCCTTTTTTCTTTGCAAATTGGAAAAATATTGTTATCTTTGCAACTAGTTATAACATTTTCATATCGTATTATTGCGATATCAAATATCATTGCGACTGAGACTAAAAGCTTATGATTATAAACGGTTTATGTGTTGATTATGGTAGCCGCTTCTGTCCGTGTATATTGGCAGAGACGGGTGGCTGCGTGGTTTGCAGTCAGGTCAATGGCAAGGATTTTTGCGACTGTAAGGCCAGCGGCGGTGTCTGCATCAAGCAGGAACTGCTCAGAAATGGCGGTAAGGCGAAGCCTGGCCGGATGACATACGAAAGCGAAGTAATATCTGTGATTCATCACGATGGTCTGGTGTTCTTCAGGGTGAAGGTGCCTTTGTCTCTGGAGCAAGATGTAAAACGTCCTGGCGGCTTTGTATTTATACGCCGTAAAGACGCGGCTTCGTGGTACGATGTGCCTATCTCCGTACAATATGAGGAGATGATGGTGGGCAGCATTGGAATGACAGTTCTGCTGCGTGGTGTCAAGACATTCCAATTTAAGGATCTGTCCGAGGGAGACACGCTGCTGATACGCGGTCCGTTCAACAACGGCCTGTTAGGGTTGCAACATCTGGAAATGCAACAGTCGGGTCGCTGCCTGATACTGACCAAGGGGATTGGTCTGCTACCATCGGTCTCCACAGTCAGATATTTACAGTCAAAGCACAACGAAACGGAGTTGTATGTGGACGAAGGAAATTTCTCTCCTTCCATTCTGAAGTTCAATCTCGACCTGTTTGAACTTCCATACAAACACCTGACCCTGCTTGATGCCGAAGGCGAACTCACCACAGAAGTCAAGCACCTCGTCAGGCGGTTTGTAGCCGATGGCGGTAGCCTGATTCATGTCGGTGCTTCGGAATATGTGATACACGAGGTGGCCGCCTACCTGTCTTATATCGGCGAACATCAAGTGAAACTCTCTGCCTGCAACAATGCCAGGATGTGTTGCGGCGAAGGTGTGTGCGGCGCATGCACGGAAGTGACTGCCGACCTACGGGTCATTCATCATTGTAAAGAACAAGTAAACGCAAAAAGAATCTAATCATCACATTATGAAAGTTATTATCATAGGAGGCGGATGGGCTGGTACAGCAGCCGCCATAGCCGCAAGAAAAGCTGGTGCTGAGGTTTGTCTGACAGAGAAGACGGACATGTTGTTAGGATGTGGTAATGCTGGTGGAATCATGCGCAACAACGGGCGTTTCACGGCTGCCGAGGAGATGATTGCGCTGGGAGGCGGCGAACTGTTCCAGCTGATAGACCGCATTGCACTGCACCGTAACATAGAATTCCCTGGTCATCATCACGCCACACTCTATCCCGTCAACACCATCGAGGCACATGTCCGCCGGTTGCTGCTGGAAATGGGCATCGAGATACACTGTTCTACACACATCGCCGACGTGAAGTGTGACGACAACCGGGTGGAAGCCGTCTTTTCCGACTCTGGTGACCGCTATGAAGGGGATGTCTTCATAGAGACCACTGGCAGTGCAGGTCCGATGGGCAACTGTATGAAATATGGCAACGGCTGCTGTATGTGTGTGCTGCGCTGTCCTGCCTTCGGTCCGCGTATCAGCATCAGTGGGCGGTGTGGAGTGCAGGATTATCAGGGCGAACGCCAGCCCGACATATTCGGTGTCTTCTCAGGATCGTGCAAAGTGTCTAAAGAGAGCCTGTCGGAAGCATTGCAGCAAGAGTTGAACAGCAAAGGCGTAGCCGTGATACCGCTGCCCAAAGAGGAGGTCAACTACGATAAGCTCAAGATGAAGGCATGCAAGCAATATGCCATCAAGGATTTCTCGGAGAACATGATCCTTCTCGACACCGGCGATGCCAAACTGATGACAAGTTACTATCCCATTGAGAAGCTGAGGCAGCTGCCCGGCATGGAAAATGCCCGTTACGTCGATCCGTGTGCAGGCAGCAAGGGCAACTCCATACGCTACCTCTCAGTAGCCTACCGCTCTAATGCCATGACTGTCGATGGTATCAGCAACCTGCTTTGCGCAGGCGAGAAAAGCGGTTTGTTCATAGGCCATACGGAGGCTATCACCACCGGTACGCTGGCTGGTGCCAATGCCGTGCGACTGGCTGCTGAAAAGCCATTGCTGACACTGCCGCAGACACTGGCCGTAGGCGACATCATTGCAACTGCCAACGCCGCCATCAAGGAAAGGCACGATACTTTGGAGCGCTTTACCTTCTCGGGAGGGAACTACTTTAAGCGCATGCAGGAGAAAGAGCTATATACCACCGATATCGATGCCATCAGACAGCGTGTTGAGCAAGCCGGACTATTGGGCGTGTATAATGAACAGATAGTCTAAGGTGTAGAAATAAGAATGCGCTCCTATAAGGTTGACATAGAGGTTTTTGAACGAATGCCTGTAACAAGAGCCGTACTGGTACAGAGCATTCCTGCCATTGTAGCACAACTGATTACCCTTCTCTACAATTGGGCCGACACCTTTTTCCTGGCACGTCTGAACAAGCCAGAACTGGTGGCGGCTGCTACGATTGTGCTACCCCTCTATTTGATGCTGACCGCCATTGGCAACCTGCCAGGAGTAGGCGGCGGGAGCCAGTTCTCCAATCATCTGGGCAAGCACGATTACACAGGAGCGCAACGGGTGGCATCAGTCTCCTTCTGGATGGGCATCATGCTGGCATTGGCATGCTGTCTGCTCTTTCCTTTGTGCGGCGACACACTACTGAGCCTCATCGGTGCCAACGAACGCACCCTTGAACCCGCCCGGGAGTATGCGTACTGGGTGATTACCGTAGGCGGCATACCTGTCATCATGAACCTCGTGCTTGCCAATCTGGTCAGAGCTGAAGGCATGGCACTCCAGGCTTCCACTGCTCTCTCGGCAGGAGGTCTATTGAATTGCCTGCTCGACCCCATACTCATATTGCCAAGTATGGGTAATATGGGCATTGCAGGAGCGGGCATCGCTACGGCTGTATCAAACACGGTGTCAGTAATGTGGCTACTGGTAGTCATCTACCGTCACCGACAGACGGGTGTGCTGACCTTTGCGCCACATCTTCTGCGCTATGCCAGACACCATATAGGCAGCATTTCCAAAGTAGGCTTCCCCTCATCTGTACAATACATGCTGACGGTGCTTGCCGTAGCAGCCCTGACACACTTTGTGGCTCAATACAATACCGAGGCAACAGCAGCCCTTGGCATTGTGAAACGACTCGACTATCTGCCGCTCTACTTTACTATCGGACTTTCTCAAGGCATCTTGCCGTTATTGGCCTACAACCACTCGTCGGGCAATACCGACCGACGCAATCATGTGTTCCGATGCGGCTGTATCATCTCATTCTGTTTTGCCGTGTTGTGCTTCGCCGCCTATGAAATTGGAGCATACCCATTAGCAATGCTGTTCACACAGGAACCTATCACGGTATCATACACCGTGCCTTTTCTCCGGATACAGGTAGTAGCCATGCCGTTCATGGCAATATGCTATCCCGCCATCACGCTCTTTCAGGCTATGGAGCGCTCGCGCGAGGCACTTATCTGCAGTATCCTACGCAAAGGAGTGGTCGATATACCCCTGCTCATAATCATGAATGCACTATGGCCCTTGTTTGGCTGCATGTGGGTGCAGCCGATAGTAGACTTCACCTCTATGCTGGTAGCCTTTTACTTCCTTTCTTCGCTACACCCAGCCCTCCGCCAACGTTAAGGCATCATTATATCCGCAAAGACAGGTTGATATAGATATTGCGTCCTTTCTGGGGAATATGATTCCAATCGGAACGCACAAAACCTTGAGTCGTAATCTTCGTACATGACAGAGAAAAGAACTTAGGTGTCGCAACAAGTGGGGAGAAATTACGTCAAGCTGTCTCGGGCTCCCAAAGGTGGCGGTGCATATCTACGTGGCCATTGGGCTTGAAGGTGATGCCTTCGGACTCTAGCAACGGACGCTGGCGACTCCAGCCTGGGGCTGTGCGACCTGCATTGTTCACCACACGATGACAAGGCAGCAACTCGGCACCTGGGGTATAGCGCAGGGTTCGCCCAACCATCCGCGAATGGCTGGGCCAACCTGCAAGTGTAGCGATATGTCCGTATGTGGTTACATAGCCTCGTGGTATCTGGCTGACGATGTTCAGCACAGCATCACGAAACGTCCTTGCCTGCTCAGGCGTCATTTTATCGGGATAGTCTTTCATCGGCTCATCCATTCTTTTCGTTCCTTTTCGCACATCTTCTCGATAGCGTAGCGAAGCATGGTGCGAGGCATCTCATGAGCATGCTGGCGGAGGAAGTCGCGGAGGAGATCCATCGACACTCTCTTACCCATCTCGCGGAGCATCCAACCAACGGCCTTATGCATGAGATCGTGAGGATGATGCAGATGAATCTCTGCATAGCGGAGACACCAGGAGGGATCGCCCATCTGAGAAGTTTTCCACGAACAGACAATGCTCATGCGCTGTTTCCAGAGACAGGGACTTTGTGCTAATGAGTCAAGCACCTTGATCTTATAGTCTCTGTCGCCCAGATTAGAGGGCAGGAGCAGCCAATGACCCAGGATCTTGTGGACAGAGAGGTCAACTAAGTCCCAGTTATTCGCCTGCTCGGCATATTGCAGATACATTGTCACTATCTCGTCACGCTTCCTGATGGCATCGGGATTGTTTTCCAGACGTTTGGTAGCCAACTTCTCAAACTTCGCCACAAGGATCAGGAAACCACAAAGCCGCACCTCATGCCAACGGCTTTTTAGCAGCATTGGCACCTCGCTCAAAGGGAAGTCAGGACCAACAGCCTTCACCACCTCTCTCGTCTGCGGAACCTTCAGTCCCAGGAATTCGTCTCCAAAGCCGTACTCACCAGGTCCTGTCTTGAAAAAGCCCATGAGTATCTGCCGCTGTGCATCGTTACGCTGCGATTCCAACAACTCGACAATATCCTGCGCCTTGCTCATATATAGAATTCGCTGGGATCTATCAGTCCGGCACGGAGGGCATATTTCACGGCTTCGTGGGCTGTGTTGATGCCCAGCTTGCGGAAGATATTCTTGCGATGGGTGGTGACGGTGTGGATGCTTGAGAATCGTTCGGCTGCAATCTCCTTCGTGGTCTTGCCCTGGGCGATAGCTTTGATGATCTCCGTTTCCGTAGCCGTCAGGATATCGGGCTTCTCCTCTTCCTGCTGTTGGGAGATAATGGTTTCCAGGGCCCGCTGACTGAGATAACGTGTATGACGGTTAACGGCCTGCAGGGCCTCACGTATCTCACTTATCGGACCATCCTTGAACACCAGACTGAACTGATGGGAGGAATAGACCACACGACGGACGAACTGAGGTGTGAGCTCATCGCTGATGAGGATCCACTCCGACAGGCTGAAGCGTTCTGCCACAATCAGCAGCTGGTCCTCGTCGGCAAAATCAAACAGGGTATAGTCAAGGAACACGACAGCATCCTCATGTTCCTTCAGCAACTCTGTGAGCCCTGACTTATCGACGGCACGAAAGACGGCACTTCCCTCGTCACGCTTCAGCAGACTCTGCAGCGCATAGGCCGTCAGCTCCTGGTTATCTGCAATAATATAATTCCTCATACTGTGTCGGCAAAGTTACAGAATTAAAAGCAATCTGCCAAATCTTTTGTAAGGTTTGACAGATTACTCATTACTTTTTTAACTTTTAACTTTTAAATTTTATCTAGTGCCTGTGCGAGGTCGTCGATGATATCGTCGATGTGCTCCGTACCGATAGAAAGACGCACGGTCGAAGGCGTGATATGCTGCTCTGCCAGTTCCTCAGGCGAGAGCTGTGAGTGCGTGGTGGTATAAGGATGAATCACCAGACTCTTCACATCGGCCACGTTAGCCAGCAGTGAGAAGATCTGCAGAGCATCAATAAACTTCCAAGCCTCTTCCTGACCGCCCTTCACTTCGAAGGTGAAGATGGAACCGCCACCATTGGGGAAATACTTCTTGTAGAGCTGATGGTCGTGATGGCTCTCCAGAGCCGGATGATGCACTGCAGCTACCTTCGGATGCTTGGCGAGGAAATCAACCACCTTCAGGGCGTTCTCCACATGACGCTCCACACGCAGACTCAAGGTCTCTACACCCTGCAACAATATGAAGGCATTGAAGGGTGAGATGGCAGCACCAGTATCACGCAGGATGACGGCACGGATGCGGGTGACATAAGCAGCAACACCTACAGCGTCAGCAAACACAATACCATGATAAGAGGGATCGGGCTTAGAGAGTGTGGGGAACTTGTCGTTCTGCTTCCAGTCGAACTTACCACCATCGACGATGACACCACCCAGACTTGAACCATGTCCACCCAGGAACTTCGTAGCGGAGTGTACCACGATGTCAGCACCATGCTCCAGAGGTCTAATTAAATAAGGTGTACCGAAGGTGTTATCCACGATAAACGGGATGCCATGCTTGTGAGCCACTGCAGCCACACCTTCCAGATCGAGCACATCACTATTCGGGTTACCGAAGGTCTCAGCATACACCACCTTGGTATTCGGCTGGATGGCGGCGTCGAGGGCGTCGAGGTCATTTACATTAATAATGGTATTGCTGATACCCTGCGTAGCCAGTGTGTGGGTAATCAGGTTGTAAGAACCACCATAGAGGTTGTCTGCAGCAACGATATGGTCGCCATTCTGCACGATGTTCTGAAGCGCGTAAGTGACGGCTGCAGCACCAGAGGCGACTGCCAGACCAGCCACACCACCCTCAAGGGCAGCGACGCGATCCTCGAACACACCCTGAGTGGAGTTAGTCAGACGACCATAGATATTACCTGCATCGCGGAGACCAAAACGATCGGCTGCGTGCTGAGAGTTATGGAACACATACGAGGTGGTCTGATAGATGGGCACGGCGCGAGCGTCAGTTGCGGGATCAGCCTGTTCTTGGCCTACATGGAGTTGTAAAGTCTCAAACTTGTAATTCTTTGTACTCATAATCTTATCCTTTCTTTTATTTTAATTAATTTGTTATTCTGTTACTATGTCTATGATCAGTTATTTTGTCTTTTCGACGCTGCAAAGGTACGGCATTTAGAATGATCTGCCAAATTTTTGTTGAAATATAGAAGATTTACCTAAAACAAGAAAATACAAAGAAGAATATTCCAAAATTTGCTTTCTCAAAGCTTTCTCAAAGAATATTATTCCAAAACAGGCACATTTTTGTCCGTTTTTTGTTGCAATTTCGGTAAAAAAGTTGTATTTTTGCAGTCGAAAGTATTAGTTTCGACTGCAAATAAATGAATATCTAACAAACTTTTTCAAGATGAAAAGACTTATTTCAACCCTTTTGCTGGTTTTCGCTGTCTTTACGGCGATGAATGCGCAGGAGCAGCCACTTCTGAAAACCCATGTTGAAACGGGCTACGTTGAGGGAGTCCTCGAAGGCACGCTCGCAGTGTATAAAGCCATTCCCTATGCAGCCCCACCCGTAGGTAACCTGCGCTGGAAGGCACCGCAGCCTGCAAAGCCCTGGGAAGGTGTGAGAGTATGTGATCAGTTCGGTCCCCTGCCCCCACAGCCCACTCGCCCGGGTCGTACAGCCGATATGATGAGTGAGGACTGCCTCTATCTGGGTATTGCCACACCTGCCACTTCTGCTAGCGACCGTTTGCCTGTGATGGTGTGGATCCATGGTGGCGGTTTCCAGACAGAATGGTATGGCGGTGACCTCTGGAAACATCTCGCCATGCGCGGTGTCGTCATTGTGAGCATAGAGTACCGCACCGGTGCCCTTGGTTTCATGGCACATCCCGAACTCAGCAAGGAGAACAAGGAAGGCCATTCAGGCAACTATGGTATCCTTGACCAGATCTTCGCCCTTCAGTGGGTACAGCGTAACATCGCCAATTTCGGTGGTGATCCCTCTAACGTGACTATCTTCGGTGAGAGTGCAGGTGCCATCAGTTGTAGCATCCTCTGTGCCTCTCCGTTGGCCAAGGGTCTCTTCCACCGTTGCATCAGCCAGAGCGGTGGTTCGTTTGCACCTTGGAGCGACAATCCCCGTTCTTTTGGTATGGATGCCTCCCAGAAGGGTGCTGAGAAACAGGGACTGGACTTCCAGAAGCATCTGAAGAAGAAGAACATCAAACAACTTCGTCAGATGGATCCCATGTCGCTTTGCGACGGTAACGTCGGCTTTGCCGGTTTCTGGCCCTGTGTGGATGGTTATGTGATTGTCGACGACCAGTATCGTCTCTATGAGCGTGGTGAATATAATGATGTACCCGTGATTGCGATGACCAACTCTGACGAAGGTGCCCTCTTCTCACCTCCCAACATGACGGTAGAGAACTATCAGAAGTCCTTCGCTGGTATCTTCGGCGATTGGGCTGAAGAGGCTCAGAAGTACTATCCTGGCAACACCGACGATGAGGCATGGCACGGATTTGGCGATGCTTTCCGCGACCTGGGTTTCGCATGGCCCTCTTATGCCTGGGTGAAACTGCAGGCTAAGACGGGTAAGAGCGGTGCCTATGCTGCCTTCCTCGCCCAGCCCTCTACGATGAGTTTCTCACAGGATCCGCGCCGTCGTGGTGTGGCCCATGCTGATGATGTCATGTATCTGGGTGGTCAATTCCTGACCCAGCCCGACAAGTATCCTGCCGAGGCTGCTGTGGCTGAGATTATCCAGCAGTATTGGGTAAACTTCGCCAAGACGGGTAATCCCAATGGTAAAGGACTGGCTTACTGGCCTACCTTCGACGAAACGAAGCCCACCACGATGCAGTTCTCAAACGGTGCTTCGCTCATCATGCGTCCCAACCGTGAGCAGATCGACTTCATTGACCGTTGCTACAAGGCAAAGCGCGAAAAAGCCGAAAGCATGCGTTAAAGGAAGAACC
>Ga0256405_10005124_pt1 | contig 23262 bp, 17 predicted proteins | sample RumenRJG_02DNA_FD_189096 | JGI IMG/M metagenome (GOLD analysis project Ga0256405, IMG submission 189096) | Bovine rumen microbial communities from Lethbridge, Alberta, Canada - RJG_02 | ecosystem: Host-associated > Mammals > Digestive system > Stomach > Rumen | place: Canada: Alberta... | reverse complement strand
CTGCTCTACCGAAAAGAATCTCCCCAAGCTGCAGGATGCTTTACAGTATGCAACGAAGGGAGCATACTATGAGAGCGAATGTACATATGGATTCCGTCCGTCAGAAGATGGATTCGTGCTATGCTACCAGCAGCCCCGCGTAGGCAAGCTCGGCTATGACGGTACCGGCAACTGATGGTGTAATAGACAAAAATGATTCCGGGGAAAGGTAATAAAAAAGAGAGCGACTCGAAAAATCGCTCTCAAACCCATTTGGGGTCCTTGGTGCAAGGAGGACTTGAACCGATTGTGGCCTTGGGTGGAGAGGATTTGGGCCCTGCATCCATACTTCCCCGAACTGATGGGCAAGAAGAATACTATTCAAGATGCGGAGTTGTTGCAATGAATCTTCTTAAGAGTTTGTATTATACTCACTTTGTGTAGATGTGGATGTCTTTCCCTTCAACGGTAATATCCGTGATTCTCTTGGGATTGATTCCCCACTGTTTCTTAATCTGTCTTGTTAGCTCGGCATTATCTAATAAGCACCCCAATTCTATCCCGCGATGCCTCTTTTTCGGTTTCCCATTTAGGAAGAAGGTCTTGATTGCACTATCTTTCTTGGTAGTAATGAGGACTATGTCTTTAGGGTGACATGGATAGATATTATGAGCAGCCCATTCTTCTCTTTTGATTATAACGATATCCTCAATGTCCTCTTTGGTGATACAGTGATTTGCTTTCAAGAAACAATCAAGTGCCTCATCGGTTGAATCAAATCGTTCACGAGAAATGTTTTTAAGCAACCAAAAGACACCATCAACTACGAATCCGATATCTCCAAAGGGATGGGTCAATATCCACTCTTGTAGTCCAACAACATCCGCTCGCACCTCATTCCGCCAACCTGCTCCATAGTTCTCATCTAACCAAGAAAAGATGACGGAATTATACTCCTTCATCTCTTCGTCCGAACATTCGGCGATGCATCCAAACTCATTATACCCAATACCATAATGCTTCTTGAACACCTCTTGTCCTTGATAAACGACGGGAACTATGCCGCTAAACAAAATTAGGTCAGCGTTGCCTTCTGCTAAGTCTTTTTTCGCGGTCTCAACGGAATACTCCCGAAGTTGAGCCCCTACGACATTCGTGATAGTGGCAAACGATAGACACAGTAACAATCGAATTACAATTCTATTCATAATGAGGATTTAGGTGTTTTTTGCTGAAGTGATAATGACTCCACGACGGATGCAGCAACAATCATTCCGATAGGGCTTGTCCACGGAGATGTTGAGGTTCTTGAGATAGTTGTATGAGACCCCGATGGCCGCCTTGTCCCAATGGTCGGTCAATGCCTTCAAGTTTCCGTAGTAGTGTTGTCCATCCTTCTCGAGGTGGACGATGGCTCGTTCTTGTTTCTTCTTCGGTTCCATTCGTATCACGAATTTTAGTCAAAAGTAGTAAAATGTTGCGGTTATTCAAAATAAGCATCCTAAAAGTTGCGTATATTAAATAAAAGCACTATATTTGTGGAGAGATAAGGAACTGTAATCAGCAAAGTGATGGAGCCGTACAAGGCGATGATGGAGCGGATGGGCAGTCAGCAGGAATCCGAAGTATGGGAAGATGTCCGAAGGAAACTGAAGTGATGTGTCAAAACCTCAACCGTATCTCTTTAAGACAAAAACAAGGTGACACATCGTTGCCGAATGTATCACCTTAAGAGTTTGTATTAAATGACAATTTGGTCACTAAAAAATATCAATGCCAAGAAAATAACCGACTATCCCCAATATTCCTATAACGATAGGAAGAACTGTATAAGAAACGATATGAATTATTGTCCCTGCCTTTTCGCCATATGCTTTCTTCATCCTATCTAACTTCCCAAGTCCTTTTGAGTCTTTGAAAAGACGAAGATAAATCGTGAATAATCCAAATAAGAGTGCGAAAATACCGAAAACAAGAGTGAACATATTCGTAATACTTTTGATTAAACAAACGGTAAGCAAAGATAGTAATTATTTGGTAGTTTTTCGTATAGAAGTCACTATTACGCCTCTACGGATAGTGCACTTATCATTTCGGAACGCTTTTTCGTCGCTGATACAATAGTTTCTTAGGTAGGAGTATGAGACCCCGATGGCATCCTTGTCCCAATGGTCGGTCAGGGCCTTCAGGTTCCCGTAGTAGTAATGATGGCCGTCCTTCTCAAGTTGAATATCCTCGGTTCGATTTTCAACGGAAAAATCATTTTCGAAAATTCCGTCCCTCGAACCGCGACACTTTCTCCACTCGTTTCTCGGTATAATTGACAAAAATGGTTGGTGATTGTGACATTTATGGTTGGTGACGGTTACTTCTCGTACACCATGGCCTTGTTCTGGTGTACGCCCGGCAGTTCGAGATATTTATATTGGCTTATGGATCTTTCTTACTATAAAAACGGGGGCGGGAAGTCAATGTTTCGCCCCAGAAATCACAATCTCACGGATATCGCTGACAAGATCTCGGCTTGGCGTGCTACTGAACAACCTCCTGGTGGTATAGGAGTCAGGAAAACGGGCATGCCGTGCTACGAAACGCCCTCTTTGGCGCTCAGCGTGGCGCAGGTGCGAAACAATACTGGGGACCTGCGCCGCTATATAATAGTAACATTCTGAATATCAGAAACCTATCTTTTTCTGGTGGCGCAGGAAACCACGAAAAATCCGCATCTGCGCCATCAAGAGATCAGGGCTGTCCGAAATCATGCTTTGGCTTGGCATAGGGCAATATGAAAGATACTGAAGAAAGGAGTATACTTTGGCTGCGGGATCGTTCCTTTGGGAAGCACGCGCCGTGAGACGTAAACTACTGATACTGAGCCAAATGCTGATATCAACATTGTGATTGCGGAGAGTTTAATATCAGGAAACTGCTGATAATAAAAAGGTTACGACTCACGGTGATAATAATAAAGTTTCCGCCTCAAGGCCATGTTCCGTCCAGTGCAATGATCCTCTCGCGTTGCCAGGCACATTTGTGGTTCATCACACATCAGCGCTACCCTCCACTGCCCTAGTTAGCCATTCGTGCAGGTCTCCTAAGAGACAAAAGCACATGGCGCAGGTGCGAGAAACATACTTCCTGCAGCTGCCCTGTATCTTATTGCTAACCTGTGATATATGACTTTTTCCCTAAGGCCGCATGGGTAGGGAAAATGCTGGAAGCAATTGAGTATTAGCCTTTTGGTGTGCAGCTCTTCGGGCTGGAGGATTATAAAGATATAACACACTAAATGTTCCGTTACCTTGTTCAACCATGAATCAAAGGGGCCCCTTCCATGACGAAAGATGTGGCGTGGTTATTTTGTTTGGAAATCGGTCATTTCGCGAAACAGTCGGGAAAAGTGGTGGTATAGGACGCTCCCCCAACCGAATAGTCGTGAAAAACAAATTATAAAGGTTTTACCGACCGAAAATGTCAATTATGCCCTGGATTCTAGAAATGTCAATTATATCCGAAAATGTCAATTATATCCGGTGTGGTAGGGACATTATATCCCTTATATCACCATTTTCGTGACCTCGCGAAAATGGTCTGTCGGAGAGAGCCGCGACTCTAAAATATATCAAATGGTTATAAGGTTCTCTAATTGTTGGAGAACCAAGCGTTTACAAAGCCCATAAAACAAAGCAACCCTCGGAATCCTCCGAGAGTTGCAGCAGGGGTGGATGATGGGGCTCGAACCCACGACACTCGGAACCACAATCCGATGCTCTACCAGCTGAACTACATCCACCATTGATAGGACTGCAAAGGTACAAATAATTTTTTTGACTGCAATACCTAAGAGGTTAATTTTTCCTTACAATTGATCCTGGCTCGCTGAATTCTATGATGTCTGAGCTTTCAGGCGAGTCGGGATTGCTGAACCAGTTCCATTTTACTTCTATATCGGTAGTGGAATTAGTAGGGAACAAGTCGTCTGCCTTGAAACTTATATATGAGCCGACAAGGGTGTAAGCTTCGTAATCAATCTTGCCTTCAGGCTCGCCTTCTGCGCTATGGCGAAGGTACAGGGTCAAAACATCACCCTCTTTGGAAGGACGTTTGGCAATGATGTCTATGTTATGGACAGTTGAACTGTTTACCTTTAGGTAGAAACTAAAGCCTACGTTGAGGTAACCACCTGAGAACCAAATGCTTTGTGGAGATACAGGATAGCCTGTCGGAATCACTCCTTCAGGAAGGGTAGAAGCGTCGGTATAGTCTTTTATCTGAATCTTGGTGATAGATTTCAGATTAATCTGATATGAGCCATCCTCATTCAATTTCAAAATGTCGCAGACTATAATAGCGCGGTTGTATTCTGCCAAATTGGCCTCCGTATTGTTTTCGACAATCTCATACGTGAGGCCGTTGTCTGTAAGAATCTTACCGTCGACAATGCTGCAAAGTTCGGTATCATTGTATATTATAAACTCGTCTTTAGGATTGACGTCACATGCGCTCATGCCGATAAGTGCCACGGCAAAGAGTATGAGAAACTTTTTCATAATGCAGTTTTTATCTTTCTTGTTGGTTTTGCAATAATTTGAATGTCAATATCTTCTACAGTGTATCCTTTGAATTTGCGCCTTTTCAGACGGGATCGAATAAGGTCCATGAGTTCGTCATCGAAGATGTCGCGGAAACGGTGGTTCTCTTTGTCGTAGAGATGGATATGCTTTGACGTAAGGACATCGAAGTACATCTTGTTGTTGCTGCTCATGCGACGGGAATAGACCTTGATATCGGCTAGCTGCGACAATATGTTGTACACAGAGGCGACGGTGACTTTGGCTGTCCCTTTCGCTTCCAGTTCCTCGCATACCATGTCGGCGGAAGCATGTCCAAGATCCATCATAACCTCGTGAACGGCAAGCCTTTGTCTTGTCGCTTTCATCTTATGCCTCTTCAGGATGGATTTGAACTCATCCATTGAAGGAGTCTTCTGACTGGTCCCTTGGTTCATAATGCAAATATACCGCCAATTTTGAAAAAATCAAAAATGGCGGTATATAGTGCAGTCCCGATGGACTGTTTCAGCTATGCTCTACTTTGCGTAGCGGATTGCCAGGTAATTCATGCACCAGTGTGCTGTAGGATTAATCTCCGCCGTATCATAGACAGAGGCGCTTCCGGATGCATTCTTGGTGGGAGTGAAACGAATCCACACTTCATCCTTGCCCAGCATTTCCAGAGGGAGTTCGAAGGAGAACTGCTTGTAAATACCGGGAAGCTGCCACCAGCGGACGTTGCCCCACTGAGCACCTTCAGGAGTGTCGAAATCTGCGATTCTCTGCCAGCCAGATGCCTTGTTGTCGCCAACAGTGTTCCAGTCGATGCTCATGTATCGAGGGCTTCCGAAGCCCTGTCCACCAGCGGAGAACACTAGGGTGAGGTGATCGGTTGAGATACCGGCAGTAGAGAACTTCAGAAGCCATGCTTCAGGAGAATCGGTCTCAGGATTCCACCAGTGATTCCATCTCCAAGCCGAGTTGTCAGACACATCCACCTGGCATTTTCCGGCGTTACCGTCGCTGGCAACTGCCGTAGGATAAGCCGGACGGTTGGTCTTGGGACTCTTGCACAGCATGGTTCCGTCGGGAAGGTATACTCCGTTTCCTGTATAAGTGTTTTCAGCATAGTACTTTCCGATAGGACCAAGATAAGTGAAGTCCAACATGCTGGCTGCAGTAGCTCCGCTGTTAGGATCGGGATAGGAGTGGGTCAGATAGCCGTTATTGCTTCCGTCAGTAGGGTTGATTACGTTGTTGTTGATAATAGCATACTGGTATTCAACTACGTAACCGAATGTACTGCTTTCCTTCGCTTCTGCAAAAGCGTAGTCAGACTCCTCAAGGTGACGGATCTGGTAGCGGCCGATGTCTCCCTGATTAGGCTCTCCGGCCCAGGAATACTGGTCGAAGTTTTCATGGACAATGATACCTTTGAAAGTACCTGCTCCATAAGGGAGCTGCTTGCCTAATCGCCTGTAAGGCACCTTGGTGTTGGTGAGAGTATAGAGGCTTCCACCCTGATTGTCAATTACCAGAGCAGGGAACTTGCCGATGTAGTTTGTTCCGGCCGAATGGTTGTTCGGATTGTTCAGGTCGCTGGAATACATGCAAGCGTAGCCTTCATTGATAGGAGTGATAGGTCCCTTCTTGATACCGAATTCGCAGTCGAGAAGCTCTACCCATGTGTACATGTCATCGTCCGTGAGGTCTTTGATGTGTTTCTGCTTGCGCGTTATGGAGGCCTCTGTTCCACCGGTTGAGGAGAGCACCATGTCAGCGGTTACACCATCGATAATGAACCGGTGTGGGTTCTGCTCTTCAAGGACAGTAGTACCTCTGATAAGGAGGCGGACTGTGCTGTAGCGTTCAAATACGTTGTCTGCGGCAGTCTTGGTCTTTATCATGAAGCCATACTCACCATTCTTTGTCTGGATGTAGGCTGTGGTGGGGTTGCCTGTGTAGTCGATGCTGGACTCGGTGAGCCGGAGGTTGTCACCTACGTTCTCATTGCCGAGTTCGCTGATTACGACGCCTTCAACAATGTAATCCTGATTGACAGAACCAACCATGTCCCTGACTGATTCGAGCGGGACAAGTACGCCGAACTCGTTCTTGGCGTTGGCCTGGGTAAGCATCAGCGAAGAACTGGTGGATTTGCCCCATCCGTCAACGAAATCGAGTTTGATGGTTGCACGACGAAGTGCGACCTCGTCAGGGTTGGCGGCGGCGTCAAACACCAGCATTCCGTTGGAAATTCTGAGGTTTGAAATCCACTTGGGGTCGTTCTCATTGTTGTATGAGATGACGGGGGTGATGTCCTCTAGATCGAGATTGGTCAGAAGGGGAGTGGTCACCTGACCGCCTGTCCCCTGGATAGCCAGGCTCACATTGTTGAATTTAAGCTGCGGGGCCTTGAATCCTTCCTGCTTTATTGTCACCGTATCTTTTCGGCTGGCAGAAGCAAGAGCGATTCGTCCCAGGCGGGGGAATCCGCTGTTTGTGGCATAGTCTACCTTTATGGTGGCGTCGCCGTCGAATGTGGTCTTTCCTTCAGGGAAGGTAATCCAGTCCAGCCCTTCTTCAACAATGCTGATGGAGAAGGTCTCGTTAGAGAGGAATTCCACTTCTAGAGAACCGCTTTTGTAGGGAACCTGGTACTCATGTTTGAGAGTTCCGAACTCGGAGGCGGAACGATACTCGGCGTCATCGATTTTGCATCCAAGGGCGCATGCTGCGCCAGTTGCGAGGATGAGGATATTTTGGAGTATTTTTGTGTTCATTGTCCGTAGTTATTAAGGATTCATCTGGGTGATTTCCGCATATGTCGTGGTCGTCTTCCCGTCCAGTTTGGTGAACTTGAGAGTGATTCTGGCTCTGCGGGGACGTGTTCCGGTATTGGGCGCTAGAGTAGCTGTGACTGTCTCTTCACTGACGGTAACTCCCTGTACCCAACCCCCTTCGGGAGTGGGTACATCTTCGTCATCCTCATCGTCGAAGAGATACTTGAGGTAGCTCACCTCGTTCTCAATGACATCGAGATGTTTGACAAGATTGGTCTTGAAACCTAGTTCTACGCTTGTTGTAGCAGCGTCGACAGTCTGGGACCCGGTGAAACTCATTGAAGGTTCAAAGGCTCCTTTCTGGGTGAACAGCACAGTGTCGCTCTTTCCGGGGACGTCGAAGATGAGACTTACCTGCCTCTCGATGTCGACATTCTGCGACCATGAGAAGGTAATGGCAGAGTTCCCCTCGCCTTCGAGTCTGTCGAGAGACGCCCAGTCTACGGGATCCTTAAATCGTGCGGTCCAATGCTTGGTGGACCAGACGTTCACCTTGGTGGAGCCGCTGGTGTTTTCGAGCTGGATATCTACTGCATCGACAGCGAGATCGAAGGTGGTGTCAGAACTCTTCTCGCAGGAAGCGAGGGCAGCCAGGGCTGCAAAGGATAAGAATAATAATCTCTTTTTCATGATGTCGTTCCTCCTTTTCTACAGTCCGTATTTTTCATATTCGGCATTGTCCAGAGCTCCTCCGGAGTAGGTTACCTGCTGGCTCGGAATCGGATAGTATTCGTGGCATGGCCTGAGGTTGTCAATTGCCTCGGCACGGCCGGAATTATCCCTTACGGACTCATACCAGATACCCCAGCGTACAAGGTCGAACTTACGCTGCCATTCGCCAACGAGTTCACGGCCTCTTTCCTTCTGGATCTCATTGAGAAGAAGAGCTTTTGTCTTGAAAGAATAGTCTCCCGTGCCGGCTCTCTGGCGAACCATGTTCAGGTACCTTACCGACTCTTCGGGTTGGTCTTTCTCAGCATAGTTCTCAGCCTGCATCAAGATAGCGTCGGCATAACGGAAGATGTGATTGTTGTTGTGGTCGGCAGCCTGGTCGAGGTTGGGGCACCAGAATTTAGGTCCCATCCAAGGCCGTGAGGCAACGCTCTTGAATGTGATTCCGTTATAATCCCATGCCATGTTGAGGTGGGTGCGCTTGTCAATACCCCTTCTCGGCTGCAGCGAGCCGCTCATGTAAGCGGTCGGACGCATCGAGGTCCAAGTGGTGGATGTCGTACCGATCTCGGGAATTGAAACGCCGTCATAGATGTCGGTGGTTCCCTGATGGGTAGGGGTGGAGATGGATGCGGTGTTGTGGGTGACATTGAGACCTCCGGCGACATAGACCCTCTGGACCTCGAAGATGGATTCCGGCTTGTTTTTGCAGCGGAACAGTATGTCTTCGAGAGGATAGTTGGTCTCATTGAATTCGCCGTAGATATCCTCAATGTGCTTGATTGCATTTATTGCAGTGTCCCAGTCCTTATTCCATTGAGCCATCTTGGCAATGAGCATCCAGCCGCAGGCTGCGCCCATATGATAATCCTTGATGTCGGCAAAACGGGCCTGCTGCATTGAAGGAACGCATTCCTCCAGGTCCTCGATAAGGGCCTTTCTGGTTTCAAATGCACTCATCCTTCCCATCTTGGCGATTTCCTTCATGGTGTCGATATCGGCAACCCTGTTGGTGTAGAAGGGGACATCGCCGAAGAAGGAGGTGAGAAGCCAATAATAGAAGGCTCTTACGACCTTGGCTTCCGCAACAAGCGGAGCTTTGCCCTCGTCTGTAAGGGCGGGGGAGTTCTCGATTCCGTAGATTACCGCATTGCTCCTCATGATGGACTGGTAGCAGTGCTGCCAGAGCGTAGAGCCGAATCCGGGATTCGAAGGGGATATCTTGAGCCTTGCATTGTCATTGTTGGTGTTGACAAACAGAAGGTCTGTTACAGCCTCGACCGAAGTCATCATGTCAGAACTGTAGATAGTCTTGAGGCTCACGTACAATCCGTTGAGGGACGCCTTGCACTGGGCTTCGCTCTGGAAGTAGTCGTCCGGCGCCACGAAGGAAGTAGGAGTCTCGGTGAGATCGCATGATACCGCTGCAAATACGAGGGCGGCAAGGCTGAGCTTTATAAATATATTTTTCATAAACTCTTTCCTTTTAAGCGTTAGTATCTAAGCTGGAGGCTGAACATTACGATACGAGCCTTAGGATAGGCATTGAAGTCGTAACGTCTGAGGGTTGAGCCGCCGCTGCTGGTTGAAACGTCGGGGTCGAAGCCGGCATATTTCTTTAGGAGGAAGAGGTTGTCTCCACTCACACTCAGCTTGAGGTCTCTGAGGTTGCCGCTAGTGAGTTTTCTCATATCGAAGGTGTAGCTCAAAGAAGCCGACTTAAGCCTCAGGTAAGAAGCATCGTAGAGGATGCGGGTACTTGGAAGCTGGTCGTACGAACCTGCACGCGGAATATCGGATTCGGGATTTCTGATGGGATGCCATGCATTCTGCATGTAGCGCATCTGGTTGGTGAACTGCGAACCGTTTCCGTTGAAAAGCTCCGGAATGTTGTAGATCTTGCCTCCGAGGGAGTAGTTGAAGTAGATGCTCAGGGCAAATCCGTGGATGTTGAAGGTATTCTGGAGACCTCCGTAGACGAGGGCGTCAGCACTTCCTAGGTAAATCAGGTCGTTCTTGTCAAGAATACCGTCATTATTGATATCCAGATACTTGCTGTGACCGACAGATTTGTACTTGGAGACATAGGTGTGGGTGATGGCATTTCTGTCAAGTTCTTCCTGATTATGCCAAACACCGGCATCCTGGAATCCCCAGAGGGCGTTGAGCGGATATCCCTTTACATAACCATACATTCTGTAGTTGGTAGCATAGTTCGGAGCGTAAGCATCTACGAAGTCTTCGCTTCCGATGTCCTCTACCAACTGGGTGTTGTGGGAAAGGGTAAAGCTTGTTGTCCAAGAGAACTTTGGCTTGAGGATATTGTAGCTCTCGATTGAAAGCTCGACACCCCTGTTGCTGGTCCTACCGATATTGCTCATCACTGAAGAGAATCCGGAGTGATTCGCCACCTGGACATTCAGGAGAAGGTCCTTGGTCTGGGCGTAGTAAGCCTCGGCCGTAATGTTGAGCCTCTTGTCGAAGAATGCCATGTCGAGGGCGGCGTTGTAGGTGTCAGTGATTTCCCATGTGAGGTCGGGAGCTGCGAGACGGTCTACATATGTACCCATGTTCATCGTCGTCCCTCCTTCGCCGTCACCGAATAAGTATGCGTTTGCATTGGTGTTGATGCGGGCAAGCGACTGATATGCCGAGATTCCGTTGTTTCCGGCGCGGCCGACACTGAGCCTGAGGGCAAGTTCGTCGACGTTGCGGGCGTTTTTCATGAACGGCTCGTTGTGGATGTTCCACTTGACGGCAGCTGAGGGGAAGAACGCCCACTTGCGGTTGGAAGCGAAGTTCGACGCACCGTCGTAACGGAAAGTCGCGGTTGCATAATAGCGGCTCTTCCAGTTGTAGTTCAACCTTCCAAGGAAGGATTCAGTCATTCGGAGCGAGTTGCTGGTGGTGACTGTCATGTTCTCCTTGTCGGGAATTCCCTGCATGTTGTTCCACTTGAGCTGGTCAAGGGTATATCCCTTTCCATTTGCGGTGATGCTGTTGGATTCCGTCCTTGAAAGGGTGAAACCGCCGAGGACATTAAAGTTATGACCATTGTCGGTCTCGTATGTCCAGTTGATGGTATTCTCGTTGGAGAGGGTATAATTGTCATATTCGTTCCTCTCTGCGGTACCACCTTCGCCAACCTTCTTTGCAGGAAGGAAACCGGGCTGATAGTAGTAATAATGCCTCTCGTAGGTCTTATAAGTGAACTGGCTCTTGATCACCAGGTTCTTGACAGGAGTAATCTCCAGATAGGCGGTGTCGTTCATCAACTGGTGGGTGTATTTGTTGGTCACGTTGTTGATGAGGGTGAGAGGCGAATTGAATTTCTGTCCGGAGTACCAGAGGTCGTTGAAGTCAGCCTGTGAGTCCAGAAGAGGATTCAGGAAGATGGCGGCGCTCCACCATGACGTACCGGAGATGGTCGCATTGTTGACCCTCTGGTTACGAAGGGTGTAGTTGAACATGACGCCGACCTTGAGCCACTTGAAGAGCTTGCGGTCGAGATTCAGACGCATCATGTACTTGTCTTCACCGCTGTTCTTAATAATACCCTCATTGTCCTGGTATCCAAGGGACGCAAAATACTGTCCGGCATCGGTCCTTCCAGAAACGGAAAGGCTGTAGTTCTGGTAGGGTGCCAGACGGGTTATAACATCCATCCAGTCAGTACCTTCTCCATAGCTGTCCGGATCCTTGTAGGGGAATGCTGACATCGGAGCGTTGACAGTTGCATCGGCATTGTTGTCGGAGGTGAGGAAGGTGGCGAGGTCGTTACGGAATCGTGCGAACTCAGCGCCGTTCATAATATCCAGCTTATTGGGAAGCATGGAGAATCCGGCATCGGCGCGGAAGGTGATGTCAGGACGACCCTGTTTGTTGCTACCTGTCTTTGTAGTGATGACGATAACGCCGTTTGCTCCTCTTGCACCGTAGATGGCGGTGGAAGAAGCATCCTTAAGGATAGTGATGGAAGCAATATCGGCGGAGTTGATATCGTTGAGGTCGTTGATACCGTCGATTACGCCGTCGACCACGATAAGAGGTTCATTCGTTGCGGTAATGGAACGGGTACCACGGATACGAATTGAAGTGGTTGCACCAGGCTCACCGGTGGTGGACATGATATCGGCACCTGCGACACGGCCCTGGAGGGCATGGTCGACGGAGGCGATAGGAATATCCCTAAGGTTTTTCATGTCAACCGCGGTGGCACTTCCGGTCAGGTCGGCTTTCTTGACCGAGCCGTATCCGATTACCACCACCTGATCCAACTCATTGGCATTGGTATACATGGTAACGTCAATGACGCTTCGTTTGCCAACCTTTTCCTTGAGGTCGTTGTATCCGATATATTGGAATGTCAGGACCTGATCCGGTCGGGCTTTGATGCTGTAGCGACCCTGGGCGTCGGTAGCCGTTCCGGTCTTGGTACCCTCGACCATGACAAAGACACCCATCATAGGCTCCTTCTCCTCGTCGAGAACGGTACCAGTGATTGTCCTGGGACCGGCATCCTGAGCAAATGACTGCCAAGGTATAAGCATCAGGATCGCTGCTATTATCAATACTGAAAATCTTTTCATTTTGTTGGTTTTATGAGGATTGCAGGAACCTTACTTTTTAATTCTGAATATTGCGCACACGGGGTAGTGATCCGATACGCCGCTCAGTGTGAAATCGTCCTTCAGGATTCGGGCGGAAACTACATTCGACGCCATTGCCTTGGAACCGAAAATATAGTCGATTCGGGTGCCGCCCGGGGTGGAACTCTGGAAGGCGGAGTGAGCCTCGTGCACAAGATCGAAGTATCCGCTATTGAGAACCTCGTTCTGTGCGCGGTATTCCCATGTACCGGCTGTATTTGCCTTGTCATAGGGTGACGGGCTGTTGAAATCGCCCATCATTAGCCATGAGGGTTCCTCAGGATACTGCCTGATAGTGTTGTCGAGGTATGTATTGATTTCAGAGAGGCGGTAGTCTTCTCCTGTCCCTGAAGCACCCACATTATGAGGCCAGGTGCTGAATGGATAGAGATGAAGAACCACAAAGTTGATTCCGTTGATCTTGGCATGGATTGCTCCACGTGCTCCGTCGGGATAGTCCAGCATGCGGACGATATCCTCGATGGGGTACTTGGAAGTCATACCCACAGTGTAACCGGAGTTGTTGGGGTTTAGAACAGCGTATTCATGTCCCCATCTCTTTGCAAGGGCGCCGAGGGAGGTCTCGGAGAAGCCGTTGCATTCCTCAAGGGCGAGAACGTCCGGATCCTGTTCTTTTACCCATGCGACAAAGTTGTCGTAATTATTACCCTTGTCAGCGACCATCCCCTGGAGGATATTGTAACTGACGACCTTGAAGGTCCCATACTCAACATTGCTGCCTGCATTGACATCGATATTGGGCTCGGGCTCGACGGTGGGAGTCTTGGTGCAGCCTGCGAGAAGGGCCACTGAAAGCATCAGAGATGATGCAATATAATATAACTTTCTCATGGCTTACTTCTTATAACGGATTGCTGAATAACAGATATCGAGATAGCCGTTGTTCTTGGAGAGCGGACCTCCATTGTTCCAGCCCGTTGCACTCTCTATCATGTCCCTGGAAGGAATAATCCTTACCATGGCGACATCAAGTCCGAGAATTTCGGCAGGGAGGGCGTAGAAGTTAGGCTTTTCTCCGGAAATCTGGTGGAACATAGTCTTGGGGCTCCAGGTTGCGGTCGGCGGGATGAAGAATTCGTCCCCGACTGTCTTCCATGTTGCACCTTCGTCAATACTGTACTCTACTTTCCAGAAAGGCGGACTTGTCTGGCTGTGGTGGCGAGTTGTAAATGCAAGGGAAGCGAATGAACCGGAAAGGCCCTTTGTGGAGAAGCGCCAGACGGCGTAGTTCGGCTCTCCTGCGGCAGCATCCCACCATGTGTTGAAACCGTAGATGGCGTTACCGACAGTCTTGGTGTAGTCCGAAGGATGGCAATAACCTGAAGTAATAACCGGCCATAGACCCTTGCAGTGATAGAAGAAGCCCTTGCCGTAGGTAGGCTCTATTCCCCAGTATGATTCAGGGGGATAATTGTCAATATTGAATGACGGATCGGGATGAACTCGGCGTGCGTGACCGTCGGAGGCATTGTCTGCCCATTCAGTGATGACAGTTGTATAGCTGTCCTTTGAAGAGGCGGTTACCTGGATGTCAGCCTTGGTGCAGCTACGTATCTGGTAGCGGCCAAGGCTCTGGGCACTGTCGGGATTATATCTCTGGCTCTGCTCATGGACGAGGATGCCGCTTACCTTGCCCTGTCCCTGAGGAACGGGGAAATTGTTGATCCAAGGGCACATGGAATTGAAAAGCTGGTAAATCCAGTCTCCATGGATGTCGGCAACCACGCTTGCGAGTTTGGCCTGACGGGCGCGGTATCCATAATTCATGAGGCAGATCATACCCCTGCGGATAGGATACTCGCACTTTTTCAAAGTGACGTATGTATATATGTCTTCGTCCTTCAGATCCCTGATATAGCGGTTCTTGACGGGGATGTCCGCCGCTGTACCGACAACACTGGAAATATAGTGCTCAGCCTGAACTCCGGAGAGGGTGTACCTGACGGGGTTACTCTCCCTCTTGAGGGTAAGTCCCTTCAGCCAGAGCTTGGTCTTTGCAAATCGGACAGTCTGGTTGGCTTCTATTGAAGAAGTGATAATTCTGAATCCCAGCGATCCGTCCTCGTTTTCAAGGTACACGGTGGTGTCGTCGACGGTGTAGTCTACACCCTTGTATGTGGCGGTAGGAGATGCCGGGTCGCCGCTGGAAGTCTCAGAGTCAATTGTTTCCCCCATATTTCTTCCGTCGCGGTCGCTCACCACAAGTCCTTCGATGGAGATATCGTCCTGAATTACCATCTCTCCGTCGGCAGTGAGAAGATTCCTCACATCCTGGAAGGTCTTAAGGACGGTGCTCTCGGTACCTCCGGGGATTCCTTGGGTAATCCGGGTCGAGGTACTGTGGGTGTTGCCCCATTCATCTTTATAGGTAATAGTGACAGTTGCCTTGCGCTCTGCGAACTTGGTGTTCTCGTCAACCTTTATGACAATCCTTCCAAGGTCATCGCGGAGGATAGGAGTAAGCCAGCCTTCACCGCCTTCGTCCCAAGTGGTAGCAACAGTGAAATGTTCAAATTCAGATACAGGGACATTGGTGTCAAAAAGGGTGGAATCGGCACCTGCCACGCATGAGAAGTTGAGAGTCTCGGCTTCGATTGCAACAGACGGCTCAATTCCATACTGATTGAGGAAAACAGTATCGATTGTGGCCTTTGAGTTGGAGCTCACCAGGACCATTCCCTGGCGGATAAGTCCGTTGTTGGCGCGGTACTTGACGGTGACTTTTCCGTTCCCGTTGCCGGTGTTTTCCCCTTCGATGGATGCCCATGTAGCGGTGTCGTATCCAAGGGAAGCTTTCCACTGGCCATTGGAGGTGACGGCAATGTCCTTCGTTCCGGCCTCTGAACTTATGGTGACCGAAGTGGACTTTCCATAGGTCCCGGGTTCAATCTCCACAGGGACCTCTTCCTGGCAGGAAAGAGCCGCTCCGACGAGCATCAAAATGATTGATAATTTAGTTATGGGTTTCATGGCTGGTTCCTTTTATTTATCTTTTTCTAATTGATCCACCCAGGCGAGCCCGCCGATGAGATTGTCCCAATGTTCACGGTTGATTGTGAACAGGTAGAAGTTGTCAATGAATACCCTGCTTGGAGAGGCGTTCGTGTATTCTCCGTCCATTACCCTGATACGGGTGGAAGAGGAAAGCATGTTTCCGGGCTTTGAGACCACATAGAAGCGGTTCCCGACATTTGTCCACATACTTTTTGCCAGCTCTTCTGCATTCGGGTCCAAATTTGGAACCTTAACGGTCTTGACTTTGCTTCCGTCGGAGAATTCTCCGCCTCCGGTGACTTCAACTGTCAGAGTGACATCGTCTTTGACGCCATCTTTGTCTGCGTACGCAACCGCGTCGAAGTAAACAAGGAGTACGGTGTCCCTGTAGAAGTTGGAGTTGTAAGGAGAGATGAGGTCTGCTCCGTGTGAGGTGTCATCACCAAGCTGGATGAAGCCGTTACGACCGTAGCAATAGGCTTCGTCAAGCCCGGGGCCCTTCGTAGAAGACCAGCCTTCGTCGGCCTGGGCTTCTGTCCAAAGGGAAATCAGACGGCCGCCGAGACCCTCCAGAGGGTTGGCAGAGCCATACTGAAGGAAGGAGAAATTGCTTCCGGAGCGGGAGGCGAATCCTTGGTTCACCTGCACGAAGTTGTTGAGGTACTTCTCCGGAGCCATCAGGGAGATCGTCCCGGTCCTGCGGAACGGAGCGCCTTCCTGGTCCTTTACAGTGAAGGTGATGATATCCTTTCCAGTGGCGGCGTCATGCCGTTTTCCTTCAAGGGTCAGCCAGTCCTTCACCGTGGAAGCAGTCTCGAACTTCATCGTGTACTCCACATTGGCATCCACGTAAAGGGAATAGGTGCCTCCTTCCGCAATGTTGACCTGAGGGTTATATGTGCCCTTCTCGTCAGCCTTGTCGGAAGCCAGCAGGTATTCTCCACGGGACCAGTCTTTCTCCTCACAGCCGACAAGAGCAGTCAGCGCAAGAAGTGCAGTCAGGATGAATAGATTCTGTTTAGCCATAGATTGACTTGTGTTAATAAAAGGTTTTGATTGTGTTATAGTAGTAGACAAGCTAAATTCTACTTATTGTAGCGGATTGCGAAGTATTCGATTGTGCTGGCGTGAGCCTCATCTCCCTTAGGTTGGTCGATAAGGTGGGCGTTGGCGTAGTCGGAACCGTCGCTGCAAAGGTCGTTGACAGGGCATAGCCTGATATAGACATTCGGCTGGCCGAGAATCTCGAGAGGAAGCTCGAAATCAATGGTCTTGAACGCTACGATAGAAGAATAGAGGGTGTTGGCCCAGACGGATACATCCGGAACTGTGTAGTTCCCGAGAAGATGCCACTGGATGTCGTCCTTTGCCGCCTGAGAGTCTGTGAATGACCATTCGGCTTTCCAATAACGCGGAGAATACCAGTTTTGCTGGGTATTCAGCACGCTGATCTGCATTGAGATGTGATCGGTAGTGATTCCTTCAGTGGAGAAGTTGAACAGCCAGCCGTATGGTCTTCCGGTGTCATAATCCCACCAGAAGTGGCTTGCCCAACCGGTAAAGCATCCGCCAGGGACTTGGCTTTTACCGTACAAAGAGCTGGAATTGTTGTTGATTCCGCCACTTCCCATCGATGTACCGACTGCGTCAGTGCTCTTCGCATAGGGTCCGCACCATTCGAGGGTCCCGTCGGGATTGTAGCTGAGAAGATTAGCCATTGCGGTGTTTCCGGTATAATAGTGCTCCTTTGTCGGGTCGATAACGATTCCGAGGCCGTTTTTGTTGCCCCAGTTGAGCCCGAACATGTAGTTGACGTTGTTACCCATAGGGCCAAGATACTCATAGGTTCCGGAACCCCACATGTGCTGGTTGTAGGTCTTCTGGGTGTATTCTTTCGCCTCGCTTCCGGTGTATTTTCTCTGGTATGTATGGGTCATCCATCCATTTTCTCCGTATGTCGGACGGCATACTTCGTTCTCGAGGTCAGGGTTCCAATAGCGGTACTCTGTCAAAAGGGCGGAGAAGCTGTCCTCTACGCTATCGTTCATCTGACCCCAGACGTCATCTCTGGTCTGATGGCGTATCTGGTAACGTCCGATGTTGCCGAGAGTCTCATCGTCTTCCATTTCGAGAGGATCGCAGCCGTCTCTCCATTCGAAACGCGGGAACCTCTCATGGACGATGACACCGGAAATCTTACCGGAGCCGTAAGGAAGCCTTGTTCCGTCATTGCGGTAGAGGCAGACGGTGTTGGTGTACATGAAGATGGTGTTGGCATTGATGTCGCGGACCATCAGAGGATACTTAGAAAGACGGTGTGCATTGGTACCGATTGCATATCCTTCATTCACAGGGGTGATTGCGCCCTTGCGGACAGGGAATTCAACGTCTTTGAGGGTAACGTATGTGTATACGTCATCGTCGGTGAGGTCTTTGATATATTTTTCCTTTACGGGAACGTCAGCCTTTGTCCCGGCAATCTGGGAAACCACCATATTCTTGGTTACGCCCTTGACAGTTACGCGGTCAGGGTTGAATGCAAGGGTAGGGGTTGTTCCATAGAGGAGTATCTGGACCTTGTCGAACTGCTTGAAGGTATTATCTTCAGGGGTTTCAGTGACAAGCATTACTCCCTTGGATCCATCCATGCTCTCCAGATAGACCGTTCTCTGGGATCCGGTATAATCGATAGAGGAAGTTGTCTTCTGCTCGTTCTCACCAGAGTTTCCTTGAGAGGGATTACTGACTACGATTCCTTCGAGGATTATATAATCATCAACGGGTTTGCCAACGGCGTAAACATCGATGAAATCCTTGAAAGTAACTGCCTTTCCGAGAGCCTCTTTGGCGTTTTTCTGGACAATATTGAGCTCGATACCTACCTCGTCACCCCATCCGTCGGTATATGAAATATTGACAGTGGAAGTACGGGGAGTCTCGGGATCCGGATTTGCCGCGCTTGTGATGGAAAGGTTTGCGGTAGTGTCAGTAAGGGCTTCGACACCGATGTTCTCGATCCATGTAGTATCGGCACCTTCCCTGAATGACTTATTGACAGTCATATACTCGAAAGGAACGTTGGTCTTTATGATGTCTTTCAAAGTGCCGCCTGCTCCGTCGAGGATGATAGAGGTGTTCTCTTTGTTCATGAAGGCAGTAAGGGTTCCTTTCTGCTTCAAGGAGATGGTGTCCCTTCTCTCGTCTACATCGCTGCAGAGCACTATCTGGGACATTCTCTTGAACTCTTCGTTGAAGTCGAATGTAGCCTTGATAAGGTCGTCGCCGTCACCTGTAGTCTTGTCGAAAGAAACCCAGGAGGCATCGTCCAGCCTTTCGATGTGGAAAGGACCGTTTGAGTAGATGAGTATCTCCTGTTTTCCTCCTTCAGCGTCGGCTACGTACTCTTTCTGCGTGGCACCAAGCTCAACGAGCTTGATGTCAGCAGAATCGTCATAGTCGCATGCGCTTGCCAGACCGCCAATAGCGAGAATGACTGCGCAACTTCTGAGTAGAATATTGATATTTTTCATATCTCTGATGCGTTTTAATTGTAACGGACGGTGATAGTTCCGATACGGATTTCAGTCGTCTTGTCAGTAAGGGTTCCCTTCTCGATTCCAAGGTTGGTGAGATAGGTGTCTGCTGCCGTGCCGGGCTTTATGTCAGTCACCTTGTCTGCAACCTGCAGGCGGAGGATGACTTTAGCCTGTCCGAAGCACTCCTGAGGGAGCTTCCTGAGGTGATCCTTGAATCCCGGGCAAGAGTCCTGTGAAGTGGTAGTCCACCATACGATGGAGCGGTTCTTTATCATCTCGCCTGGAACGGGCTTGAAGGTAGCACCGTCATCGATAGAGTAGAGGAGATTCCAGTGTGCAGGGGCATTGAGGGAGGTATTATTCATCGCTCCATGGTTCCAGACAATTCCGAAGACCATATTGGTGCCGCTGATACCTTCAGTGGAGAAGCTGATGTCGAAGTATTTTCCGGTGTCGGTAGCAAAATCCCACCACTTGTTGTCCAGTCTCAGAGCTGCGCTTCCGATAAGACCCTTGGCTCCGGCTGCAGTTCCCTCATGAGGAGACATTGAGTTGAAGTCAGAGGCTGCCGCTGTAGTTGCGCCATGGAGATTGAGAGTTCCTGTACCAATCTCAGGAGTCGTGTCTGCAGACTTGTTATTCCAGTTCCATTCTACAATGGTCTTGGAGAAAGCAGGCTCCTCGAGTTCGATATCACTCTCCTCGATCGGGCGGATCTTGTAGCGTCCGAGCTCGCCATAGCGGACAAGCTCTTCGCCCACGATAATGCCCTTGTAATTACCGGATCCCTGTGCGACGACCTCCGTACCGTTACCGGTCTTTCCGTCCCTTCTCCAAGGAACCATTGAATTAGTGAGCATGTAGATCACGTTTCCTCTCTTGTCGCTCATCAGCAGAGGAGCTACATCCCAGCGGGGTGCGCTTCCTGTTCCTGAATACGGGTTGACGACAGGATCCTTGATAGAGTAACCGTCTGTGCAGTTGGTGTAAGCACCGTCCTTGCACATGATCTCGATATCCTGGAGGGTGACGAGGGTGAACACATCGTCATCGGTGAGCTGGTCGATTGTCTTCTTCTTCGCGGGAACGAGGAATGAGTCGGGAACACCGATTGTCTCGATGATATTGTCAGCGGTAAGTCCTGTGAGGGTGTAGCATACTACAGGAGAGGTCTCTTTGACGAGTGACAGACCGTTGATGCTGATGCGGACCTTTGACCAACGTACGGTGACATTGTCATCGGTGGTCTTGAATTTCAGCTGAAGTCCGTATTTTCCGTCAACGCTCTCGATGTATGCGGTCTTGTAGTTCTCAGTGAGATCGAACTTGAACTGGGCCGTCTGGGGGCTCTGGCATACATTTGCGCTCTCAGGTGAAGAGACAATGAAGCCTTCGATATACTGGAGGGAAGAAATCTCGCCTGCGGGGAGAGCTCTGAGCTGCTCGAATGAAATCGCCTGAGGGTAAGCCTTCTGGGTGATTTCATAGCTCTGCTCGATAGTATCGCCTCCGTTGGTGTACTTGACTACAACTTTCGCCTTCCTGTCCGCTCCGCTTTCGTTTTTGCTGAGTTTGAAGGCGAGTCCCTCTGCTGTCAGTTTGACTCCGGAGAGCCATTCTGCAGCGTCTTCAGGCACGGTGTACTCAATGTTGTTGGTATATAGGAAAATATTGTTTTCCGATGTGCTGACAACATAATCACCGTTGAATCCGGCATATTCGCCGCTCGCGCTGTCAAGAGTGAGAGCCGGGGAAGAAATGCCCTGGGTGATGTTCTGTGTAGCAGCGTAGAGATTACCCTCGGCATCTTCGACGTATACTCTCATTACAGCTGTCCTTACATCGTCAGAGGTGTTCTCAGCGACGGTGTAATTGACTTTATTCTTGGTGAAGTTGTTGACAGTTACCCATGGAGTAATTCCAAGAGTATCAGGAAGTTCCTCTCCGAAAGTAGCGGTGCCGAGAGAGACACCGTTGTTGTCGAAGTACTCTGTGGCGACCTTGAACTGGGACAGGCTGTACTGCATGTTGGTGGAAATAGTAGAGGAAATGTCAGCGGAGGATTTGAGGAGGCTCACAGCTGCATTCTCGAAGGTGAGAGAGCCCTCGGTGATATTTCCCTTCTGAGTGACTTTGATAGTATCGCGGAGTTCGCCCTTTGTGAGGACGATTCCTATCATTCTGGACACTCCGTAGTTGGCGGAGTATGAAAGAACGATATCATGGTTGCCTTCTCCTGAAAGTTTGTTCAGAGAGGCCCAATCTGCCTGGTGAGTGAATCCTGCTGTCCATGGACCGTCCGCATAAATGAGGATATGGGTGGATCCCGCGGTCTTCTGGAGGGTGAGATTGTGGTTGGTCACTGCAAGCGGAAGATCGAGCTCATAGGGCTTGTCGCAGGAGAAGACTGCTACCGCCGCTGCGGCTGCCGCCAGGACGGATAGGAATGTATGTTTCAATGTATTCTGATTCATATTCATTCTGCTTTATTACAGTCCATATTTTTCATACTCCTTGTTGTCGAGGTTGTGGTTGAGACCTACCTGGACGTCAGGGATCGGATAGTACTCGTGGCAGGGGAGGATGTTTTCCTGGAGACGGTTGTAGTCATTGTTGTCAACGACTGCCTGATACCAGATGCCCCAGCGGACGAGGTCGAATTTGCGCTGGAATTCTCCGAAGAGTTCGCGGGCGCGCTCGTTACGGATTTCATCCTGCAAACGGACGGGTGTACGATAAACATATTCGCTGAGTCCGGCACGTGTACGGGTCATGTTGAGGTATTCAACTGCCTTTTCATCCTGTTTGAGCTCGTTGTAGCACTCTGCAATCATCAGGATGGCGTCGGCATAGCGGAAGACCTTATAGTTGTTTCCGTCAGCAGTTCCAATCTGTCCCGGGCACCAGAATTTAGGTCCCATCCAAGGACGCGAGCTGACGCTGCTGAACTCTTTTCCGTCATATGACCAAGCCATGTTGTAGTTCTTCCTGATATCTTTTCCGAGCTTGGATTGAAGACCTTGGCTGAAGTAGACATTAGGACGCATTGCAGCCCATGTAGTCACCTGGTCGCCAAGTTCAGGAATCTCGACTCCGTCAAAGATCGCAGAACCGCTCTTTCTGGTAGGATAGCAAATGCAAGACGCATTTGAAGTATAGGTGATTCCTCCCTGAGTGTAGGTATGTTGCACCTCGAGTATGGATTCAGGCGTGTTCTTGTTGCGGAACATTACGTTTTCGGCGTAATCATAATTGGAAAGGGGACCATAGATATCCTCGAGGTGGTGGAGAGCATCGAGAGCGACCTCCCATTCCTGGTTCCACATTGCCATTTTTGCAATCAGCATATAAGCGGCAGCGGCTCCAAGACGGTTGCCTTCGTTGTCATAAGTCCTTGTCTGAGCGGCAAGTGGAGCAAGCTCCTGAAGGTCTTTGATACAAGTATCCCTCGTCTCTACCGCGCTCATTCTAGGAAGCTTTCCAATCCTTTCCTGGACTTCAAGATCGGTTACGTCGTCGAAGTAGAACGGAACGTCTCCAAAGAACGAAGTAAGAGTGTAATAGTAGAATGCGCGGAGCACCTTAGCCTCGAGGAGAAGGGCGATTCGCTGAGGGTTGTCCTCATCGATATTGCCTTCTTCGTCAATCCATGCATGGGAGTTCTCAATTCCCTGTACTGCGAAGTTACATCTCTGGACTCCGGTGTAGCACTGCTGCCAGACTGTGGCACCGTGGCGGGGCGTCACGGGGGAGATGTCAAGACGCGCGTCCAAAGTACCTGAAGGGCAGTATGCTATATCAGTACAGCATTCTGTTGCAATCAGGTAGGTATAGTTGTAGAAATTCTTCATCGGGATGTAGCAGCTGTTGACTACTGACTGGCACTCCGCCGGTTTGCGGAAGAAGTTGTCCGGAGTCGAGAGAGCTGAAAGGTCCTCGTCAAGGGAGCAAGATGCAGCCGTGATGATAGCAGCGATGCCTGCTACAGCCATATTTATAAAACTTTTTCTCATAA
>Ga0256405_10005123_pt1 | contig 23265 bp, 22 predicted proteins | sample RumenRJG_02DNA_FD_189096 | JGI IMG/M metagenome (GOLD analysis project Ga0256405, IMG submission 189096) | Bovine rumen microbial communities from Lethbridge, Alberta, Canada - RJG_02 | ecosystem: Host-associated > Mammals > Digestive system > Stomach > Rumen | place: Canada: Alberta... | reverse complement strand
AAAATTCAATGCTCGGCATAAAAAAGATTAAAATCTTTTGTTCTGCTCTCGACTTTTCGTAACTTTGCAACCACTTATGAAATACAGGTATTATTTAGTGACTTTGGCGGCGGCAACGATATTGACGGCCTGCGGCAGCAACGACACTGGCGAGGAGATGACGTTTGAGAGCGTCAAGGTGGAAAAGACGGTAAGCATCACCAACGAGTCTGGTGCTCCGCAATGCAAGGTGAGCCTACAGCTGGCTGCCGTCAAGGGTGGTCCTGCCGAACGGGCAAAGGCTGTCAACGAGATGTTAGCCCAACAACTGCTGGGCATTGAGGGCGTAGACCTGAAGGTGGCCGCCGACTCGTTTGCCAACAAATACACGGGAGACTATATAAAGAACTTTGCCCCACTCTACCGCGAGGATCGTAACGACAAGCAGAAAAGGGCGTGGTATGAATATCACTACAACGTCACAAGCGACACAAAGAAAGGGCGTGAGGGGGTAACAATATACTCGGCAACGATAGACTACTACGAAGGTGGTGCGCACGGTATCAACCAACGGCTGGCGATGAACTTCGACAACGCCACAGGCCAGCTGCTGATGCTTGACGACGTCTTCGTGCCAGGCTACCAGCATAAGCTTTGCGAGCTGCTGCTGGAGGCACTGACGGACAAGGTGGAAGCTAAGGACACCGACGAACTGAAGGCAAAGGGCTACCTCTGCGCTATGGATATGTTTGCCCCAGAGAACTTCGAGCTGGGTGACGACGCGGTGACCTTCATCTATAACCCGTACGAAATTGCACCCTACGCTGAAGGCATCATCGAGCTGGTGATTGACAATGACGAACTGAAGGAGCTATGGAAATAATCAAGAAGTACTTTAAGCAACTGACTGAGCGGCAGCTGCAACAGCTACAGATGCTCGACGAGCTGTACCGCGAGTGGAACGCGAAAATCAACGTCATCTCGCGCAAAGATATTGACAACCTCTACGAACACCACGTGCTGCACTCGCTGGCCATCGCTAAGGCTATCACGTTCCGACCTGGCACAGAGATTCTCGACTTCGGAACAGGAGGCGGTTTCCCCGGTATTCCCCTGGCCATTCTGTTCCCTGAGTGCCACTTCAAATTGATCGACGGCACGGGCAAGAAGATACGCGTGGCACAGGAGGTGGCAACGGCCATCGGACTGGAGAACAGTCAGCCGGAACACCTGCGCGGTGAGGACGAGAAGGGACGCTACGACTTTGTTGTGAGCCGCGCCGTGATGCCCTTACCCGACCTTGTAAATATTGTACGTAAGAACATATCGAAGACCAATAGAAACGTGCTGCCCAACGGCGTTATCTGCCTGAAGGGCGGTGAGCTGCAGGCTGAGACACAGCCATTCAGGAAGGTCGTTGAGACCAACCCCATCAGCAACTGGTTCGACGAGGAATGGTTCAAGGAGAAAAACGTGATATACCTGCCACTATGATTGAAATACGTAGATTTGTCTGCAATATGTTGCAGGAAAACACTTACGTCGTCAGCGACGATACCCATGAGGCCGTCGTCATCGACTGCGGTGCCCTCTACGATGAGGAGCGTCAGGCCATTGTCAACTATATCGACAGCCAGCAGCTGAAGCCCGTACACCTGCTTTGCACACATGGCCACTTCGACCATAACTTCGGCAACGACACCATCTGGCACACTTACGGTCTGAAACCTGAAGTGGCAGCAGCGGACGAGAAGCTGATGGACCTGAAGACGCAAGTAGAGCAAATGATTGGCACTGGCTACCAGAAAGACGTACCACCTATAGGACGCCTCCTGACGACAGACGACATCATCAGCTTCGGCACACACCGGCTGACCATCCTCCCCACCCCGGGACATACACCAGGCTCCGTCAGCTTCTACTGCCGGGAAGAGGGCATCGTGTTCACGGGTGACACGCTGTTTCGCCTAAGCATCGGACGTACCGACTTTCCCGGAGGCAGCTGGGCACAGATGACCGACAGTCTGAAACTGCTGGCCACGCTGCCCGGCGAGACGAAGGTGTACTGCGGCCACGGAGAACCGACGACCATCGGCGAGGAGCGGCAGTACAACCCCTACGTCAGCAACCGTTAGTCGAAGAGGTTGTCAATCTCCTTGATTTCGTCTTCATCAAACCATTTCGACAGTTTTTCCTTAGCGCGATCCTGGATAGAGGGGTCGACGTCGGTCCACACCGTCTTCAGCACGTAGAGCAGTACGGCCAGGTCGTCGCTCAGTCCAACGATGGGAATAGCGTCGGGCACCACGTCGAGCGGACTAATCATATAACCTAAGGCACCGATGATAAGGGCCTTGTTCTTCACGCTGATACGGTCGCTCTGCAAGGTATAGAACAGAATGAGTGCTGCGTAAACCAGCTTGGCGCCTGCACGCTTGGCGATGCGCGAAATCTTCTCAACAAACTCGCTCTGCGAGAACTTGTTGGCATAACTCATAAAATCGGGTAATTCCATATCTTTTGCTTTTAATTTGTTTTTTCTATTCTTACAATTCGTATACCCGTGTGCGACGGGTGTTTCTTCAGATACTCCTTCAGGGTCATTGGCTCCTCCACAACTTTCTTGTGCAATTGCGACGCATTGAGCAGGTGGAGACCGTCGCGCCGCCAGACAGCAAATCCCAGGTGGGCGATGTCGAGGCCCGGCTTCGAGCAGGTAATGGCAATAATGTCGCCATCGTGAACGGCAGCACGCATAGCCTTACTGTCGACGACACCATTCTTGGGGATGTAGCGATAGCGCCGTCCTGTGAGTGCAGCCTCCTGGGCAGCAATGACGCTAACCATCTCGGGGTGAGCCTTCAGAGCCTTGTAGGACTGCGGATGCTGACTCATATAGTTCACCTTGACGGTTTGTATGGCACTGAAGGGTGCCGTCGTCTGGCTGACCTCGCTGACGATTCCCCGTCGGGCATTGTCGTCAATCCAGTCGGAAAAGTAATGCAGGCGGCTGGTGTAGCCGTTCAGCTTGCCGCCACGATAGCGTATCTCACGCAAATGCTTCTTGAAGTCGCTGTATGCCAACCGCTGACGATAGACGCAGAGCGTCAGTGCCGCGACGTTCTCGACCAACGTTGTACAGTCAAGCTGGCGCGTGTTCACCACTAAGCGTTCAGGGTCGGCCACCTCTAACGTATGGGCAACGTATGGGCGACCTATGAAAAGGCGTGCGAAGTGCAGGGGGAAGTTGGTGGCCGACGGCAGGCTCTGTGCCTCCTTCAGAGCCTTCGTCACGAAAGCGCTGTCTACGTCAGCCGCCATCATGCTGCAGGCCGTCGCTATACCTATTATTATTACTATCAGTCGTTTCATTTCTTTCTGTAACGTTTACGGGGCAGGAAGTTATAGCCTACGAAGGCGTTAATGGTACCATAGATATTGTTCGACGTGAAACGCGACGTATGGTAGTTGTTGGAGCGCACGACAGCGTTCAGTCCTGCATACCACTTCATGTTGTTAAAAACCAGCGCAAAACGCCCGATACCATCGACATTCACCTTCCCGATGCTGAAGCCTTCCATCTCGTCGGCCATCTCGCCCAGACTGGTCTTGTAGGCCAGTGCTGCCTGTCCTGAGGCACAGAAGATGAGATTCTTGAGCACGACCCACGTATAGGCGTAGCCTGCCGAGAGACTGAAGTCATTGTATTCGATACGGTCGAACAGCATACCGCTGTCGAGCTTCACATTCGTACTGCCGGCCAAGCGGTTCTCTATCAAATCTTTCAGACGGTCGAAGTCCAGGTCGAGCGTGTTCTTGGTATAGCCAGCACCCGCCAGCCACGAGCCGCAACTGATTTTCTGAACCGTTCCGGGACTGAAGGCAGCGGGATAGGAGAAATACCGGTGGTTGAAGATATAGTAGGCGTTGATGCCGGTAATGCCCACACTCAAGCCGTCGAAGGGAACGGCCTCGAACTCATTGCCGTCGATGCCGTATCCCAGTTTCACGTCGCGCAGTTTGTAGTCGCTGCCCGTTCGGCGGTAGAAGAGGTCGACACCCACCTGTGACGAGTAGATGGAGAAGTCTAACTCGCGCTTGGCACTGTTGCCGAAGAGCTGGATGTTCTTCAGGTTGAACGTCGTACCGAGGAATATCCAGCGCCAGCCGAAATATGGGCCGAACTTGACACGCTGGTCAGGCGAGAACATAATGCTCTGGCCGTTGCTGCTGAGTACGAAGTCCTCGAAATTACGGGTCGCGCGAAACTCGACGCAGAACTCGTAGTGCGGCGGCTCAATGTAGTCGTCCTCCGTGCGGTCAAACTCGCGCACCACCTCTTTGACGGCATTCACCACCTTGCGGTTGCGCAGCGAGTCGGCCACGTCGGCCCACGTTCCCTGAACAATCGTCAGCGCTGACACCAAGACAAGAACAATTCTCTTCATCACCATCCGTCACGCCATCATATTTTACCTAATATACGGTCGAGCGCCCAGTTGACGGGGGTTGCCGAAACACTGGTACACTCACATACGCTAAGTCCCTGAAGATGCTCGATGACCGCCTTGATAAGCGGAAACTGAACGTATGGAGGGTTGGGCACCTCGATGTGCTGTACGCCTTCACTGGTATGCAGCACGATAGGAGCATAGTCGAAGACAGAGAAGATGACTTTTCCCTGGTCGCCGATAATCTCTATGCAATCCTCGCGGGCCGACTCGTGGGCCACAAAGCACCACATGCCACTGCCGGAAAGGCCGTTCTCGAAACGGAAACAGGCCGACACCGTGTCTTCGGCTTGATAGAGCCGTGCCCTGTTCGTGCTGAAACCCTCGGCATCGAGAATGACGCCAAACATCATCTGCAGCAGGTCGAGCTGGTGAGGTGCCAGGTCGTAGAAGTAGCCGCCGCCGGCTATCTCCGGCTGCAAGCGCCAAGGCAGTCGTTCGGGATGGTTGTAGTCAAGCGCACGTGGAGGCACAGCAAAGCGCACCTGCACGTTCATGACACGGCCTATCAGTCCGTCGTCAACAATCTGCTTGACGCGAAGGAAATATGGGAGATAGCGGCGATAGTAAGCCACGAAGCAGGGCACGCCCGTGCGTTCCGACACGCTGTTGATACGGGCGCAGTCCTCATAGGAAGCCGCCAGTGGCTTCTCTACATAGACGGGCTTACCGGCCTTCATAGCCATAATAGCAAAGGTGGCATGGCTCAACGGCGGCGTGGCCACGTAGATGGCATTCACGTCGGGGTCGTCAATGAGTTGCTGCGCATCGGTGTACCACCTGGCAACGTCATGGGTAACGGCGTAGGTGCGCGCCCGCTGCTCGCTACGGCTCATGACGGCGACGATGCTTGAGCCTTCAACCTCGTTGAAAGCCGGGCCGCTCTTTTTCTCGGCAACTTCGCCACAACCTATGAACCCCCACTTGAGAATCTTCATAAAATGTTTTAATTTTCTGCTTAAACGGTGCAAAGTTACGAAAAAAGTCAGTACCTTTGCAAGAAATAACCAAATTATAACAGATTTTATGGAAAAAGAGAACGAAGAGTCACTTATTAAAATACGCTCAGCCCGTGCTGCCATAGCGGAAGGATTCCGGTTGTACACCAGCAATTTCCGCCGCATTTTCCGCGCTACGTGGATTCATCAGCTTGTATTTGCCGTCGTCAGCGGCGTAGCCGAAGCATTGTTGGTGGTCTACTATCCACTGCTCGTTGCGGCACTCATGCTGCTGTGGTATGTCATGTACCGTTTCCTGCTGCGGCGCCGTCTGACGATGATGGCCACCGTCAAGGCCCCGCTACAGGCATACTTCCGCCACGCAGGACTGCTCATCGTTGTGGCGTTGGTGACGTTCATAGCCTGTGCTTCCCTGTGGTTAGTGACATCGGTGCCTGCTGTCATTCTGAGTATTGCCAACATCCAGGCGGCAACAGGCGTGCTCTATGGCGACCCGTTAGGTATGCCTGAGTATATGCTCTGGCTCACGATGGGCGTTTTCACCCTGACAAGTCTCATGCAGGCTTATATCTACCTGTCGTTCTTCTTCCCCCTACGCTACGTCCAAGGCTCAGTCGTAGCCATCGAGCTGGAGCGCGAGAGTGCCATTAAACAAATGCAAACTAACGTATGAAAAAGCAGAAAATACTCTTTATCGACCGCGACGGAACACTGATACGCGAGCCAGAGGACGAACAGATTGACGCCTTCGAGAAGCTGCGCTTCACCGAAGGAATGTTCCAACACCTGGGGTTCATACGTCGCAACCTCGACTTCAAGTTCGTGATGGTAAGCAATCAGGATGGCTTAGGAACGTCGTCGTTCCCTGAAGACACCTTCTGGCCCGTCCACAACTTCATACTCCAAGCCCTTGAGGACGAAGGCATCACCTTCGACGACCAGCTTATAGACCGCCACTTCCCTGAGGACAATGCCCCCACGCGCAAGCCTGGTACGGCGATGGTAGAGAAATACATGAACGACCCGCAGTACGACATTGCCGGCAGCTACGTCATCGGCGACCGCGAGACGGACGCGCAGTTTGCACGCAACATCGGATGCCGAAGCCTCATCTTAGGGCGCGACGGCATGACGTGGGCGAAGATTGCCGAACTGCTGTTTGCCGGTGAGCGTACGGCCGAAGTACGACGCACTACCAAGGAGACCGATATATATATTAAGGTGAACCTTGACGGCTCTGGCAAGTGCGACATCTCGACAGGATTGGGATTCTTCGACCACATGCTCGAGCAGATAGGCAAGCACGGCATGATGGACCTGACCATCAAGACCAAAGGAGACCTGCACGTCGACGAGCACCACACCATCGAAGACACGGCGCTGGCTTTAGGCGAGTGTCTGTTGAAGGGACTTGGCGACAAGCGCGGCATAGAGCGCTACGGCTATGCGCTGCCAATGGACGACTCGATGTGCCAGGTGTGTCTCGACTTCGGCGGGCGTCCCTGGCTTGTCTGGGACGCAGAGTTCCACCGCGAGAAAATCGGAGAGATGCCCACAGAGATGTTCTACCACTTCTTCAAGAGCTTGAGCGACACAGCATTGATGAACCTTAATATCCGTGCTGAGGGACAGAACGAGCATCACAAGATTGAGGGCATCTTCAAGGCACTGGCACGTGCGCTGAAAATGGCTGTCAGGCGCGATGTGTACCACTACGAGCTGCCTTCTACGAAGGGTACATTGTAATCACAGCTTATATTTACTGCGCTGACGGTTCGACTTACGCGGTTCCTGCGTAAAGCCTTGTCGTGGGGTTTTCACACCACGATAGGAGAGCCAGCGCTGCTGAATCTTGTCGACGTAGTTGGCTGTCTCCGTACCGCGCATATAGCCATACTTCACGATAGGGTCGTTGAAATAGGCCGGCAGAGACAATTTCAACACATATTCTTTGACGCTTGACCATTGATGGGCATTATGACCGTCACGCCGGCAGAGTGCCATAGCGTCGCGGATATGTTGGATGCCGCCATTGTAAGCCGCCAGAACAAAGTTTGTACGTTCGCGGCGGTCGGCAATATCATAGAAACTGCGTTCCAACTGTCCTAAGTAACGGGCGGCAGCAGCAATGTTCAGTTCCGGGTCGTACATCTGGTCGCGTGGCAATCCCAGATGGTCTGCCGTCGAGGGCATAATCTGCATCAGACCCTTGGCACCGGCAAACGAGGTGGCTCTTGGGTCGAAGGTCGATTCCTGATAGCATTGGGCGGCCATCAGACGCCAATCCCAGCGTATCGGTCGGCAGTACTGTATGAAGAACGCGTCGTAGTGGCTGATGATGCCACCCTTGCGGTCGAGCATGGGCGAGAAGATGCGGCGCTTGACGCTTCGGCTGCTGAAGAGATAGGCTTCCTGACGGCGGACTTCTTCCAGTATGTTGGGGGTATACCAGGCTTTCAGCTCTTTAGCCAACTCGTCCTTTGCTGGCGAGGCCTCCAACCGCCCCACCTCGGTACTGGCCATGATGTCGCCTTCGTCAGCTTGCAGACGAGCCACCATCTCAGCGGAGTCCCGGCAGACCTCGACACGAAGCCGCACGCCTAACTTGGCGGCAAACTTCTCGGCCAGCAGATACTGGGTGCCCATGCGCCGGCCGCGATAGTCGTAGTAATAGTCAGGACCCGTCAGCGTGAGGAGTATCATCTCGCCACTGCCCTGAATCTCAGGCAGGTCAAAATCGGCATCGACAACGGCCGTATCGGCAATCTCTCCCCACGGCGCCACCACCGGCTCAGCCTCCTTCTTACCGCCACAGGAAAGAAGTAAAGCGACGGAAAATAGTATATATATACCTATATTTCTCAAATTTCCTACATTTTGGCCGCAAAATTACACAATAAATTGCATAATCAAAATATTTTCCGTAATTTTGCACCACTTTTTTAGGTATTATTATGTTAAGAATCGCAGTACAGTCAAAAGGCCGTCTCTTTGACGACACCATGAATCTGCTCAGTGAGGCAGACATTAAGGTGAGCGCCACCAAGCGCACACTACTTGTACAATCCAACAATTTTCCCCTTGAAGTGCTTTACCTGCGCGACGACGACATCCCCCAAAGCGTTGCCACTGGCGTTGCCGACATCGGCGTGGTGGGCGAGAACGAGTTTGTTGAGCGGGGCGAGGATGCCGACATCATCTCGCGTTTAGGCTTTTCACGTTGCCGCCTGTCGTTAGCCATCCCCAAGGAAGTCAACTACCAGGGCGTGGAGTGGTTCAACGGCAAGAAGATAGCCACCAGCTACCCCAACATACTGCGCCGTTTCTTGGAGCAGAACAGCATCAATGCCGAGATTCACGTCATCACCGGCTCGGTAGAGATAAGCCCGGGCATCGGTCTCGCTGACGGCATATTCGACATCGTCAGCTCTGGTTCTACCTTGGTGTCGAACAACCTGCGCGAGGTGGAGGTCGTCATGCAGAGCGAAGCCCTGCTCATTGGCCATAAGGGTATGGACGCCGACAAGCGGGCCACACTCGACGAGATGCTCTTCCGTTTCAAGGCCGTGAAGGATGCCGAGGACAAGAAGTACGTCCGCATGAATGCCCCGAAGGCTCATTTGAACGAGATTATCAGTGTATTGCCTGGCTTGAAGAGTCCGACAATCATCCCGCTGGCTGACGAGGAGTGGTGTTCCGTACACGCTGTGCTCGACCAAAAGCGTTTCTGGGAAATCATCGGCAAGCTGAAGGAAATGGGTGCTCAGGGCATCCTGGTCACCCCGATTGAGAAAATGATACTGTAAAACCATGAACATCATCAAATACCCTGCCCGTCAGGAGTGGGCACAGATTATTGAACGGCCACACCTTGACACCGCACAACTGAACCAGACGGTTGCCGCCGTCCTGGCCGATGTGAAGACCCGAGGCGACGAGGCTGTCAAAGGCTACGAACTGAAGTTCGACCACGTAGACCTCGAGGCGTTAGCCGTCAGTCAGGCAGAGATTGACGAGGCTCAGAAGCTGGTGAGCAGCCAGCTGCGCCAAGCCATAGAACTGGCTCACGACAACATACGCAAGTTCCATGAGTCACAGCGCTTCCGCACGAAGAAGGTGGAGACGCAGCCTGGCGTCGTTTGCTGGCAGAAGAGCGTGGCTATCGAGAAAGTGGGTCTGTATATTCCCGGCGGAACGGCACCCCTCTTCTCGACGGTGCTGATGCTGGCCACACCGGCGAAGATTGCAGGCTGTCGCGAGATAGTGCTCTGTACCCCACCCGACCGTCAGGGCAACGTCAACCCCGCCATCTTGGTGGCTGCCCATGTTGCTGGTGTCAGCAAGATTTTCAAAATCGGCGGCGTACAGGCTATCGGTGCTATGGCTTACGGCACGGACTCTGTACCAAAGGTGAGCAAGATATTCGGTCCTGGCAACCAGTATGTGATGGCCGCCAAACAGCAGGTGAGCCTCCATGACGTAGCCATCGATATGCCGGCCGGCCCTTCTGAGGTCTGCGTCATTGCCGACGAGAAGGCCAACGCGGAGTTTGTTGCTGCCGACCTGCTGTCGCAGGCTGAGCACGGTGCCGACTCGCAGGTGCTGCTCATCACGACGTCGAACAAACTGATTGACGACGTGCAGCAGGAGATAAGCCGCCAACTCGACCGCCTGCCTCGTAAGGAAATTGCCGAGAAGGCTCTGCAGAACAGCCGCATCATTCTGGTGAACGACAGCAAAGAGGCTATGGACCTCTCTAACGCCTACGCTCCTGAGCACCTGGTCATCCAAACCGAGGACTACGAAGCCATGGCCGAGCGCGTCATCAATGCCGGCAGCGTCTTCCTGGGACGCTACGCCTGCGAGAGTGCGGGCGACTATGCCAGCGGCACCAACCACACGCTGCCTACTCACGGCTATGCTACGGCATACAGCGGCGTCAACCTCGACAGCTACTGCCGCAAGGTGACCTTCCAGCATCTCACCGAAGAAGGCATCAAGTCCATCGGACGTGCCGTTGAGCTGATGGCTGAAGCGGAGCAATTAGATGCCCACAAGAATGCGATGACAGTTCGATTGAGTTCAATTAGGAATTAGAATTTTTGGAATTATGATTAGTTTAGAGCAGTTGGTACGTCCGAACATCTGGTCGCTGGCTCCCTACAGTTCGGCTCGCAACGAGTATGCCGGACGCGAGGCACGTGTGTTCCTCGACGCCAACGAGAACCCCTATAACAACCCCTACAACCGCTACCCCGACCCCTTACAGTTAGAGGTGAAGGCTGCTATCTCGAAGGTCAAGGGTGTGCCGGCCGAGAATATCTTCCTGGGCAACGGCAGCGACGAGGCCATCGACCTGCCCTACCGCTGTTTCTGCCGTCCGGGCATTGACAACGTGGTGGCTATCGAGCCTACCTACGGCATGTACAAGGTGTGCGCCGACATCAACGACGTGGAATACCGCCCCGTGCTGCTCGACGACCATTTCCAGATAACGGCCGACCGGCTGTTAGCAGCCTGCGACGAGCATACGAAAATCATCTGGATTTGCTCGCCCAACAATCCTACGGGCAACAGCCTTGTGCGTAGCGAGATTGTCAGCGTTGTCGAGCGTTTCGGGGGCATCGTCATCGTCGACGAGGCTTACAGCGACTTCTCGTCGCAACCGTCGCTGCGCAGCGAACTGGCAAAATTTCCCAACCTCATCGTCCTCAACACCATGTCGAAGGCATGGGGGTGCGCGGCCATACGCCTGGGAATGGCTTTTGCCTCGAAAGAGATTATCGCTTTGTTCAACAAGGTGAAATACCCCTACAACGTCAACCTGCTGACGCAACGTCAGGCGCTTGAGGCATTAAGCGACCCCTTCCAGGTCGACAAGTGGGTGCGTATGCTCCTCGTCGAGCGTAGCCGTATGATAGAGGCGTTTAAGTTGCTGCCCAACTGTCAGATGGTGTACCCCACAGATGCCAACTTCTTCCTGGCAAAGATGGATGATGCACAAAAGACGTACGACTATCTCGTAGACCAGGGCATCATCGTCCGCAACCGCTCACGCATACAGCTCTGCCAAAACTGCCTGCGCGTGACGGTAGGCACAAAAAATGAGAACAACGAACTCATCGCTGCTCTCCGTCAGATGTAAAAGAATGCATTAGCAAGAGGGGCACGGAGTCATTGTTTACTCCTGCCCCTCATGTCCTTTCACATATTCGTCATATTCCTTGCGGTCGCTGCTCTTCACGCGCTTGAAGTCTTCCTCCTGTGGAGCATCAGGAATGTCAATCAGAGGCTCATCGAACACATCTTCATCGGAAGCTTTCTCCACATCGTCGTGCATGGTGGAGTCTACCGCCGGACGCGCGTGTATCACCTGATAGTTGCGGCGGCATCCTGTCAGCGCAACGACGACGGCTACCATACCGCTCACCATCAAAAACTTCGTCACTTTCATGGCCGTTCGTCTTTTTATCTGTTATCCATTAAGGTTTGCGTACGCACGCGTGATAATGTCTCGGGGGTCATCTGCAGATACGAAGCGATATACACCAGAGGGGCACGCAGCACCAACTGAGGCGAGCGCTTCACCAATTTCTGATAGCGGTCGATGGCCGACTCAAAGCGCAGCATATCGGCATGCACCTGGCTCAAGATGAGACTCTCCTCCAGAATCTTTCGGTAGAGTATCTGAATGTTCACGCTCTTCATAGCCACTGCCTCCAGCTTGGCCTTCGGCAGACAGTAGAGGATGGTGGGTTCGATAGCCATAATCTGCAGCCGTGTAGGCTCCTCGTTAAACAGGCTCTCGATACACATACAGATGTTATTCTCGGTAGCCATGTATTCCGTCAGTTCCTTACCATTCTTATAGTAGAACTGACGTACAAGTCCCTTGACTATCCAATATATATTCTCACAGACCTCACCCTCGGTCAGGATCTTCTCGTTCTTAGCGTATCGCTTGGCAACGAGGATGCTCTCCAACAAATCCAGTTCGTCGTGAGTCATAGTGCTGTAGCGGCGGGCTAACTCCCTGGCTACGTCCCGTGGGGCAATACTAATGGTTGGCATAGGCTAAATATTCAATTTCTCTATTTACAATTTATGGGTTTTATCAGTCCAGCTTCAGCACGGCAAGGAAGGCTTTCTGAGGCACCTCCACATTGCCTATCTGCTTCATGCGCTTCTTGCCGCGCTTCTGCTTCTCCAAGAGTTTACGTTTACGGCTGACGTCGCCGCCGTAGCACTTCGCCGTCACGTCCTTGCGCACCTGCTTCACCGTCTCGCGGGCAATAATCTTCGCACCGATGGCGGCCTGGATGGCAATATCGAACTGCTGACGCGGTATCAGTTCCTTCAGTTTCTCGCACATACGGCGACCGAAGCTGACGGCGTTGTCCTGATGGGTCAGCGTCGACAGGGCATCGACGGGTTCGCCGTTCAGCAGGATGTCGAGCTTCACGAGCTTCGACGGACGGAACGAGTCGACGTGATAGTCGAACGAGGCGTAACCCTTCGATATCGACTTCAGCTTGTCGTAGAAGTCGATGACAATCTCGCCCAACGGCAGCATGAAGTGGAGTTCCACGCGGTTGCCTGAGACGTACTGCTGGTCAATCAGCTCGCCGCGCTTGTCGAGACAGAGTGTCATAATCGGCCCGATGTAGTCGGCGGCGGTGATGATGCTGGCACGTATGTAAGGCTCCTCAATATGGTCTATCAGCGTCTGGTCGGGCAGTCCCGAGGGGTTGTGTACTTCCTTCTCCTCGCCCTGCTTCGTATAGCACATATACGACACGTTGGGCACGGTGGTGATGACGTCCATGTCGAACTCGCGGTCGAGGCGTTCCTGGATAATCTCCATGTGGAGCAGTCCGAGGAAACCGCAGCGGAAGCCGAAGCCCAGAGCCACCGACGACTCTGGCGTGAAGGTCAGCGAGGCGTCGTTCAGCTGTAGCTTCTCCAACGAGGCACGCAGGTTCTCATATTCCGTCGGGTCGATGGGATAGACACCGGCAAACACCATCGGCTTCACTTCCTGAAAACCCTCGATGGCAGCGTCGCACGGACGCTCCACATGGGTGATGGTGTCGCCCACCTTCACCTCCTTCGAGTTCTTAATGCCGCTGATGATGTAGCCCACGTCGCCCGTCTTCAGCTCGTTGCGCGGTATCATGTCCATCTTCAGCACGCCAATCTCGTCGGCGTCGTACTCCATGCCAGTGTTGAAGAACTTCACCAGGTCGCCCTTGCGGACAGAGCCGTTCACGATTTTGAAATAGGCAATAATGCCACGGAAGGAGTTGAACACCGAGTCGAAGATCAGCGCCTGCAGCGGCGCGTCAGGGTCGCCCTCAGGATGAGGCACGCGGTCGACGATGGCGTCCAGAATCTCGCCGACGCCCTCGCCCGTCTTGCCTGAGGCGCGGATGATGTCCTGCGGGTCACAGCCAATGAGGTCTACTATCTCGTCCTCCACCTCGTCGGGCATCGCCGACGGCATGTCTATCTTATTGATAACGGGAATAATCTCCAGGTTGTGGTCGATGGCCATGTAGAGATTGGAAATCGTCTGCGCCTGCACGCCCTGCGTGGCGTCGACCACCAACAATGCACCTTCGCAAGCGGCAATGCTTCGCGAAACTTCATACGAAAAGTCCACATGTCCCGGCGTATCGATGAGGTTCAGTATGTATTTCTGTCCGTTGCGCTCATATTCCATCTGAATGGCGTGGCTCTTGATGGTGATGCCACGTTCACGCTCCAAATCCATGTCGTCAAGCATCTGTCCTTCAGTCACTTGAATGGTCTTTGTAGCCTCCAACAATCTGTCCGCCAGCGTCGACTTGCCGTGGTCAATATGTGCTATGATACAAAAGTTTCTTATATTGTTCATTCTTAGTAGTGCCAAATAATTTGCAAAGATACAAAAAAAAATAAAAGTCTCCCAAATATTTAGCGTTTTTTTATAATTCTTGGCAAACCAAGCGAGCAAGCTCGAGCGAGAAATATCTACAAGGGAGGGGAGAGCGGCGGCTCTCGTGAAAACGTCACGGCCTTACAGAAAAACGTCACGGCCTTACAGAAAAATTTCACGGTCTCTCGTGAAAACATTACGGCTCTTGAAATGATTTTTTATCGGAAAGAAAAAAAAATTTCCTGCAAAATGTTGTTTGTATTACAAAATTTTATTACTTTTGCCGAAGAAAAACTTTTATACCTATGGTCAAAACAAATAAAATCCTTACATCGTTGATGCTGTTAGCTGTCTGTATTCTGACAGGTTGTGAGAAGATGCCAGACGACGAGGCAGTGGTTTCGTCAAGTCCGACGTCAGGCAAAAATGTTGTCATTTCTATTTCGGGTATCGATGCCGGTTGGGATGGCAATTCTACCCGCTCGCTGGTTCCTATCTCCGAAGTGTGCAGCCGTGTGTGCTTCGCCGTCTATCAGGACGACACGCGGCTGGTGTACAAGAACCAGAAAGCCGGCGATGCCGACTTCGGCTCTTACTCCATCACCCTGGAAGCGGGCACCTATCAGCTGCTGGTTCTCGGCCACAGTGGTGCTGCCAACCCCACGACCACCAATCCTGCGAAGATAGCCTTTTCGAACCCGACATCCTCTAACGGTACAGGCTTTACCGACACCTTTTACTATTATGGCACGATTGTTGTCAACGACGGAAAGACGCAGTTAAACATCAACATGAAACGCGCCACGGCCATGTTCCGGCTGAAGACCACCGACACGAAGCCCACGGCGGTGAAGAAATTCCACTTCTACTACACAGGCGGCAGCGGAACGCTGGATGCGACGACCGGCTATGGCTGTGTTGCCTCGAAACAGACGGTGCTCGTCGATGCTACGGAAAGCGGTTGCCAGCAGTTTGACCTCTACACCTTCCCGCATCAGGAGGAGGACGAGGTAACCTTTACGGTGAAAGCCATGGGTGCCAACGACAACATTCTCTATTCGAAGGAGTTTGTGAACGTGAAGATGCAGCGCAACTGCATCACGCAGTACTCGGGCAAATTCTTTACGAATAGCGACGTGACACCTCCTGAGGAGCCTGACGATTCTGACAGTAGCGAACCGTCGTCGGTCATCAAGGTCGACCCGGAATGGGGGCAGATTATTGAAAAGACCTTCTGATTCGTTTTTCTCTTCACTCAAGTTTCCCACCGCTAAAATCTATTAAGAACCACGATTTTAATAATGAACTACTAATTTCACTAATTACACTAATTTAATAATGAACTACTAATTTCACTAATTTGCTACGTGCAGGCTATCGGCACTTGCGGCGAATAATCGTGAAATTAGTTATAATTCGTACAATTCGTACAATTCGTTCAATTAGTGTAATTAGTGTAATTAGTGGTTGAAAAGAAAAAGTGGTCAATTCGAGTAATTAGTGGTTGAAAAGAAAAGAGTGGGAAAACTCAAATCTTCAGTTCCTTCAGGATGTCCGACATTCGCTGGATGTTCTGTATGCGCATAGGCACCAGCGGCAGGCGTAGGACGTTCTCTATGAATCCCATCTCATGGAGCATCGCCTTCACGCCGGCAGGGTTGCCGTCGACGAAGAGCAGCGAGAAGAGGTCGATGAAGCGGTGATGAATCTTGCGTGCAGGGTCGTACTCGCCGCGCATCTGCAGGCGTATCATCTTCGAGAACTCCTTTGGCAGCGCATTGCCGATGACGGAGATGACGCCTACGGCACCACAGCTGACCATGGGGAACGTCAGGGCGTCGTCGCCTGAGATGACGTCGAAGTCACGCGGTTTGTTCTTGATAATCTCGTCCACCTGTTCCAGTTTGCCGCTGGCCTCCTTGATAGCAACGATATTGCGGCAGTCGCGTGCCAGCCGTACCGTTGTCTCCGCCGTCATGTTGACCCCCGTACGTCCTGGCACGTTATAGAGTATGACAGGCAGTTCGGTGGCTGCAGCAATGGCCTTGAAGTGCTGGTACAATCCCTCCTGCGACGGTTTGTTGTAGTAGGGGCAGACGCTCAGGATGCCGTCAATGCCCTTGAAGTCGCCCGTCTTCAACTCCTCGACGACAGCCGCCGTGTTAAAGCCACCGCAACCGATGGCGATGGGCACCTTGCCCTTCACCACCTCAACCACCAAGTCCTTGATGCGCTTTTTCTCTTCAGCCGTCAGTGTAGGCGTCTCGCCCGTCGTGGCAAGAATACAAAAGAAGTCGGCACCGTTGTCTAACTGATACCGAACCAATCGCTTCAGCGCGTCGTAGTCAACGGAGCCGTCTTCCTTGAACGGAGTGATGAGTGCAATACCCAACCCCTTGAATATGTTTTGTACCATGATGTAACCTTTTCTGCTAATTTCGCTGCAAAATTACTCAAAAAGATTCGATTCTGCAACAAAATAGGCAAAAAACATCGGTTACCTCAACACTTTCTTACCGCTGATGATGTTTATACCTTTCTTCGGCGCCCTTTGCCGTACGCCATTCAGGTCGTAGACGGCGTTATGCTGAGCTGCCGTCGTCGGGGCGTTGACGGCTGAGGGCTGGCCACCTGCCATGATAGTCTTCACGTCGTCGGCAGCCACGGCGTAGTTATAGATACGCACATCGTCAAGCTGTCCCTGGAACAGTGGGTCGGCAACAAACTGGCTGCGTCCCAGATAGTTGAGCACCGGTCGCACGTCAGCAGGACTGATGGTGACCCCCGAACTTGCGCCCGCCACCTCGCCGTCGACGTAAATCGTCGTTTTATCCTTGCCGATGGTGACGGCCACATGCTTCCACACCGCCGTCGGCAACTTCGACTGGCAGTCAACGGTTTGCTCCTCGCCACCGTTCTTGATAGCGAAGCGCATGAAACTGCCGTTGTTAGGCGTTAGGAAGAGGTAGTGGTCGGTATCGTAGCCAAAGTCGAAGAGTCGCAGCCACGACGTGTTGCTCTGCAGCTTTACCCACATGGCCACCGTCAGTTCGGTGCTGGCGGCCACCCCGTAAGGCAGTTGCACGTACTGCTGGTTAGTGCTGTTGCTGTTGATGAGCCGCAGGGCTTTGCCCGTCGACTTCTCAGCGTCCACAAAGGTGACGCTGCCATGGGCCACGGCATCCATGACGTTCCGGGTTTCGTCGTCCAGGCTCTCGTCCATCTGCCAATGAGCCACGAGTGCGCGCTGCCCCGTAGGTGTAGCTTCCACCTCCTCAGACGCCAGCAGCGACCGGTTCTGCGACTTGTCGACAGCCTTCACCTTATATATATAGGTGACGCCCTGGCGACAGGTGTTGTCGGTAAAGGAGTTCGTGGTGACCATGCGTCCCACGGTGTTCCACTCGTCGGACCCCTTCTCAGCCCGCATGACCATATAGCCCGCCAGGTCGCTCTCGGTGTTCGCCGTCCATTGCAGTGTCACCGAGGCGCTATTGGCCTCTGCCGTCAGTCCCTGCGTCTGTGCCGGCGTCACCCGCTCGTACTTCACGTCGGCGGGCAGTATGCGCCATAGCATACGGTTGCGGACGGTTTGCGAGGCATTGGCCGAGAGTGTGCTCTGTTCGACGTTTGTGCCGTCAATACTTGCTGCCAGATACATCGCGCTCTCGCGGTTGCGTATAAAGTAGAAGCCGTCGGCGACATACTCCAGATACCATTGCTCGTTACTGTCGGCCATGGTGTTCTGGGCGTAGGCTATGACGTTGGCATTGCCGGTAGAGAAGTTCAGCACGTTCATACGTGTGGCGTTATTGGCTACACAAACGAAGTCGTAGAAGCTGTAATCGCCACCATACTTGCAGTTGGCCGACACGGCGGGGGATACATTCCATTGCTGCATCTTCGACGTTTCAGAATAATTCAGCAACGCGATATTGTCTCCCGACCAAGTGGCATACTTCGACGCGCTCTTGTTCACCAACCGATAGACACCTGCCGTAACAGGAACTACGGGAACGTCCTCGCCCCACGACACGTCGATGACACACTCCGCATTGGTCTGGCCTTTCTGGTAGCCCGTTCCTCCCGGCAGCGTCTTCACGAACTCGTGCTGAGGACCGTAGCCGTCGTAGTAGACCAGCCGGTCGGTGGACACCAGCTGGTAAGTGGTCGTCGCCGCCTGACGCTCACTGCCGCCCACGAATGCCTTGACGCGGCCGTCGTCGTGGCGCCACACCGAGGCTGCCGTCCAGTTGGGGCGGTGCTCGCCGTAGGCCAGGCGCTCGCCCTGGCGGCTTATCTGACAGAACTCGCCACGGGCACGGCTGTCAAATCCCCACCAGATGCCGTAGGTCATGCCATACTCCAAGCCCACCATAGCCTCCGCCACATTATGCATCTCGTCGGCATAGCCCACCTTGCCGTCGTTGGCCAACTGCTGATAGAAACCGGCAAAGGTGTCGAACGAGCCAGCCAGCTGGTGGGTGTTGCCCCACTCGTAGAGGCTCTTGCCCGGATTGTACCATTCCAGCGCCTTGTCGTTGTTCAGCGTGTTGCCGCCCACCATGACGGCCTCGGCACAACGCGGGTAGTTCTCCTTGAGCAGGCGTGCCACCTGATAATGCTTCAGCGGCGTAGCGCCCTCCTCCTTCGACCAGTAGTCGCCCTCGTTGAAGGGAGAGATGCCCAGCACGGGGTGCTTTGTATTCTTCTGTATCCAGTGTACGTGGCTGTTGATCATCGCCGCCCAATGCTCATTGTTGGCGACACCATTCTTGACGTAATAGCTATGCGGGTCGTGGACCTTCACCTTCCCCTGCGCGTCAGTGTATTCAAAGGCGCCCTGGTCCGCCGTGAGTAGCAGCGGCAAGTAGGGACTTACCTGATTGAAGTAGTTGCAGCGTATGCGCAGCGTGTCGATGAGCGGCGCCGGCAATACGGAGTCGTTCTGCAAGGGCCAGGTGTACCTGAACGCCACGCGCCCGATGCCGATGTTCTCCTTGCCCATGTGGTTGATGCCCTTCTTGACGACCTGCTCGCTGACGGCCGCCTGGTCGAGTCCCCATACCGGCTGGAAGCGCTTGCCCTGGGCGGTGACGTCGAAGCTCAGCGAGACGTCGGACTTGGAGAGAGCCGGCAGATACAGGCTGGACGACGACCGCTGGCCGTTATTCTGAGAAACGGCAATAGCCGCGCTCAGCGCAGCTACTGCCAGGAATGTCGTTCTGTAGATGGTCATTGCCTATTCCGTCTTAAACAAGTCCTTGATTCCGCCGATAGACCCCAGCAGGTTCGTGGCCTCGTAGGGCAGGTAGACCGTCTTGGTCTTGTCGCCCTCAGCCAGTTCCTGCATCATCTGGATATACTTCTGTGCCAGCAGGTAGTTGGCAGGATTGGTCGACTTACCCACCGCCTCGGTAATCAGTTCGATGGCCTTGGCCTCGGCCTCGGCCACACGGATGCGGGCCTGGGCCTCACCTTCGGCCTGGAGGATAGCCTCCTGCTTGGCAGCCTCGGCCTTGTTGACGATGGCCGTCTTCTCACCCTCAGAAGCCAGAATTTCGGCCGCCTTCTGACCTTCCGACGTCAGGATCTGTGCACGCTTGTTACGCTCGGCCTGCATCTGCTTCTCCATCGCCGTGAGGACGGAGTCGGGAGGCGTGATGTCCTGCAGTTCCACGCGGTTCACCTTGACGCCCCACTTGTCGGTGGCATCGTCGAGGACAGCGCTCAGTTTCTTGTTGATGGTGTCGCGCGAGGTCAGCGTCTCGTCGAGTTCCAACTCACCGATGATGTTACGCAGTGTGGTCTGCGTCAGTTTCTCGATGGCGTTGGGCAGGTTGTTGATTTCGTAGGTAGCCTTGAAGGGGTCAACAATCTGGAAGTAGAGCAGTGCGTTGATTTCCGTCTGCACGTTGTCCTTCGTGATGACGTTCTGCTTCGGGAAGTCGTAGACCTGTTCACGCAGGTCGATGGTTGTAGAGTACTGGTAGCGGCCGTGGTTAAGGACGACAATCGACTTAGCGCGGTCGATGAAGGGGATAATCATGTTGATGCCCGGCTGGAGCGTGGCGTAGTAACGTCCCAGGCGCTCTACGATCTTGGTTTCAGACTGGGGGATGATAACCAGTGCCATTTTGGCAAAGATAATCACACAGACGATGATGGCAATTAAGATGTAAGTCATGATAATTTACGATTTAACTATTTACGATTTACAATTTATTTTTTCGATTAAACGATTTTTCGATTAAACGATTTTCACGGTAATAATCGTGCTTTCGCGGCCAACGACGCAGACCGTTGCCCCTTCGCCGACGGGCTGGCCGTCGTGGCTGACAGCCTTCCAGACGTCGCCGTCAATCTGGACGCGGCCATAGCCGCCGGCCTCGATGGCCTCCACCACCCTGCCCTGCCTGCCCATCAGGGCGTCGGCGTTGCTCGCGCGGTTGGCGTCGTGCCGTTGAAGATAGCGCTTGGCAAACGGACGCACCCAGAAGAGACAGATGAGCGTGAAGACCGCGAACAGGGCCAACTGCCAGTAGACATTCAGCCCGACAGCCGCCGTCAAAGCAGCAAAGACGGCACCTATAGAAAAGCAGATGATGAAGAAGTCACCCGCCGTGAGTTCCAGGATGAGGCAGACGACGGCGATGACGGTCCACACCTGCCACATGTTCAATAATAGATACTCCATGATATTCAAGACTAATCTTCCATCAATTTACGATATCTGGCACGCTTAGGTTCCTCAAGTCCCAGTCGCTGGGCCTTGTTGACCTCGTACTCTGAGAAGTTGCCCTCGAAGTAGAAGACGTTTCCTTCGCCCTCGAACGCCAGTATATGCGTACAGATACGGTCGAGGAACCAGCGGTCGTGGCTGATGACCACGGCACAGCCGGCAAAGGCCTCAAGGCCCTCCTCAAGCGCGCGTAACGTATTGACGTCGATGTCGTTAGTAGGCTCGTCTAAAAGTAATACATTACCCTCCTGCTTCAGGGCGATGGCCAGATGCAGACGGTTGCGCTCGCCACCGCTGAGCACGCCGCACTTCTTCTCCTGGTCGGCACCGCTGAAGTTGAATCTGCTAAGGTACGCACGTACATTGATATCCTTACCGCCCATGCGGATGGTCTCGTTGCCGCCGCTGACCACCTCGTAGACCGACTTTGCGGGGTCGATGTCCTTATGCTGCTGGTCGACGTACGACAGCTTCACCGTCTCGCCCACGCTGAACGTTCCGGCATCGGCCTGTTCCAGCCCCATGATGAGACGGAAGAGCGTCGTCTTGCCCGCACCGTTGGGGCCGATGACGCCGACGATGCCATTGGGTGGCAGCATGAAGTTCAGGTCGCTGAAGAGCACCTTCTCGCCGAAAGCCTTGGCCACGTGCTCGGCCTCGATGACCTTGTTGCCCAGTCGCGGACCGTTGGGGATGAAGATTTCGAGTTTCTCCTCCTTCTGCTTCTGCTCCTCGTTGAGCATCATCTCGTAGGAGTTCAGACGGGCCTTACCCTTGGCGTGGCGGGCCTTCGGTGCCATACGCACCCACTCCAACTCGCGCTCCAGCGTCTTGCGGCGCTTCGAGGCCGTCTTCTCCTCCAAGGCCAGTCGCTGGCTCTTCTGCTCGAGCCAGCTGGAGTAGTTGCCCTTCCAGGGTATGCCCTCGCCGCGGTCGAGTTCGAGAATCCACTCGGCGACGTCGTCGAGGAAGTAGCGGTCGTGGGTGACGGCAATGACCGTGCCCTCATACTGCTGCAGATGCTGTTCCAGCCAGTCGATAGACTCTGCGTCGAGGTGGTTGGTAGGCTCGTCGAGAAGCAGGACGTCGGGTTTCTGAAGGAGCAGTCGGCAGAGGGCTACGCGGCGGCGCTCACCCCCCGAGAGGTTGGTGACGGGCCAGTCGCCCGGCGGACAGTGCAGGGCGTCCATAGCGCGCTCCAGCTTGGAGTCCATGTTCCAGGCGTCGGTAGCGTCGATGATGTCCTGCAACTCGGCCTGGCGTGCCATGAGTTTGTCCATCTTGTCGGCATCCTCATAATATTCGGGCAGGCCGAACTTCACGTTGATGTCGTCGTACTCCTTCAGGGCGTCGTAGACGTGATTGACACCCTCCTGGACGTTCTCCTTCACGGTCTTCGTCTCGTCGAGGGGCGGGTCCTGCGGCAGGTAGCCCACGGTGTAGCCGGGGCTCCACACCACCTGCCCCTGGTACTGCTCATCCAGTCCGGCAATAATCTTCATGAGCGTAGACTTACCGGCACCGTTCAGACCGATGATGCCAATCTTCGCGCCGTAGAAGAAACTGAGGTAGATGTTCTTCAGTACCTGTTTCTGGTTCTGCTGAATGGTCTTGCTCACGCCGACCATCGAGAATATCACTTTCTTGTCGTCAACTGTTGCCATGGCAAGACTTTATATCAATGAGAAAGCAACGTCCATCATGTGTGTGAACGTCGTCTGACGCTCCTCGGCAGTGGTCACCTCGCCGGTAATCAAGTGGTCGGAGATGGTGAGGATGACCAGCGCACGCTTGCCGGCACGGGCGGCGTTCATATAGAGAGCCGTGGCCTCCATCTCGATAGCCAGCACACCCATCTTCATCCACTTGTCGTTATGCGGGAATTCAGAATAGAACGTGTCCGACGACAGCACGTTGCCCACCTTATAGTGATAGCCCAGCTTCTCGCAGGTGTCGGCAGCGCCGCGCAGCAGGTCGAAGTCGGCAATGGGCGAGAACGTGCCGGGCAGCTCATACTGCGCACCGTAGTTGGAGTTGGTGCAGGCGCCCATGGCTATGCAGAGGTCGCCCACGTGCAGGTCGGTATTCAGCGAACCGGCAGAGCCCACGCGGATGATGGTGTCGACGTCGTAGAAGTTGAACAGCTCGTAGGTATAG
>Ga0256405_10005121_pt1 | contig 23279 bp, 14 predicted proteins | sample RumenRJG_02DNA_FD_189096 | JGI IMG/M metagenome (GOLD analysis project Ga0256405, IMG submission 189096) | Bovine rumen microbial communities from Lethbridge, Alberta, Canada - RJG_02 | ecosystem: Host-associated > Mammals > Digestive system > Stomach > Rumen | place: Canada: Alberta... | reverse complement strand
CTCTGCCTTGAGTCTCTCTACATCAATCTCATCACCTGTGCTGCCATCTTTGACTGCTGCCACGAAGCCATCACCGGAAATTGCTACTGCAGGGCTTGTTAGAGCAGTTCCATTGGCAACTCTTGAAGCTGAACCGGATGTGAGGGTAACTTCTCTTGGAATGATGGTAAGGTATCCAATAGTGATGCCTTCTGAAAGGTCTGTGACCTCTTTTCCATCTGCATCTACTATTGTGATATCAGCAACATCCTTAAGGTCGACTCCATCCTTTTCAATCCTGATGTTATTTCCATTAAAGATGATAGGGTAGTCCTTCTCACGTCCAACAAGCTTCTTGTCTTCGTCTGCAGTACCGGGTCTGTCCTTATTGGCATCTATTCCGGGTGTTCCCACAACCTCATAGCCTGTTATTACATATCCGGATGGAATAATGTCTTTTGCCTCAGGATCAGCACCTAAATCCAGTGAAGAATCATAAGCATATGAAGTTATCACAAACATATCCCGCAGGTTATTAAGTGCAGTAAGTGCACTCTGTCCTGCATTGTTCTTCATTTCCTCAAGGTACGCTGTAATGTCAGCAACATCTCCGTCTTCCACATCAAACTTAATAGCAACGTTTGGTGTCTGAGTCTGTCCGTTATAGAGTCTTTCCTCATTATCGCCAGGTGCAGCAAGAGAGATTCTTACTTTAAGCTTCTCTGCAAAAGAGCCTTTGATAACAACATTCTCTGCCGGCATATCGAACTTGCCATCAGTTACTGTTACAGTTTTCGGAACTTTCCAGCCTGTGAAATAGTAACCGTCAGGTGCTGTGACTGCTGATGCAACAGCTACCTGTGTGCCATAATCGTACTTTACTTCCTGTCCGTCATCCGGAAGTGCCGGAGTTTTATCCTTCATGCCCTGTGGCACTTTGTCGTACTCGTATCTGACTGTATAAGACTCAACAGACCATACAGCATAGAGTATAGTTCCGGTTGTCATGATCTGAATTTTAGTACCCGGCTTGATCACATCATCAGAACCAGGTTCTGCATCTATCTTAAGGCTCCATCCTTTGAACTGATAGCCTTCCCTTGTCATGAGTTCTTTTACGGACTCATTGCCATCTCCAAGGACTTCATAGTCACCTGTCTTAGCCTCTTCATCTGTATATGTTGCAGGGGCAGAAGTTCCATCATTCTTATTGTAAATCACTTCAACCTTCTGGTTCTTGATGTAGCCATCGATATGGCTTACATTATTACCCTCATGCTTATATACATACCATACGATATCTTCTTCCTTAACTCCGGGATAGAGTTTTTGAAGCCCTTTGTCACTGTTGATCGCACCTGTAGGTCTTGAAATGATGTCCTTTTCTACTATATTTTCTGCGCGGTCTGGGTTAGTGTCATATACAGGCCACTTCTGTCCCTGTGCAAGTCTGGCTGTTCCTACCCAGCCTGATGACTCTGCTGCAGCAGAACCGTTCGGATAATAGTCCGAAGTAGGTCTTGCTCCTCCATCAGCAGGTATTGGCTTGTCAGGAAGAAGTACGTAGAACTCTACCTTATCATCTGAATGCTGGTAATAAACATTGATAAGGAGAGATCCGTCTGCAAGGACCTTGACATCCTCAGGCTCAAGCTTGGTCTGCTTATCTCCTACTCCTCCAAAGAACTCATCAGCCTTAACAGCTGTGTTGTGCTTGTATCCGTCAATAGTACGAACGTAATTCTGTGGTACTGCTGCTGTTGTTCCAGTTTTTTCTTCTGGATTCTTTACTATTCCGCCACCAATCTTTTCAACTGATCCCAGTTCATATTTACCAGTTTCAGCTTTCTCAAGATAGTGAGCAACAGTGTACTTGACATCCTTGGGTTCCCACACTGCGTAAAGAGTAGTGTTCTGCTCAAATGTAATCTTACTTCCTTCAACATACTGAGCACTTGTTGCATTTTTGTCGGTACTCCAACCCAGGAATGCGTAACCATCACATCTGATAAATCCCTGAGCTCGTCCTTCTTCAGTTTTTTCAACTGCCGTTTTTCCCTCAACAGTCGCAGTTGCCACTTTGCCTACAACGTCATATTTCCTTCCTGCTGGCCAAAGACCTTTGACAGTTACCCCTTTTGGAGTATTTTTGTCATAGTCAAGGTATAGTTCTTTTTTATCTCTGATGACGCCATCAATATGCCACATATGGTCATTGCACTGGTACTTTATAACATACCAGTCAATATACTGTCCTTGCTTTAACAGATTGTAATCCCTGGCATAACCTAATGCATCATTTTTAAACTGTTCTGAAAGTCTGCTAGAAACATCGTTAATTCCAGCAACAGCATATACCTTATATGTTCCCGATCCATAACCACAATCCGCTACAACGTCTGTGTCATAGGTATCTGAAACGCCAATGTACTGCTTGATATTTGATACTGTTGTTCCGCCTTCTTTGCCTGGTCCAATGAATGTGTAACCTTCTCCACCATAGATTCGTGGCTCAGCAGGAGCAACTCCATCCTTATAAACTGCAATAACAATTTTGTTTGTGCCTTTTTCTCTGTAGTAAGCATATACTGTAGAACTTGTACCACCAAACTGCATATCATCACCATTTTTGATGTGATAATGTGGTGTCTGCTTGCCGTTTACTTCTTTAAGGAAGAAATACTCAATCTCTTTTCCGCCGCCTATGTCTTCATGGTTGTACATTGAATCAAAAACATAATTGCCGCGATCAACGTCAATCTTCTTTTCAATGTCAGCTGGATAAATCTTTTCATCATTGGTCTCAAAATGGATTTTACCATACCTATTACCAAAGAGCTTGTTGCCGCTCATGTCTCTTAAGTCCATATTGAAATCAAAATCTGGTGTTACGCCTCCGATCTTTGTGATTACTACTGAATATACTGAAAAATGGTCTGTCTCAAATTCTACTGAGCTGTCATTTGTGTCACCCATCTTCTCGACGCTTTCAATTTCGCCGCCATCTTCTTTTACATAGAAGACGTCTACATCAGTTTCTTCTGAGCTCATCTCTGATGCAAGATCATCATCTACAGCTTCAAATGTAATTTGAACCTTTCCATCCTCAGGCTGAACAAAATCTCCAAGCTCCTCAGAATAGATATTGATATCAAAAGATACTGTCTTTACGACATCCTCAGTTGTAACAGCATCAACAGCGTCCTGAACGTCCTGCTCGGAAATGCTGACCTCATCACTTTCTTCGATTGTCTTTACCTTCAGAACTGCATCAGATGGAAGTACTCCTACTGGTGCCCACAAAGATATCTTAACTCCGTTAACAGTAACTTCATCCTGTGGTTCCTCAGTGTCCTTATCCTCTTCTTCCTCAGCCTCTACAGCCTTGAAATTAGCAGTAAACTCTACGTTTTCTTCAATCTTTGTATAATCAGGAACCAGCGTAGCATCTGTATAATCCTCAAGATAACCACCTGTCCAGCTTACAAACTCAAATCCTTCATCAGCTGTTGCTGTAGCACCATCAAGAGTTATCTCTTCGCTATCTGGATCAAAAGATTCTTTTGCATTAGATACAGAACCGCCTTCGCCATCAACTACATAAGTAATTACGATACGGCCTTCCTCGTCCTCTTCAGAAGCCTCTGATTCTTCGTCTGTTTCTTCTGATTCAGCATCTTCAGGCTCGTCCTCAGACTCTTCCCCATCTTCAGGCTCTTCTGAATCCTCTGATTCCTCTGATTCTTCGTCTTCAGATTCCTCGTCCTCAGATTCTTCTTCCTCAGACTCTTCTTCCTCAGACTCTTCTTCATCTTCGGATTCTCCCTCATCCTCAGGCTCATTCTCGGGCTCTCCCTGTTCTTCCTCTGGATTGCCCTGCTCTTCTGTGGTATCGCCCTCAGCAAAAACCTTAGCTGAAGTGTAATCACTTGTGAATGTAGTGAATACAAGTGCTAAAGCTAATATGAAAGCCAAGAGTTTCTTTACTTGTCTCAACATTGTTTACCCTCCCTCAAAGAAATAAATAAGTTGAAATTGTAAAAACTAAATCTACGTGTTACGAAACTGAATGTTCACGTTCAAATGTGACCGCTACGCCACTTGCCATGGCTTCATCCATGAGCTTCATCAGCTCAAGTGCACTTCTGAACCGAACTGTTTTGTTTTCTTCCGCCCAGATTACCTGGCCTTGCCAGGTTTCGTTCTGGCAATACTCAACTTTCACTATGAAAGTTTCTTTTTTTGAAGCATCACTTTTTCCCATGATCATATCCCTTTCATGGTCCCCATTATAGAAAATGGATTATCATAAGACTTATCATATTAGGACCCAATTTATGTTTTTTTGGCTTAAAAAACTATAAAGCCGATTTATAAATATTTTAGTTTTTGTGATTTTGTTTACATCTGTGTGATAATGGTTTATATAGATTCCATGGGAGTTTTACAGATGAAAAGAGATAACAGATTAATGCTCTTTGACACTTCCGTTCTTAAAGATGAAGAAGTCTTTTTTAAGCTTTATGAGAAGATGCCCAAGGAGAGAAAAAAGAAAATAGATGCCCTGAAACCAGAAGGATCAAAAAGGCTCTGCCTCGGGGCTGGGATACTGCTGGATAAAGCTGTGAGAGAGTACCTGGCTACAGATTGCAGCAAGAAACTGCCCTCCCCTTCAGATTATGAGATTGCCACAGCCCCTCAGGGCAAGCCCTATATAAAAGGACTTAGTGACTTTTCTTTTAACCTGTCACACTCAGGAGATATGGCTGTGATCGCAGTCTCTGACAGGGAAGTTGGCGTAGATATCCAGAAACTTAAGCACTTTAAAGATTCCCTGGTGGAGCACGTCTTTAATATAGAAGATAAGAAGCTTGCCAAAGAGCTGGTTGCAGAGCTGTCAGGCACTGGCCTTACGGCCGGTGATGCCCAGCATGACGATATTTCTTTTGACCAGGTCTACACCCGCATGTGGGCCATGAAGGAAAGCGTCATGAAGTACACAGGCCAAGGGCTGGCGCTGGCCCCCAAGATGATCACATTAAAAATGGCGGAGTTTGGCGAACACGCTTCCAGCTTAGTGGCCTACATAGATTCAGGGGAATACTCAGCCAGGCGCCTATTCATACAAGAATGCGATGCCTTGCAGGGGCAGGACTCTTTCTATGGAATTTCAGTCTGCTCAGACTATGAAGTATTTACCGAAAGCTCAGATATAGTTGGTAAAATCTAAAACGTACTTTTTGAACCAAAACAGACATTTACAACAAAAGATTTTTAACAACAAAAAAGAGAGCCACGGAGTGACTCCCCCAGCGTAGTCCGAAAACATACGCCTCATTCATCATAATTATTATACTAGATGTAGTTTCTGTTTACAAGAAAAATCGGTTATGTGTTCAGATATGTTTCTAAAGCAGTAATCTTGGCAAATGTATTGCCCTGAATGATCGGAAGTTTGACAGTCTAGCCTCATAAATCTTAGTTCATCATACCCCTCAAGCCCGCATAAAGACTGATATTTCAGTCTTATTTTTTTGTCAAATTTTATCGTTTTATATGTGGCTATATGTAGCTATATATGGTATAATAAGGGTTGGAGGATATCAGTATGAAACTAACAGTAAGCAAATCCAAAAACTCTGCATCATTCTATGTTCAGAAAACTATCCGAAAGTCAAACGGCTCTGTCACAACTGTTACCGTAGAAAAGCTTGGCAACCTTGATGAAGTAAAGGCAAAAGCCAAAGGACAGGATCCTTATGCCTGGGCACAGGAATACGTCAACGAACTCAACCGCAGGGAGTATGAAGAACAGAAGGAAATAATCCTCAGTTATGCACCTTCCAAACTCATCAAAAAGAACGAGCAGAAAACATTCAACTGCGGATATCTCTTCCTCCAGGACATCTACTACAGCCTGGGCCTTGATAAGATTTGCAGTAAGATATCTTCTCGTCACCTTTTTGAGTATGATCTGAATGACATACTTTCCAAGCTTGTATACACGAGGGTAATCTTCCCATCATCAAAGCTATCATCCAACCGGCTTGCAACATCATTTATTGAGCAGCCATCATTTGAACTCCATGATATTTACCGTGCTCTTTCCGTCCTTGCCGAGGAGAACGACTTTATACAGGCTGAGCTCTACAAGAACAGCCAGAAAGTATTAGACCGCAGAAGAGACGTACTGTATTATGACTGCACAAACTATTTCTTTGAGCTGGAAGAAGCAGACGATTTGAGGAAATATGGCAAATCCAAGCAGCATCAGCCACTGCCAATCGTCGGAATGGGACTGTTTATGGATTATGATGGAATTCCTCTTGCATTTGACATATATCCCGGAAATAAGAATGAGCAACCTACTCTAAAGCCTCTTGAAAAGAAGATTCTTAAGGACTATGGACTTGATCAGATCATTGTTTGCACAGATGCTGGACTGTCCTCCAAAAGCAATCGAAAATTCAATGACAAATCCATCAACGGTGAGCGCCTGAGAAGCTTTATTACAACACAGTCTGTCAAGCAGCTTCCTGAACACCTCAAGGAGTTTGCTCTTGACCCTTCCGGTTGGCACATCATTGGAGACGCTACTATTTACAACATCGAAGAGATTGATGAGTCTGAGTTCTACGATAAGATTTTCTACAAAGACAGATGGATAAAAGAAGATCTTTCAGGAAGAAAAATAAGACAGGGAGCCAAGCCTCTAGAGCAGCACCTTATAGTCTCCTACTCTCCCAAATACAAAATCTATCAGCGTAAGATCAGGCAGGGGCAAGTAGACAGGGCAACAGCTATTATCAACAGCGGAAAATATAAACAGCGTCCCAAGAATCAGAATGATCCACACAGATTTATCGGAAAGGAAGTCATGACTGAAGATGGCGAGGCATGTACTAAAGAAGTTCCATATCTCAAGACAGACATCATAGCTGAAGAAGAAAAATATGATGGATTCTACGCAGTTTGTACCAATCTTGATGACATGAATGTTGCTGAAGTGATACACATCAATAAGAAACGCTGGGAAATAGAAGAATGCTTCCGGATAATGAAAACCGAGTTCAAGGCAAGACCCGTTTACCTTCAACGGGAAGACAGGATAAAAGCGCATTTCCTGACCTGCTTTATATCACTCTTCATATACAGACTGCTTGAAAAAAGATTGGGCGAACAGTATACCTGCGAAGATATAGTCCACACCCTCAGGGACATGAACATGTACCGCCCCGGAGAAAAACGTGGATATATCCCATCATACACAAGAACAGACCTGACAGATGCGCTTCATGAGGCCGCTGGATTCCGCACAGACTATGAGATTCTTACTGACCTAAGCATGAAGAAAGTCATCCGTGAATCCAAGAAAAAGTAATAATATATAGCTACACTTTTACCCTAAAACTAATGCGAGGTTTCCGCACAATTACTGCGGTTCCTCGCATTTAAACTGTCAAAGATGGGATTTTACACTATACTTTAACGATTTACAACTTTATTCTGATAAATAGTTTTTTAAGCTCGCAGTTCCATTTCATCATTCATTTTCACAAAGCCGTACTTCTCATATAGAGGCCTTCCCATGTCGGTGGCTTCAAGAGAAATGGCTGTGATGCCTCTTTCTTTTGCGTCCTGAACAAGAAGATCCAAAATCTTAAACGCAATGCCCTTCCTGCGATAGTCAGGGGCTGTGTACATGTTCATGATGTAGGCCTTTTCACCCCTTGGATTGTGATATGTAGGCATAACTCTATAGTAACTCACTCCCCCTGCGCCGATAAATCTGTCATTGTCATATACAAGGTATGCAGTGTGAGTTCCGTCAGCTAGGGCCTTTTTATAATAATCTCTCGACTGCCTCTCCACTTCTGACATGTCTGTGTTTTCATCAAGTTTATTGGCGGCTCTTAGGACTATGATCCTTGTTCTTACAAGCTCCTCAAGGTCATTTAATGTAGCTCTTTTGTAATCCATTTTTCTGCCTCTTTTCTGGTATGGAATGTAATCAGATTTTTATCAGGGTATTTGGAAAAGAGCTCTCGTAGCACGGAAGTTTGACAGTCTAGCCTCATAAATCTTAGTTCATCATACCCCTCAAGCCCGCATAAAGACTGATATTTCAGTCTTATTTTTTTGTCAAATTTTATCGTTTTATATGTGGCTATATGTAGCTATATATGGTATAATAAGGGTTGGAGGATATCAGTATGAAACTAACAGTAAGCAAATCCAAAAACTCTGCATCATTCTATGTTCAGAAAACTATCCGAAAGTCAAACGGCTCTGTCACAACTGTTACCGTAGAAAAGCTTGGCAACCTTGATGAAGTAAAGGCAAAAGCCAAAGGACAGGATCCTTATGCCTGGGCACAGGAATACGTCAACGAACTCAACCGCAGGGAGTATGAAGAACAGAAGGAAATAATCCTCAGTTATGCACCTTCCAAACTCATCAAAAAGAACGAGCAGAAAACATTCAACTGCGGATATCTCTTCCTCCAGGACATCTACTACAGCCTGGGCCTTGATAAGATTTGCAGTAAGATATCTTCTCGTCACCTTTTTGAGTATGATCTGAATGACATACTTTCCAAGCTTGTATACACGAGGGTAATCTTCCCATCATCAAAGCTATCATCCAACCGGCTTGCAACATCATTTATTGAGCAGCCATCATTTGAACTCCATGATATTTACCGTGCTCTTTCCGTCCTTGCCGAGGAGAACGACTTTATACAGGCTGAGCTCTACAAGAACAGCCAGAAAGTATTAGACCGCAGAAGAGACGTACTGTATTATGACTGCACAAACTATTTCTTTGAGCTGGAAGAAGCAGACGATTTGAGGAAATATGGCAAATCCAAGCAGCATCAGCCACTGCCAATCGTCGGAATGGGACTGTTTATGGATTATGATGGAATTCCTCTTGCATTTGACATATATCCCGGAAATAAGAATGAGCAACCTACTCTAAAGCCTCTTGAAAAGAAGATTCTTAAGGACTATGGACTTGATCAGATCATTGTTTGCACAGATGCTGGACTGTCCTCCAAAAGCAATCGAAAATTCAATGACAAATCCATCAACGGTGAGCGCCTGAGAAGCTTTATTACAACACAGTCTGTCAAGCAGCTTCCTGAACACCTCAAGGAGTTTGCTCTTGACCCTTCCGGTTGGCACATCATTGGAGACGCTACTATTTACAACATCGAAGAGATTGATGAGTCTGAGTTCTACGATAAGATTTTCTACAAAGACAGATGGATAAAAGAAGATCTTTCAGGAAGAAAAATAAGACAGGGAGCCAAGCCTCTAGAGCAGCACCTTATAGTCTCCTACTCTCCCAAATACAAAATCTATCAGCGTAAGATCAGGCAGGGGCAAGTAGACAGGGCAACAGCTATTATCAACAGCGGAAAATATAAACAGCGTCCCAAGAATCAGAATGATCCACACAGATTTATCGGAAAGGAAGTCATGACTGAAGATGGCGAGGCATGTACTAAAGAAGTTCCATATCTCAAGACAGACATCATAGCTGAAGAAGAAAAATATGATGGATTCTACGCAGTTTGTACCAATCTTGATGACATGAATGTTGCTGAAGTGATACACATCAATAAGAAACGCTGGGAAATAGAAGAATGCTTCCGGATAATGAAAACCGAGTTCAAGGCAAGACCCGTTTACCTTCAACGGGAAGACAGGATAAAAGCGCATTTCCTGACCTGCTTTATATCACTCTTCATATACAGACTGCTTGAAAAAAGATTGGGCGAACAGTATACCTGCGAAGATATAGTCCACACCCTCAGGGACATGAACATGTACCGCCCCGGAGAAAAACGTGGATATATCCCATCATACACAAGAACAGACCTGACAGATGCGCTTCATGAGGCCGCTGGATTCCGCACAGACTATGAGATTCTTACTGACCTAAGCATGAAGAAAGTCATCCGTGAATCCAAGAAAAAGTAATAATATATAGCTACACTTTTACCCTAAAACTAATGCGAGGTTTCCGCACAATTACTGCGGTTCCTCGCATTTAAACTGTCAAAGATGGGATTATATCATAAAAACATTTGTCGTCAAGAAGTTTTTTTGAAAGATCAGCCAATTTGCTCAGCAAGTACTTTCTTAGCTTCAGCTATAGCGTCAGAAATTCCTGCAGGATTCTTACCTCCTGCCTGTGCCATGTTAGGACGACCACCGCCGCCACCGCCTACCTTAGGCGCAATTGCTTTAACAAGATTGCCTGCATGAGCACCCTTTGCCATAGCACCGTCAGTTGCCATGGTAACAAGGTTAACCTTTCCATCAGCTTCTGAAATAAGAACAACAACGCCCTCACCGATCTTTTGTTTCATCTGATCACCAAGATCTCTAAGGCCGTTCATATCTACTCCCTTAAGAGCGGCACAAAGGAGCTTGACTCCGTTAACTTCCTCTACCTGATCGGAAACATCACCAAGAGCTGCCTGAGCTTCTTTGCTCTTTAAGGACTCGTTCTCACTTCTAAGAGCCTTAAGTTCCTCCTGGAGCTTTTTGATCTGGGCTGTGATGTCTGAAGGATTGGTCTTAAGAGCCTTAGCTGCATCATCAAGTGTATTCTCAACATTTACATAATAATCTCTTGCGTTACTGCCTGTAAGAGCCTCAATACGACGTACACCAGCTGCTACTCCGCTCTCTGAAACAATCTTGAAGATTCCAACATGGCTTGTATTTGATACATGAGTACCGCCACAAAGTTCGATGGAGAAATCGCCCATCTTAACTACTCTTACTCTGTCGCCATACTTCTCTCCAAACAGAGCCATCGCTCCAGTCTTTTTAGCCTCTTCCATAGACATCTCTTCAGTCACAACAGGAAGTGCCTCAGCGATCTTCTGATTAACAAGATCTTCAACCTTTTTGATTTCATCAGCTGTCATAGCCTGGTGATGTGAAAAGTCAAATCTTGTCTTGTCAGGATCCTGATAGGAACCAGCCTGTTCTACGTGGTCACCAAGGACCTCACGAAGTGCCTTCTGGAGAAGGTGAGTTGCTGAGTGGTTGCGGCAGGTCTTTGCTCTGTTTTCAGCATCAACCTTAAGGCTTACCTTAGAACCTACCTTAAATGATCCGGAAAGAACCTTACCTACATGAGCTGTTCTTCCGCCAGCTACATGGATAGTCTCAAGGACCTCAAACTTTGATCCGCCTTCGCCTTCGATAACACCAATATCTCCAACCTGTCCGCCCATGGTTCCGTAGAAAGGAGTCTTATCTGTGATGATAGTTCCTTCTGCGCCGCTTACAAGCTCATCAGAAAGAGCATCACCAGAAGCGATGGCAACTACGCTGCCTTCACAGGAAATGCTGGTATATCCAACAAACTCAGAAGTAACATCCTCAGAAAGAGAATCAAATACTCCTGCGCCAGTGGTGAGGTTAGCTGAGAAGTTCTGGTTGTCTCTGGCCTTCTGCTTCTGCTCCTCCATTGATACCTTGAAGCCTTCCTCATCAACAGTAAAGTCCTCTTCCTCTGCAAGCTCAACAGTAAGTTCTACAGGGAATCCGAATGTATCATAAAGGAAGAATGCATCCTTACCTTCAATTTCCTTCTTTCCTGCTTCAGAAGTCTTATCAAGGATCTTCTTGAATTCCTTCATACCATTTTCAAGAGTTGACTCAAAACGAACTATCTCTCTTTCAAGCTCAGTAAGAACAAACTTCTCGTTCTTAGCAAGATTCTCATAGCTGTCTTTATACTCATCAATATAAATCTGTGCTACTCCAAGGATCTGATCCTTGTTAAGGCCAAGAGTTCTTGCGTGTCTTACTGCACGGCGGATAAGTCTTCTAAGGATATATCCGGCACCTGTGTTTGAAGGAAGAAGCTTAGCCTCATCTCCAATAAGCATAACAGATGTACGTGTGTGATCAGCGAGGATCCTCATAGATCTTGTTGTCTTTTCATCTGCCTCATACTTGATACCGCTCTCTTTTTCGATATAAGCGATAACTGGGGCATGAAGGTCGATCTTATAAACGTCATCTACACCGTTAAGGAAAGCAAGAATACGCTCAAGTCCCCATCCTGTATCAACGTTCTTCTGTGATAAAGGAGTAAGACTGCCATCATGATGCTTCTCATACTGCATGAATACATCATTACCAATCTCAGTGTACTTGCCGCAGTGACATCCAGGGCCGCAATTAGGGCCGCAATCAGGAACGTCCTTTACATAGAACATCTCACTGTCAGGTCCGCAAGGTCCATATTCAAGTCCCCACCAGTTGTCCTCAGCAGGAAGATAGAAAATATTCTCAGGCTTAAATCCAGACTCAATACGGTATTTAGCGCCTTCTTCATCTCTTGGAGCATTCTCATCGCCTGCAAAAACAGTCGCAGCAAGATGATCAGCATCAAATCCAAAAAGCTGTGTCAAAAGTTCAAAGCTCCACTGGCAACGCTCTTTTTTAAAGTAGTCACCAAGTGACCAGCTTCCCATCATCTCAAAGAATGTGCCATGGCTCTTGTCGCCTACTGAATCAATGTCGTTGGTACGAACACATCCCTGAACATTGCAAAGCCTTGTTCCCATGGGGTGCTTTTTGCCAAGAAGATATGGCATAAGTGGCTGCATACCTGCAACATTGAACATAACGCCTGTGGAACCGTCTGAAACAAGTGAAACAGCGCCACAGTCTACGTGTCCCCTGTCAATATAAAACTGTTTCCAAGCTTTTCTAAGCTCGTCAGCTGTAAATGATCTCATTATATTCCTCCTAAATATATAGCCTGATATACGGATTGCTCTGCTACTTTCTCACAATCCCTATATCATTAAAAGTCGAACTTATCAGCAAAGTAAGCATCAAGCTCATCGATAGCGATACGCTCCTGCTCCATGCTGTCTCTGAATCTTACTGTAACCTTGCCGTCTGTCTCTGAATCAAAGTCGTAAGTAATGCAGAAAGGTGTTCCGATCTCGTCCTGACGACGATATCTCTTACCAATGTTTCCTCTGTCATCAAACTCGCAGTTGTATTTCTTGGAAAGCTGTGCATAGATCTTCTCCGCACCTTCGTTAAGCTTCTTGGAAAGAGGAAGGATACCAATCTTAACAGGAGCAAGAGCTGGATGGAAGTGAAGCACTGTACGCATATCAGGCTTATCCTCAGTTCCAATGTTCTCCTCATCATAGGCTTCGCAAAGGAAGGCAAGAGTTACACGGTCTGCACCAAGTGATGGCTCAACAACATAAGGGATGTACTTCTCATTGGTCTCGTCATCAAAGTAGTCCATAGGCTCACCAGATGTCTCCTGGTGACGTGTAAGGTCGTAGTTGGTTCTTGAAGCGATTCCCCAAAGCTCACCCCAGTCTGTGAATGGGAATGCATATTCAATATCTGTTGTATGATCACTGTAGAATGAAAGCTCCTCTGGATCATGATCACGAAGACGCAGATTCTCCTTGTCAATGCCAAGGCTAAGAAGCCATTCATAGCAGAATTTTCTCCAGTACTCAAACCACTCAGTCTGTGTTCCTGGCTTGCAGAAGAACTCAAGCTCCATCTGCTCAAACTCTCTTGTACGGAAAGTGAAATTACCAGGTGTGATCTCGTTTCTGAAGCTCTTACCGATCTGGCAGATTCCAAAAGGAACCTTCTTACGGGATGTACGCTGTACATTCTTGAAGTTTACGAAGATACCCTGTGCTGTCTCAGGACGAAGATATACAGTGTCCTTGGCATCCTCAGTAACACCCTGGAAAGTCTTGAACATCAGGTTGAACTCTCTGATGCTGGTGAAGTTGTGCTTGCCACATGATGGGCATGGGATGTTGTGCTCCTTGATGAAGTTCTCCATGTCCTCGTGAGACCATCCATCAACTGATGACTCTAAAGTAATGTTATTCTCAGCTGCAAAATCCTCGATGATCTTGTCAGCTCTGAATCTCTCGTGGCACTCCTTACAATCCATAAGAGGATCGGAAAATCCGCCAAGATGTCCTGAAGCAATCCAGGTCTGAGGGTTCATAAGGATCGCACAGTCTACACCTACGTTGTGTGGGCACTCCTGTACGAACTTCTGCCACCATGCTTTCTTGACGTTGTTCTTGAACTCAACACCAAGGTTACCGTAGTCCCAAGTGTTAGCAAGTCCGCCATAAATTTCTGAACCCGGATAAACAAATCCTCTGGCCTTGGCCAGTGCAACTATCTTATCCATTGTCTTAGCTGATTTTTCCATGATCAAATAATCCTCTCTATAATTATTTCTTATTTTGAAAGAAGGAGCTGTACTGTATCCGCTGTTACTGCAGAAATGTCAGCCTCTTTTTTGCCATTTAATATTGTCCCATTGGACATGTATTCGATGCTGTATGGAGCCTTGATCCTTGACCTGTCATCGGTGATGACTATGTGTCTGTCCTCGTGGTCCTCAAGGTAAGAATCAGGAAGCTTTTCTCCTTTTGCATCCACAAGGCCCGTAGAAATCTTGTATCCCTGTTCTTTTGCTTCCTTTACAGTTCCATAAAACAGAAACTCCTGATTGAAATTAGAAAAGTCCTGGCAGCTGTCAAAGGTCATTTCAAGCTTTACCCTGGACTGGTCCTCATTTTCAATAACCTCTGTGCCCAAAAGAGCTACCTTTTCACTTATATACTCTGAATTGTACTCAGCGATCTCTTTTTCTGCCATGTCTGAAAGCTCTGCTACGTCGTAGTAATCCTCTGAGAAATCCTCATAGATCACGTATGAAACCTTACCTTCAGCATCAATTGTCATGGTAGTGACATTTTCCTTTTGCTGGCCACATCCTGAAGCCACAAACGCAAGACACAATGCCAAACTACAAACTGCTGCTATTTTGTTAAAAGAGCCTTTTTCGGCGAATTTACCGTAAAAATCCAAAATTTCCCACCTCGCAAACAAGGTAATTATATCCAAATCATTTTTCTTTTTCAATAGAAAGCATCAAAGCTCTCTAGCATCTGCGCGCTCTTTAAAGGTCTGTCAATAAACCTGCTCCTATACAGCCTTGATACGTTGCACAACTCTGTGAGTGCCTCGTCAGTAAGGCTAAATGTAAAGAGCTTTTCAAGGGGCGTAGATACAATAAATGAAAGTGCGTATCTTGCAGATTCTGAAAGAGTGATGTCAGAAGGCTCTCCCGGATACTCTCCCTCTATAACAAGAGCCCGCAGTTCAAATACGCATCTTACAAGGCTGTTTCTAAGAGATTTGTTTAAAAGAGCTCTAAGAGACAGGTAAAGGAGATTTAAAAGCTCCACATCCTCGTTGTTTTCCCTTGTGTAATAGGAACACAGCTCTAAAAGATATGTTCCAAAGCATGCGCCCTCAAGGTCAGTTCGAAAGCCTTCAAAGTAGTTTTCTATATCTGCTTCTATAATATTGTATGAACTTTTTCCAACAAAGAGCTTGAAGGTTCCAAAACAAAAGGGCTCTACACAACCGGACAGCCTTCCTGAAGGTTTTCTTGCCCCCTTGGCAAAGGCTGTTATCTTTCCTCTGTCAGCAGTAAATATTGTGGCTACCCAGTCGTAGTCCCCACTTGGAGTATGTTTTAAAACAATTCCTCTTACAGATACAAAATCCTGCATCTATGCTCCTACTTAAAGTCCCTTGAATCGTAGCCAAAGTTTTTGAGCTGATTGTTATCGTCTCTCCAGTCTCTTCTTACCTTAACAAAAAGCTGAAGGTTTACCTGACATTCAACCATCTCTTCAATATCTTTTCTGGCTGCTGATCCAATCTTTTTTAGCATTGTGCCACCCTTGCCAATAACAATGCCCTTATGAGAATCCCTCTCACAGATTATGGTGGCTTCTATGTCCATGAGGTCCGGGTTATCTTCCCTCTCCCTCATCTTTTCTATTGTTACTGCGATTCCATGGGGAACCTCGTCCCTTAAAAGACGCAGGGCCTTTTCCCTTATGATCTCAGCAGCTATCTGCCTCTCAGGCTGGTCAGTTATTGTGTCCTCATCATAGAATGGAGGTCCGTAAGGAAGGAACTGCTTGATAGCCCCCATGACCTCATCTATGTTCTGTCCCTTAAGGGCAGCTACGCGGACAACCTTGGCAAAGTCCATCTCTTTTTTGTAAGCCTCTTCAAATTTGGAAAGAGACTCCTCTGATACTGTATCAATCTTGTTAATAACAAGGATCACAGGACTCTTGCAGGACTTAAGGTCCTCTGCGATAGACTTTTCAACCTCTCCGATGTAGGTGCTGGGCTCCACAAGCCAAAGTACCACATCCACCTCAGAAATAGTGCTCTTGGCAGCCTTGGTCATATACTCGCCAAGCTTGTTTTTTGTGTTCTGAATGCCTGGAGTATCAAGGAATATCATCTGGCACTCATCATCCGTATAAACAGTAAGTATCCTGTTTCTGGTGGTCTGAGGTTTATTGGAGGTTATTGCGATCTTCTGTCCAATAAGGTGGTTCATAAGTGTTGACTTACCAACATTGGGACGACCGATCAGTGTTATAAATCCTGTTTTAAAACTGTTATTTATTTCCATTTTGTCCTTTTTCTGTGTTTACAGGCATGGCCTGATTTTGCACGTTTGGCTGCAGAGGCTGCGCCGCAAAAGAATTCTGCTGCATCATTGCCATCTTTTTGATACGTTTCTTCTTGGCTGATGAATCAATGGCCTTGATAATAAATACTATGATAGCAACAACGATAACAAACAGCAGTATCTGTGGAAGGTGAGAAACCAGCCATACAAAGAACTCTACAATACCGCTTCCCACATCGGAAAGGTTCTCCATAAAGCCCTTGCCCATTCTAACAAAAGCATTTTCCTTCTCAACAGGTGTAAATCTGGCAACCTCTGATACGTTAAGGTACACAGTGCTGTAATTTACCTGATTGTCATAGCTTCGAAGCTTTGACTCAATGCTCTCAAGCTCATATCTTACATCAGCGAGCTTATCCTCAATTGTAACAAGGTCCTCTACTGTCTCAGCAGACTCTAAGATCTCAAGAAGTCTCTTTTCCTCAGTCCTTAGTGCATTCTTCCTGGACTGGGTATCAACGTAGGAAAGAGTGATATCTTCAACATTAACTGACTTGTTGGTGATATTGTTGTTTCCTTCTACAGACTCCACAAACTCATCAAGGTGCTCAGCCGGGATCCTTATGGTAAGGTCCGCGCTTCTTGAATTGGAATAGCCAGAATAGCTTGTACCATTGTAGATATTGCTGGACTCAATATAGCCTGAAAGCTCAGAAACCTTCTTTTCAATATTGGTCATTGTGGCTGTCAGGTCTTCTGTCTCAGCTGACATATTTACAGTTGTAATGAGCTTTCTGCTGTCATCCTTAACTGTTGTTTCTGACTGACCGGAGCCATTTTCATACTCTGCTGCTTCAGGAGCTGCTTCCCCAGCCATATCTGCTTCTTCATATACACCGTAAGCCGCTGAATCTGCGCTGCTCTTAGCATAATCAGCTGTGGAGCCTGATGCTCCGCATCCTGAAAGAACTAAGGCTGCTCCGAAGGTTGCTGCCAGAATCCTATATAAACAATCTCTTTTTTTCATAACGTTCCTCCTTCAAAACAAAACTTAAAGATCAGCGGCCTATAAGCTGCTCCACATTATCAAAGAGGTCCCTGCTCTCTTCAATCTTCTCAGCTGCGCCAATTACGCAAAGGCACTCATCTGACATAAATGCCCTGACATATTTAGCAAGCTCTCTTATGGTATCTCTGGTTGTGCCAAGAAGCTCATCCCTGTTCTTTTGAATGTTTTCCATCTTTGCATTGCAAAGGTAAGCAGTAAGTCCATACGAACCCTTGGCGGAAGGTGTCTTAGGAGTATCAAGGTCAGATATTGCGCCGATGATGTACTGAAGGATTGCTCTGTCATCATCGTCAAAGTTCTCAAGATAATCTGCAGCCTTTTCAAAGACATCAATACTGTTTTTAAGGTTTGGATCCCTGTAGGTCACAAAAGCTGCATCACCGTTCTTGGCAAAGCTGCTCATGCATCCGTAGGCTCCGCCTAAAACTCTGATATTCTTCCAAAGGTAATCGTAGCTCATCATGACCTTAAGGACTCTCAGTGCCCCTGTATACTTAAATCCCTTGGAAGCAAAGTTACCGGCTCTGCATACATACTGAACCTGTCCAGCAGTCTTAAAGCCTTCATTCTTTTTAGTTGTAGTGATCTTAAGATTTCCCTTAGCCACTTCATCTGTATAAAGAGATGCTACAAACTTCCTGGTCTCATCCTCTATTCCGTCGTACTCTTTTGCTGTTCCTGTTATATCAACAAGAAGGTTTTCTGGTCTGAAGATAAGCTTGCAGAGATTCTTTAATGTAGCAATAAGCTCTTTTGCCCCATCCTCTGTCTCCAGGGCCTTTAATACCTTCTCAAGGTGCCTGAAATACCCTATTCCGCTGCTCAAGTCTGAAACAGAAGCAGCTGGTGAAACGTAGCCCATGGCACGAAGTGCAGCGCTCTGATGTCCTGATGATGCAAGATCAGACTGAAGGCGGGCATACTGCTCTGAGAAGATTTCTTTTAATCTGTTAACATCATCAAACCTGGTTCTTGTAAGGATCTCTTTTACTAGTTCAAAAGCATAGCCAAGGTTATCATGAAGTACCTTGACGCTTATCTCAAACTTGGTCACAAACCTGGTAACGTCCTCAGAGTCTGTGTAGGTGCTGATAGCTCCGCTAATCCCACCGGTCCTTATGTTGATCTCGTTATAAAGATCGCCATACTGGTAATTTTCAGTATTGAGCATTCCAAGAACCTTTTTAAGGGATGATGCATAAGGAAGCAGCTCCGGATCAAGGTCCTTCATATCAAACACAAAGTTTATGTAGGCGATACCATTTGTAAATATGTCATGGAAAAGAACCTTAGTGCCATCAGCATCTCTAAGCTCATAAATGAACTTCTCAGATTCCTTTTTCATGTCGGCAAGAGTAAGAAGCGGGATCTTGGCAAGATCCTCAGGTGCATCCTCCTCATCCTGGAAGGCCTTAAGCTCTTTGGTTTCCTTTACAATAGTGTCTATCTGCTCTTTAGAAAGAGAAGCCTTGTAAGCCTTAAGCTTTTCCTTAAGTGCCTCATCCTTCTCCTCTGTAAGTCCCTGCTTGGGCTCAAGCATCACTACTGTTCTGTGAGTGTTATCGATAAGATACTTCTGAACAAGTTCCTCAAAGTATCTGCCATCTACCTCTTTTCTCAGCTGCGCAAAGGTATCATTGGCCTCTACGTTTAGCCATGGGCTGTTATCGTCATAGAGCCAGCTGTCAAGGACCTGTATCCCGTAAAGAAGTCCCTTAGGAAATCTTCCAAAGTCAGCCTCTCTGTACTTGAATTCATCATAGGAAAGGCCAGCCAAAAGAGATTTCTTGTCGATTCCATTTTTAACCTGCTCTGACAATACTTCTCTAATAGTATTTACGAATTCATCCTTTTGATCTGCATCTGCGTTCTTGGCAACAATTGAGAAAATAGGCTGCTGAATGCCGTTGTCGTAGTCGCTGTAAACATCCTGGCCGATGCCCTTGTCAATAAGGGCCTTTTTGATTGGCGCACCAGGCGCTGAGCAAAGCGCATAGTCAAGGATATCAAAGGCAATGTAAAGCTTCTTATCAAGAGTTGATCCAACGCTGCAGTTATAGGAAAGATAAGTGTTCTTTTTGATCTCATCCTCAGGCAGTACCGGATAAGCTTTCTTTACAAGCCTTGGCTCATCAAAGGTCTTCTGGAATTCGATCTTACTGTCAACATCAATGTGCTCGAACTTTGAGAGGTAGTTCTTGTCAATATAGTCCAGCTTTTCTGCCATATCCATGTTTCCATACATGTAAATATAGCTGTTTGAAGGATGATAATATTTTCTGTGGAAATCCAGATACTCCTCATAGGTAAGAGAAGGGATAACATCTGGATCTCCTCCGGACTCAATGCCATAGGTGATATCGGGATAAAGAGAATTCATGATCTCTCTTGTAAGCACGTCATCTGCAGAAGAAAAAGCACCCTTCATTTCGTTGTAAACAACGCCGTTGATGGTAAGATCTGAAGACTCATCCTCCATCTCATAGTGCCAGCCTTCCTGCTTAAATATCTTGTCAGTCTTGTAGATATTTGGATAGAAAACTGCGTCAAGATATACATCCATCAGGTTCTGGAAGTCTGCATCGTTGCAGCTTGCGATTGGATAAAGAGTCTTGTCAGGATAAGTCATGGCATTGAGGAACGTGTTAAGGGAACCCTTAACCAATTCAACAAAGGGGTCCTTTACCGGATATTTCTCCGATCCGCAAAGAACAGTGTGCTCAATAATGTGAGCTACACCTGTAGAGTTCTTGGGAGGAGTCCTAAAGCCAATTGCAAATACCTTGTTTTCCTCGTCATTGGACAAAAGAGCTACTCTTGCACCTGTCTTTTTGTGCCTCATAAGAAAGCTCTCTGAATTGAGATCATCGATCTTTCGTCTCTCTATAATCTCGTATGAAGATAAATCTTCCAATCTCATTATTTTGTCTCCTTTGTGTTACTTTATATCGAAATCATCGCCGTCAGTAAAGGCAATGTCAAAATCATCTTTAGGTTCGAGTGAAGGCTCTTTATGCTCCTCCTTGGATTTAACCTTAAGCTTACCGCTTTCGCTTCCAAGGCCTACCTTATCAAAGGTTGGCATCTTCATGCGAGGCGTAAGGTCAACGTCATCGTCATCCTCTGGAAGTACCATTCCCTCAGGAACATAGCGAGGTCCACTCTTTTGTTTAGGCTTTGGAGCTGGCTCTTTTACAGGCTCAGGCTCCGGTTCTGGCTCATATGGAATGACATTGTCAGGTATAACAGCATGAACATCTTCTTCTGGAGTTACTGAAGCTGTGGTGAAATTCGAATCATCCACAGTTTTCTCCTCACTGGCTGATACTTCGTCCATACGATTATCATCAGCAGATTCATCCTGCTTTTTGTCAGGGGTTTCCTCGTCAGGAATTTCCTCATCTGCAGCTTCAGACATCTCTTCCATCTTTTCAAGTTCTTCTTCAGAAAGCTCTGGCTCAATATACTCTCCAACCTCATCAGAAGGAGTGATAATAAGAGATGCCACGCATCCCAGGATAAATGCGTAGTACACTGTCACAAAGGCCTGGGTGTTCATTCTTGTGGCGCCCATAAATGGCACTGTGGCAAAAATAAACAACATGGACAAAAGCCATGGAGATATTCTCTCAAATTTTCTGTTTTTCCAAAATCCCACAATTACTCCAGACATGGCAACAGCCGTAATAAGATACAGTATCTTATGATCTGTGTAGATCCAGAACATGCTGAAAGTATTAAGGTTGTGGAAATAGTATGATACCCAGTTATCAAGTCTTTCAGGAAGGTAAGCAAAACCTAGTTCCTGCGCGATCATTAAAAAGAAAGTTATGGCAGCAACAAGCACAGTAATGATAAGCCTTACGAGATCATATCTGTAATCTCTTCCGCATAAGAACAGCACAGCCACAAGGAAAGGCAGGATCATTATGATGGTACCTGCATCCACATAGGCCATAAATCCAACCACAATTCCCACAAACATGTACCAAAGCAGGTATCCTGGCGATGTGTATGAACCTTTATATGCCCCTCTTAGGTAGAGGGCAACCACAAGGAACTCTATTCCGAACATAGCCATGAACAGATAATCTGTAGAAAGGGTAAGTCCTGTAAAGCTTGTGGTAAATATAGGCATAAAGGCAACATAGGTGGTATATACAAAGGCTGCAGCCCTGCCCAATAGTTTTTTTACCGTGAAATAGCTGCAGATCATAAACAATGTAAAGCATGCTATCTGGAAAAAGAATGGAACTGAAATGATGTTACCTGTAAAAAGAAGAATGCCCCGCAAAATAGTGGAATAAAGAATGGACAAAAGATCATACTCTTCTGTCACGTTCTGTCCGCCTATCATGGCATTTTCATAGAGGCTGTACTTACCACCGATATCTCCTGCCGTAGATGACAGGATTTCCACTCTGTAGTAAACAGAAGCTCCAATGATAAGAACTATCAGACATGAATAAAGGACATGAAAAAATGTCTTTTCGCCAAGGGCCTTAAAGCCAATGGCATCGCTTAACCTGCTAAGTAAAACTGTAACCACAGACATGACAAGGGCGCTAAGGAGCGCTATGCCACCGCTATAGTATAAAGCCTTATCAGATGGAAAAAGTCCTAAAAAGAAACATAAACTTGCCACCATCACAATGTCAAAAAGTAGGAATACCCCCCAGATGCATATTGCTGGCCATGTTCGCCTTAGTTTCATTTTTAGGACCCCCGTCTAATTCGTTATTATTATTCTTCTGGCTCTTCCCAGTTGTGATATACAGCCTGAACGTCATCATCCTCATCAAGAAGGTCAAGGATTCTTGTAAGAAGCTTAACATTTTCAGGATCTGTAACTGCAACATAGTTCTGAGGGATCATTGTTACCTCAGCTGAAGCAGTAGCAATCTTCTCATTATTGAGAGCTTCAACAACAGCCTGGAAATTGTCTGGTGTTGTAAGGATCTCATAGCTGTCCTCTTCTTCGTTGAAGTCATCAGCGCCAGCATCAAGTACCAGCATCATGAGGTCATCTGAAGACATGCTGCACTCCTCTTTATCAATGAGGATCTGACCCTTATTGTCAAACATATATGATACGCATCCAGGTGTTCCAACATTTCCATTTCCCTTAGAAAATGCTGCCTTAACGTTGGATGCAGTTCTGTTCTGGTTATCAGTAAGTGCCTCTACGATAATAGCTGTTCCGCCAGGACCATATCCTTCGTAAGTGATGTTCTTGTAATCAACGTTACCTTCAGCGCCTGATGCTTTTTTAATACCACGATCGATAGTATCGTTAGGCATGTTGTTAGCCTTAGCCTTGGCGATTACCTGAGCAAGCTTAAAGTTGTTGGCAGGATCTGGTCCGCCTTCTTTAACTGCAACAGCGATCTCTCTACCAATGATTGTAAAAATCTTGCCCTTTGCAGCATCATTCTTTTCTTTCTTGTGTTTGATGTTTGCAAATTTTGAATGTCCTGACATAAAAAACTTCCTTTCATAAAACTGTTTACTTATTTTGCTATTTCTAATTCATCTTCCTCTTTCTCTACAGTCTCCTCTGGCAACTTCTGAAGCAATACACTTGTCACCATGTGGTTCTGAACAGAAAGGATCTTGAAATTATAGCCGCCAACTTTTACTTCGAAATCCTCGTCCGGATCAGGTTTCCTGTCAAGCT
>Ga0256405_10005119_pt1 | contig 23296 bp, 16 predicted proteins | sample RumenRJG_02DNA_FD_189096 | JGI IMG/M metagenome (GOLD analysis project Ga0256405, IMG submission 189096) | Bovine rumen microbial communities from Lethbridge, Alberta, Canada - RJG_02 | ecosystem: Host-associated > Mammals > Digestive system > Stomach > Rumen | place: Canada: Alberta... | reverse complement strand
AGATGTCATGGAGCCAGCACCTGCGTTCAGCTCAGGAGTTCCTGAAGGTTGGCGACGATGTAGAGGCTGTTATCCTGACTCTCGACCGCGACGAGCGCAAGATGTCTCTGGGTATCAAGCAGCTCCGCGAGGATCCATGGGAGGCTATCGAGACTAAGTATCCTGTAGGCAGCAAGCACACTGCAAAGGTTCGCAACTTCACCAACTTCGGTGTATTTGTTGAGCTCGAGGAGGGTGTTGACGGTCTGATCCACATCAGCGACCTCAGCTGGACTAAGAAGGTTAAGCATCCTTCAGAGTTCACACAGGTTGGCGAGCAGATCGAGGTTGTTGTTCTCGACATCGATAAGGAGAACCGCCGTCTGTCACTCGGTCACAAGCAGCTCGAGGATAATCCTTGGGATGTATTCGAGGGCAAGTACGCTGTAGGTTCTATCCACGAGGGTAAGATTAGCGAGATGCTCGAGAAGGGCGCAGTTATCTCTCTCGAGGAGAATGTAGAGGGCTTCGCTACTCCTAAGCACCTTGTTAAGGAGGACGGTTCACAGGCTCAGGCTGGTGAGACTCTCCTGTTCAAGGTTATCGAGTTCAACAAGGACTCTAAGCGCATCATTCTCTCTCACAGCCGCACCTTCGAGGATCCCGCTCGCGAGGAGAAGAAGGCTGCTGCTAAGAAGAACGCTCGCAAGAGCGACTCACCAAAGATCGAGAACATCGCCGCTAGCACAACTCTCGGCGACATCGATGCTCTGGCTGAGCTGAAGGCTAAGATGGAGAAGGGCGAGAAGTAATTCAATCCCCTACCCTATAAACTCAAGTCCCTCCGATTCATTTCGGAGGGATTTTTTGTTTTGGCACGCAATTTGCATAACCTATGGCAGAACAATAATAAATTAGTATATATAGATTATGCAAAAAGGTAACATCGGGGTTACAACCGAGAATATTTTCCCCGTCATCAAAAAGTTTCTCTATTCAGATCACGAGATATTCCTCCGCGAGATGGTTTCTAATGCTGTCGACGCTACACAGAAGCTTAAGACACTTGCTGCTCAGGGCGAGTATAAGCAGGAGTTGGGCGACCTTACAGTTCGCGTAAACCTTGATGCCGACAAAGGCACCATCACCATCAGCGACCATGGTATCGGCATGACCGAGGAGGAAATCGATAAGTATATCAATCAGATTGCTTTCTCAGGCGTTACCGACTTCCTCGAGAAATACAAAGACAACGCTAACACCATCATTGGACACTTCGGACTTGGTTTCTACTCAAGCTTTATGGTAGCCAAGAAGGTTGAGATTATCACCAAGAGCTGGAAAGAAGGTGCGAAGGCCGTTAAGTGGAGCTGCGATGGTTCACCTGCCTACGAGATTGACGATGCCGAGCGCGAGGCTCATGGTTCAGACATCATCCTCTACATCGATGATGACTGCAAGGAGTTCCTCGACAAGTTCAAGCTAGAGGGTCTGCTCAACAAGTACTGCAAGTTTATGGCAGTTCCTGTTGCCTTCGGTAAGAAGACCGAGTGGAAGGACGGCAAGCAGGTTGATACCGAAGAGGACAACATCATCAATAGCGTAGAGCCTCTGTGGACTAAGACTCCAAGCACACTGAAGGACGAGGATTACAAGAGCTTCTATCGCACACTCTATCCAATGAGCGACGAGCCTCTGTTCTGGATTCACCTGAACGTTGACTACCCATTCAACCTCACTGGTATCCTTTACTTCCCAAAGATCAAGTCAAGCATCGAGCTGCAGAAGAACAAGATTCAGCTCTACTGCAACCAGGTGTTTGTTACCGATCAGGTAGAGGGCATCGTACCTGAGTTCCTCACACTGCTGCATGGTGTCATCGACTCACCAGACATTCCTCTGAACGTGAGCCGTTCATATCTGCAGAGCGACCGCGAGGTTAAGAAGATTTCTACCTATATCACCAAGAAGGTTGCCGACCGCCTGAAGGCCATCTTCAGCGAGAACCGCAAGGAATACGAGGAGAAGTGGGACGACCTCAAGCTCTTCATCAACTACGGCATCCTCAGCGAGGAGGGATTCTACGATCGCGCCAAGGAGTTTGCACTCTTCAAGGATACCGAGGGAAAGTACTTTACCTTCGATGAGTACAAGACACTGATTGAGGCCAACCAGAAGGATAAGGACGACCAGCTGGTATATCTCTATGCCACCGATAAGGACGATCAGTACTCATACATCAAAGCTGCTCAAGACAAGGGCTACAGCGTTCTGCTGCTCGATGGCCAGCTCGATGTTCCAACCATCCAAACACTGGAGCAGAAATTCGAGAAGAGTCATTTCACCCGTGTCGACAGCGACATCATCGACCGTCTGATTGTAAAGAGCGATGCTCCAAAGAACAACCTCAGCGAGGGCGAGAGTGACAATTTGTCAGCCGTATTCCGTACTCAGCTGCCAAAGCTCGACCACACAGAGTTTATGGTTCAGGTTGATGCACTTGGTGCCGAAAGTCGTCCTGTAGTCATCACTCAGAACGAGTATATGCGCCGTATGAAGGAGATGAGCAAGTTCCAACCTGGTATGAGTTTCTATGGTCAGATGCCTGATTCGTTCAACCTCGTTCTCAACTCCGACCACCCATTGGTAAAGAAGGTGCTCGACGAGAGTGCAGCCGCCACCAAGGAGGCTCTCCAGCCTATCGAGGCCGAGCTTAAGGGTCAGGAGGCACGCCTTGCAGCCATCCGCGCCCAGCAGGACAAGAAGAAGTACGACGAGCTCACCCAGGAGGATAAAGACCAGAAGGCCGAGGCCGAGAAGGCAGTACAGGAACAGAAGGACAAGAAGACTGCCGTTATTGCCGAATATGCGAAGGGCAACTCAGTGGTTCATCAGCTCATCGACCTCGCTCTGCTGCAGAACGGCATGCTAAAGGGCGAAGCACTCGACAAGTTCTTGAAACGTTCAGTTGATTTGATTAAGTAAATTAACTCCCCTATAAATAAGTAAAGGCTCCCCATCTGAGGGAGCCTTTATTATATCCTTACGATTCAAAAATCGAATTACTCTAACTGCAATTGGTGAGCGAATTGCCGCAAAGCCAATTCCTATCTACCCAACCAGTATATTTTCCATCGATGGTGCGCACCTTTACCCACTCCTCGCCTTTCATATCAAGCACACGTAGTTGACGTTCACCGGTAAATGAGAAAACTGCTGCTGATTTTTCTGACGGTTCTTTGAAAAGGGTTATCTTCTGCCCGCCATAGTTACGGGTACCCACAGCAATAACAGAACTGTGAATCCAATAACCAGTTGTAGACCCCGAGATAGTGTAATCAAAGTCGCCAGAGTAAGCCTTGTTACTAACAAGGTGCCACCAGCCGTTAACCACCTTGTCGACACCAATCATAACACCCTCGCGTGATGGAAGTTTGAATACAATCTTGCCCTTTGGGGCATTGCGGATGTTGGTAAAATCGCCATCGTTGTCGTAAATGTAAACTCCGATACTCTGTGCACGGCTCGCAACGGCCATAAGCATCAAGGCAGTAGAAAAGATAAGCTTTTTCATAATTAATCAGGTTTTATAGTGATTTTAATTTGTTGCGATAAGCTTTGCGCAGCTTGCGTACTGATTTATCTCGTATCTGGCGAACGCGCTCGCGCTTAAGGTCCATATCCTCAGCAATCTCAGCCATTGTTTCGTGTTCCTGATCGATGCCAAAGAAAGCGTTTACCACGCGACGCTCTCGATCGTCGAGAGTTCCGAGAGCATATTCAATAGCATCCTCGATAGCCTCAGAATGAACACGCTCGTCGGCCAGCGGCGCATCCTTGTTCACCAAAACTGAGAGCAGACTCATGTTGGTACGGTGGCCTAATGGTGCATCTACAGAAAGAGGAATGCTCTGTTGGCGAGCCAGATCCTGCTTAACATCCTTAGGAACCTGATAGAGACCTCCTTGCTGGTCGATAGCTTTCTCTATAGCCAGGCGTATGTGTACCACTGCATAATTTACGAAGCGTACGCCCTTAGAGGCATCGAACTTGGCTGCAGCCTTCATCAAGCCAATATTTCCCTCACTAACAAGATCTTCCATTGCAACACCCTTACCTTTGTATTGACGAGCCACTGTGACCACAAACTTAAGGTTGGCCTCAACGAGCTTTGACAGCGCACGACTATCACCTTTAGCAATACGCTCGGCCAATTGGCGCTCTTCTTCATTGGTAAGCAACTGTTCCTTACCAATCTCATCAAGATATCTATTTAATGCTGAATCTTCCATTTTAAAATTGTTTTGGCCACAAAGTTACGAAACAATTTCGATATTACAAAAAAAAGGAGAGAAAACCTTTCGATTTTCTCTCTTTGTGATTCCGGCGGGATTCAAACCCACAACCTTCTGATCCGTAGTCAGATGCTCTATTCAGTTGAGCTACGGAACCCTGTTCCGTGGAACGATTGCAAACATCAAGAAGTGATTCCGGCGGGATTCAAACCCACAACCTTCTGATCCGTAGTCAGATGCTCTATTCAGTTGAGCTACGGAACCATTTCCGTTTTGCGGGTGCAAAGGTACACACTTTTTTGTGAATCACCAAACTTTTGAGGGATTTTTTTCTAAAAAAGTGCTTTTTTACACTATTATGCGAGTTTTATGATAGTTTTCGCGGAATTCTGAGGGACTACAACCCTTTCGTTTCTTAAAAATGCGGTTGAAGTTGCTTAGGTTATTAAAACCACATTGATAGCTGATTTCTGCAATAGAGTTGGTACTATCTACTAAAAGTCGGCTGGCATAACCCAATCGCTGGTCAATTATATACTCACTAAGATTACGACCAGTGTGCAACTTAAAGAATCGACTGAAGGCCGATGAGCTCATACCTGCAATATCAGCAAGAGTCTTAAGACGTATCTCGTGTTTGTAGTTCTGCTCGATGTAACTCTTAACCTTCTGCACACGACGGCTGTCGCTAGTCACTTCTACCTTGGCATAGCTACTAGAAGCAAGAGTATGGGCTCCGTCGCACTTAGATAGTTCGTAAAGGATGGTAAGAAACTGCATGAAAGCATAGAAGCCATCCTTGACTTGACATAGCGTAGTAAGCATAGGATAAACACGCATGATAGCATCCATAGAGAAACTAAGACCTTTGCGAGCCTCACGCATCATATGGCATACAGAATCGAAGGGATTACGAGAAAAGAGACTTCCTTCGGAGAAGTCAAACTCAAAATGTACGGTTATCTCGTGAATATCCTCGCTGGTACAACTACCCTGCTCCCATACGTGTTCCAAATCAGGACTGGTTATGAGTACAAGATCATAATCGCCAATAACTTCGTTTGAGTCGCCCACGATGCGATGAACGCCAGGAGCATGCTCAACGAAGTTAAGTTCGAATACCTTATGATTATGGATGGGATAAGTAAACTCCTTTTTGCGACGCTCAGCAATATAGAGCACCTCTTTTCCCATCAAAGGAGTAATCTCATGGATGACCTTGCTCTCGATCATATCTTGAGTTCCTTCAATATCTCAGACATGCGCTGCATATTACTAATACGCATGGGAACAAGGGGCAGACGGAGAACATTCTCAATAAAGCCCATCTCTGAGAGCATTGCCTTTACGCCAGCAGGATTGCCATCTACAAAGAGCAATGAGAACAGGTCGGTAAAGCGATGATGAATGGTACGGGCAGGATCATACTCACCACGCATCTGTAAACGAATCATACGTGAAAACTCTTTAGGCAAAGCATTACCGATGACGGAGATAACGCCTACAGCACCGCAGCTTACCATAGGGAATGTGAGTGAATCATCACCTGATATAACATCGAAATCAGCAGGTTTGTTCTTGATTATCTCATCTACCTGCTCAAGATTTCCACTAGCCTCCTTGATAGCAACAATATTCTGGCAGTCGCGAGCCAAACGTACAGTTGTAGCAGCCTGGAGATTTACACCAGTGCGGCCTGGCACATTGTAGAGTACAACGGGTAACTGTGTAGCTGCAGCAATAGCTTTGAAATGCTGATAGAGTCCCTCCTGCGATGGTTTGTTGTAATAAGGACAAACGCTAAGAACACCATCGATGCCCTTAAAGTCGGCTGTCTTCAATTCTTCAATGACAGCAGCAGTGTTGTTACCACCACATCCCATTAATATAGGTACGCGCGCCTGTACATAGTCTACAACAAGATCCTTGATTTTCTGTTTTTCTTCGCGTGTAAGTGTTGGTGTCTCGCCTGTTGTAGCGAGAATACAAAAAAAGTCGGCACCGTTGTTAAGCTGATAGTCAACAAGACGTATCAGAGCATCATAGTCAACCGAACCGTCTTCCTTGAATGGGGTAATGAGTGCAATACCTAACCCCTTAAAAATATTGTGTACCATAATTTGTAATCTTATCGGCTGCAAAGATACACAATTTAAATGAAAATCGCAGCAAAATGCTGCGATTTTTTTCATTTTAGTGTTATTCTGCTTTAAATAGGTCTTTAATTCCACCAATTGAGCCTAACAGATTAGTAGCCTCATAAGGCAGATAAACAGTCTTTGTCTTATCGCCCTCAGCTAACTCCTGCATCATTTGGATATACTTCTGAGCCAACAGATAGTTGGCTGGATTGGTACTCTTTCCTACAGCCTGGGTAATAAGTTCGATAGCTTTTGCCTCAGCCTCAGCCTTACGGATACGTGCCTGAGCCTCACCTTCGGCCTGAAGGATGGCCTGCTCTTTAGCAGCCTCAGCCTTATTTACGATAGCAGTACGCTCACCTTCAGAAGCAAGAATCTCTGCAGCTTTCTGACCCTCGGATGTAAGAATCTGAGCACGCTTGTTACGCTCAGCTTGCATCTGCTTCTCCATAGCGGTAAGCACAGAATCTGGAGGAGTAATATCCTGTAATTCTACACGGTTAACCTTCACGCCCCACTTATCGGTAGCATCGTCGAGAACTGCGCTAAGCTTCTTATTAATAGTATCGCGCGAGGTGAGAGTCTCGTCCAATTCCAGTTCACCGATGATGTTACGCAGAGTTGTCTGAGTAAGTTTTTCGATAGCGTTTGGCAGATTGTTAATCTCATAAGTTGCCTTAAACGGATCTACAATCTGGAAATAAAGCAGCGCGTTAATCTCTGTCTGCACGTTATCCTTTGTGATAACGTTCTGCTTTGGGAAATCATAAACCTGCTCGCGGAGATCGATAGTGGTTGAGTACATATAGCGGCCATGATGAAGCACTACTATTGACTTGGCACGGTCGATGAACGGTATAATAAGATTTATACCTGGCTGGAGGGTAGCGTAATAGCGACCCAAACGCTCAACGATTTTGGTTTCTGACTGAGGGATGATAACAAGAGCCATCTTGGCAAAGATAACCACACACACTATGATGGCTATCAGAATGTAAGTCATTATGTCCATAATTTAAGTTTTTAAAGTTTCACTGTAATGATTGTAGATTCACGGTCGATAACGGTAACATTAGAGCCTTCAGGGATGTCGGCATCTCCCAAAGTTACGGCTTTCCAGATGTCGCCATCAATCTGTACTCGTCCATAGCCACCAGCAACAATGGTCTCTACTACCCTGCCCTGTCGGCCCAGCAGCGCATCGGCATTGCTTATTCGCTTATCCTCGCCCTTATGAAGATAGCGTTTGGCAAATGGACGAACATAGAACAGACTGAGCAATGTAATAACCACAAACACAAACAACTGGGTATAGATGCCGTTACCAAACAATCCAGCATCGATTGCGGCGCCCACGGCTCCAATAGCGAAACAGATGATGAAAAAATCACCTGCTGTTAGCTCAAGGATAAGGCAGATGACGGCAACTACTGCCCACATCTGCCAGAGATTCTGCATGATATAGTCTATCATTTCAATTTTATAGATTTTAATTGTTAATTACTTTCTTTTTATTAATAATGTATATACCCTTAGGCAGACTCTTTATATCAGACGCCTTACCCTGACGCACACCACGAATATCGTATACCTCAGCATCAGCCTGGTCGAGCTTAATACTCTGCAGACCAGAGCTCTCTGTCATCTGGTAAACGTATTTTAAGTAGTAAGTGATTGTATTATCCTCATTTTTAATATAATTAAGAGGTATTTGTTTTTCACCATCCATAGCTGTTACAAGCAACAAGTATCTATTATCGGGAGTAAGATCAGTAAAACTAAATTTGACATCCGCCTTTTCGCCTAGGGCTATTTGAGTCGAGTACCCAACATTTTTATCATGATCGTTATCATCAAATCCCCAAAGACGAACATACACTTTATCATCATAATTTTCTGAACCATAGTTCAAAAGTGTTACCGTTCCTTCCAACGTAGTGCCATCTACTTTATTTGTTTCGTTAGGCTGGGGTGTAGACTTTTCTACAGCCAATTGCATAACTAAGTACATTCCTGAGACAGAAACATCGAAAGTATATAGAGGTGTTTTACAATTAGCAGAACTACCACTGAGAATAAACTTAAAATCGCCAGCACGCTGGGGAGTGTATTCAAGCACCAAATCACCTGTTTCACCAGGAGAAAGATTACTACCACCACCTCCCAAGCATTGATAACTGTCAGTACCTTGTTCAAGACTGGCATTACCCCATAAGAATATTGGTGAATTGTCAGGCATGTGATTATTAGTAAGGTTTATCTTAATAGTCAACGGCTCACCAACTTTCTCTGACCCAGTCACTTCAACAGTATGGATAGTGAAATCATTATCGCTTTTATACTCATTTGAATTACCATATGTAACTGTAGTCATTGTATTATCCTCAATGGTAAGCTCTACATATCTGCAGGCCGCCATCATGGCCCAAGTCCAATCAGCAGTATCAGTTAATCGGCTGATAACACGAATTTGGTATTTACCATTAGGAAGATCCTTTCCTATAGATACCGGTTGGCTTTTCACATTTACTACATCAGAGTATCCCATAGGTGAACCTCCATGAATAATATCTTTCAGATGAACTGAATCAAGAATCGCTATCACCTCACGATCCTTATAAAGTGCAATACCAGCATCAAATTGACGAGACTCTTCAGGAGATACTATATTCCATACGTTATAATAAACTTTTATCGGAGAGAAATCATCCGAAGTCGACGAACGGGTATAAACAGATTCGTCGTCTTTAATATAACAATACTGGGTAGCAAAACGCGTAGTCTTCTCCATCGGTGTTTCTGCTGGTTGGATACCTATCACTGCTTGTTGGCCGAAAGAATACCCGCTAGAACCAGCAGCACCACCAGTATACTGATAATCAGGATTGAGAACAGAAATAAGAAAATAGTCATCACTACGACCACCCCATCCCCAATTCACATGAAAATAGCCGACACCATCTGTAGCCTCATATCCATCTATAATAAAAGAATGCCCAGATTGACCTGTTGGAGTCATAGATTGTGCCCCCATAATAACTGGACGACTAGCTACAAGCTCATTATACAGCAAATCATCCCACGATTTAGCTGTATAGCTATCGCGTTGTACGAACTCTGTTGACTCAGAATAGCCAAACTCGTAACGTAATGCTTCAGCACCATCAATAAGTCTAGCAGAGGATTCTTCCTCTTTATACTGCATAAAAACTTTCTCACCTACATCAGCCATAAGTTTTGCGACAGCATCAACAGCATCACCAGTATCTGTACTAACGTAGCTGGTCTTCATAACATCCCAATCATAATTAGCTGGATACTTATGATAATACATAACTTGAGCCACTGCTGTTGCCAAACAGCCAGTAGGATATTTATTAGGACACATATTATTATATGGCGTCAATTGATCCCATTGAGTTTTAATCAGCGGAATGATCTTCTCGTGAGTAGGAACATCAGCACGAGTGACACAAGCTGAAGTAACAGCATGATGATAAGCAGAAAGCATCGCCTTCATTGCCTCAGGAGCTTTACTTGCATCATAAGGTGTTCCATAACTATACGCCAACACAGCAGGGAGAGCATCGTCGGCACTAATAACAACAAAACCATTATCGGAATTAAAAACGTAGATGCCTGCATCAGGCCCATCGGCAACCCCGGTTACGGCACGGGTGATATTGGTATTAGAACTGCGCGTAATAGGCATTTTACCACGCAAAAAATCACCAGCTAACTTACGAGCCGACTGCTCGTCGACAGGAGCTGCAACTGTCAGTAGGATACTGAACAGATAAACTAACGTTGTGAGTACAGATTTCTTCATATTCGTAACGTTTTTATGGTTTTATTGCGCAAATATAGAAATAATTATCAAAACTTCCAAGAAAAAAAAGAATAATAGCAAATAAAAGCGTGTTTTTTCCGTTATTATGTCAGAATGAGACTCAATTTGAAGCGATTCTTCACAATAATGGCGCTCATTATGAGCACCCTGAATATAACTGCCGAGGACTTTACCCTAAAAGGGAAAGTTATCGACGAAGAAGGTAATGCTCTGGAACTCGTAACTATATCATGCGCAGCTCAGGGCAAAGTAACGATGAGTAACCTGAAAGGTGAGTTCAGCATTAGCCTCAACACCGCCGACTCAGTTGAGGTAAAATTCACAATGGTGGGCTACGGAGTAAGGAAAAGAGTATTCCGTAGACCAAAAGGAAAAATGACTGTTCAGATTGTGATGCATCCTGCTGCTACAATAAACGAGATTACGGTAACGCAGCGGCGCCGTCAGACATCGCAAATGGAACAACTAAACACGAAAGACTTGAAAGGAAACCCATCAACAACAGGTAATGCTGTAGAGGAACTGATACAACAACAAGCTGGAGTATCGAGTCACAACGAGCTTTCGTCACAATATAATGTACGCGGTGGATCATTCGACGAGAACTCTGTATACATTAATCAAGTAGAGGTTTATCGTCCGTTGTTGATAAGTAGCGGACAACAAGAAGGACTATCGGTAATCAATCCGAACATGGTAGAAAAAGTTGGTTTCTCCACAGGTGGATTTGACGCGAAATACGGCGACAAAATGTCATCAGTATTAGACATTTCCTATCGACGTGTAAAAGGTTTCGAAGCAAATGCAACAGCATCACTATTAGGTGCGAGCGGATACTTAGGCTATGGCAACAGGAAATTCTCAATGAGCCACGGTCTGAGATACAAGACAAACAAATACCTACTTGGCTCATTAGAAACTACTGGAGAATACAACCCGAAATTTATTGATTATCAAACATATATAAGTTATCTTCCGAACAACAGGTGGAGCGTTGATTTCATCGGAAACATATCTGATAATCATTACAACTTCAAACCAGAAAGTCGAGAGACCAGCTTTGGAACAATGGCTGACATAAAGCAGTTTAAAGTATATTTCGATGGTGAAGAAAAAGATCGTTTCACTACATTATTCGGAGCCTTAGGAGTAACCCGCAACATAAAGGACTCTACTAGTATAAAATTCATTACATCAGCATTCCACACCAAAGAGAGTGAGACTTACGATATAGCAGGTCAATATTGGCTTGACGACACACAGACGCAAGAGAGTCTGGGCATAGGTACATACATGGAACATGCGCGCAACTATCTTACTGCTGACGTAGTGAGTTTCAAGCTCATAGGTCATCATCAGACACGCCGACACAACATAGAGGCAGGTATCAGTCTCAAACTGGAAAAGATAAAGGAGCAAGCACGTGAATATGAGATGCGAGATTCAAGCGGATACTCAATTCCCCACTCTGCCAATCGACTGGACATGATATACACGCTGAGTGCCAAGAACAATATCAGCAGCAACAGAATAGAGGCTTATATCCAAGACACATACCGCTGGAACAAAGGCAACAGCTACTACACATTGAACTATGGTGTGAGATTAGCCAACTGGTCGTTCAACAAAGAGACGACTGTTTCTCCAAGAGCATCGCTTGCCATAGTCCCAGCCATCAACAACGATATCACTTTCCGTATTGCAACAGGATTGTATTACCAGGCTCCATTCTATAAGGAGATGCGCGACACAACAACAGTTAACGGAATGACCACAGCGATACTTAACGACCACATAAAAAGCCAGCAATCAATACACTTCATTGCTGCAGCCGACTATCGCTTCAAGATGCTTAACCGTCCATTTAAATTCACCACCGAAGCTTATTATAAAGCAATGTCGAACCTGATTCCGTACAATGTACAGAACATGAAGATAACCTACTACGGCGAGAACGTTAGCAAGGGATATGCCGCTGGCATAGATTTAAAACTATACGGAGAGTTTGTACCAGGAACCGACTCATGGCTCACGCTATCACTAATGAGCACCCGCCAGAAATATAACAACGAATGGGTACCAATGCCTACAGATCAACGTTGGGCAGTAAATCTGCACTTTACCGACTATTTCCCTGGTACAGAGCGATGGAAGATGACACTTAGACTGGCATTTGCCGACGGACTGCCTTTTGGCGCTCCACATCGTGGATTGGAACAGCAACAATTCCGTGCTCCTGCATACAAACGTGCTGACATCGGCATGAGCTATTGCGCCCTGAAAAACACTAAGGGAATTAAAGGTCTTTGGTTAGGATTAGACTGCTTGAATCTCTTCGGAATCTCAAATGTAAACAGCTACTATTGGGTAACAGATGTTACAAACATCCAGTGGGGCGTCCCAAATTTCCTGACGGGTCGCCAAATTAACGCGAAAATCAGTCTAAATTTATAATTATTGTTAAAAATAAACAGATTTCTAACACACGCGCGTACAATATTAGAGAAAACTTTTATTTTTGCAAAATAATTAGTTTGTTTTTAGTATTGTATTGGATTAAAATGATTATTAACATGAAGAGAATAACGTATTTAGCCATTTTGGCATTATTAGGCTTAAGCAGCTGTACTCAGGAGTTTAACTATGACCCTACTCAGGAGATTCAGGAGAACGCCGAGAACATTTTTGGCCTTATAGATCCTAATCAGGATTGGCGCACCACCACATCTGGCACAGTTACCGTGACTGCTAATGCACCCCTGTCGGATATCACAAAGGTTCAGATTCTGACCGGATCTCCGTTTTTTAACAAGGATGCAAAGATTCTGGCTGAGACAGAAGCTAAAGCCGGCCAGACCGTAACATTAAGCTACGATGCACCAAGAACTAGCACCCGACTGATTGCAGCATGTGTAAACAGCAACGGAAAGTATTACATACAAGGTTTTAATATTGGAGACGAGGATGTTAGTTTCAAGAGTTCTTCTGCCCATGCTGCTACCCGTGGTGCAGCCGTCACAAGAGCTGGGGAAGAACTGCCAAACTTATCGCTGGATTTCAACAGTTCATTCCGTTCATATAATGCTGAACGTACCTTAAGCACCAACGACACTTACAGCAGCTGGCAAGGCTCAAATTGGGAAAACGACCGCTTGTGGCTGCTAACCAGTTCAGGAAACCCTGATGGTTGGACCGTATCCAATAACACCATTTACAGAAATGCTCCGGCTTTATCCGCAGAAGAAGAAGCTAATCTTGAGATCATATTCGAAGATGCGCTCGGAAGATATGAAAAGAATAAACCGAAAAATAATCTACCTATCATCAAAGAGAGTAGTGTCGTTCGTTTATATGGCAACCACCTGATAAGCACCGGCGATGCAGCCATTACATTAACCCCCGTTCAGGCAGCTTCGACCGAGGCCTATTGGTGCGACATCTATTACTATTACTACAGAACAGAAGATGTTCCTGATAAAACTCCAGAGGGTGAGGCTAACTATATCAAAACGTTACCAAAGTTCAAGGCTATCGACGTGAACGAGGTAAGAGATGGCATCAGCGCTGTTACAGGAACCCCCAAAAACGAACCTGACACAAAATTCCTCAGACAGCACGAATATCTTCTGCCTTTCTATGGAAATGCTTCAGAGTTTATATCCAAGCCGTATACACTTGCCTCGTATGGCTACACTACAAATGGAAAATTCTATCGTATCTACAACTACTCTGGCTACAAAACAGTAGCTGCATCGAATCATTTTATCACTTATAGCGACAACAAGCATAATTTGCAGGGTGAAGGCGAAGCCAATATTCAGGATCAGCTATGGCAAGTCTTTACGAACGCCGATGACAACAGCATCATGCTGTATAACGTCGGAAATAAAAAATTCTTTTGGTATAAAGATGGTGATTTTGTAGAATTTAAGGATATCGAAGAGAGTAGTCTTAAAAACTATACCATCTATGTTTCAGATGGAACAGTTACAGATAACAAAATAGTCCCAATTGCTTTCAATAACAACGCAAAGGAGCAATCGGTATTTATTTCAAGTGCATCCAGAAGCAATTTCATAAAGGCACGTATAGATACTGATTTTACGTATCTTAATAAAGGAGGACAAAATATAAGTGGAGACTACAGAACTTCTCGATTATGGACATTCAAGGAATATAGCTATCCATCAGCAACTGCTATTACCGACTTTGACCTGCCATATGAGCAGTTCCCCGATGGACAAATTGTTCCACCAAGCGCAAAGCCATCTACTATTATCCCTGCGGGCTACCGTATTGGATTCATGGTAAGGAAAGATGGTGGTGCAAAAGCTAACAACAACAATGGCAACAACAGCCTAAAAGGCTGCGTGTACGGTTATGGCGCATTAAACACAGAAATAAACAGCTACGGTAATTTCCATCGTTCTGTTAAAGACTTCGGCATGGATCTTGACTCCCCCCGTATGGCAACGTTTACCGCCAACAACAAAGTATATCTCACTTTCGAGGAAGGTACCGACGCACAGTTTAGTGACATCATTGTTGAGATGGGTTCTTCAGGTGAGACTGGCGTTGACATGTTCGACGAAGAACAAAATGTTAGCGAGTATGCTTACACCATGTGCTTTGAGGACAGACCAAATACTGCCGACTATGACATGAACGACGTAGTATTGCGCTGTATCCGCAAATCGGCAACCGAGTTACAACTATCGCTCATAGCTACAGGTGCTAACGACCCCGTACTTATCAGCGGTATTGAAGGCAATTTTAAGAGCGGTACCGAACTTAACAACAAGGAAGTGCACGAGTTGTTTAGCGTAGGAACCTCTACATTCGTAAACACAGTATCATCGGATAATGTTTTACCTGCCGTATCAGGCAATTACGAGGTAGATGCAAAAACAACTATCAAGGAGTTCCTGAGCAAGATCTACATCACAAACAATGGCACCGGTAGAACGATTGGCTTGCCAGCAACTGGCGAGTCTCCATTCGCACTCATCATGCCAGGCGACTTCAACTATCCACAGGAAAGAATAAGCATCGCAGATGCATATCAAACATTCCGTAGTTGGGTGAATAACGCCAACAACTACGGCAATTGGCCAGAGTTCCCCGAAGACAGCAAGATTTACATCAACCCCTACAACAGAGAATAAGTAGAGTAAATATACACAATAAACAAGAGATTGTAGCAGAAAACGAGCTACAATCTCTTTTTTTATTAAAAAAAAGCAAAATAAGGTGGGATTCTCCGATAAGTTTTGTACCTTTGCACATCGTAAACAGTAATTCTAAATATTATAGTTATGAAGATTTCGCACATTGAGCATCTGGGCATCGCCGTCCAGAGCATCGAAGAAAGCCTGCCGTTCTTCAAGGACGTGCTTGGTTTGGAGTGTTATGCAACAGAAGTAGTTGAGGATCAGAAAGTGAAGACTGCCTTCCTGCGTTGTGGAGAGGTTAAGTTGGAACTGCTGGAGCCAACATCACCTGAAAGCACTATCCAGAAGTGGCTCGACAAGGGCAACAAGGGTGTGCACCACGTAGCATTCTGCGTAGAAGACGGCGTAGCTAAAGGTCTTGCTGAGGTATCGGAGAAGGGCGTACGCCTTATTGACGAGAAGCCACGTAAGGGCGCTGAGGGTCTGAACATTGCATTCCTGCACCCAAAGTCAACTTGCGGAATTCTGACAGAGCTCTGTGAGCACCCTGAGTAATCATTAACAGAACAATTTCATATAGTAACATAAAAACAATGAGCAAACAATTAGAAAAAATCAAGCAACTCATCGAGAAGCGCGAACAGGCACGTCTCGGTGGTGGTGAGAAAGCTATTCAGAAACAGCACGATCGTGGCAAGTATACCGCTCGTGAGCGCGTAGAGATGCTGCTCGACGAGGGTTCATTCGAAGAGTACGATATGTTTAAGGAGCATCGCTGCCATAACTTCGGTATGGAGAAGAAGCAGTTCCTTGGCGACGGTGTTGTAGCCGGTTCAGGTACTATCGATGGTCGTCTGGTATTCATCTTCGCACAGGACTTCACCGTACACGCAGGTTCTCTGTCGGAGACAATGAGTCAGAAGATTTGTAAGGTAATGGATATGGCCATGAAGATGGGTGCTCCTCTGATTGGCATCAACGATTCAGGTGGTGCACGTATTCAGGAGGGTATCAACGCTCTGGCAGGTTATGCCGAGATTTTCGAGCGCAACATCCTTGCATCAGGTGTTATCCCACAGATTTCAGGTATCTTCGGTCCTTGCGCAGGTGGTGCCGTTTACTCTCCTGCCCTCACCGACTTCACCCTGATGATGGAGAACACATCATACATGTTCCTCACAGGTCCAAAGGTTGTAAAGACTGTTACTGGCGAGGATATCGACCAGGAGCACCTGGGTGGTGCATCAGTTCACGCTACTAAGTCGGGTGTTACTCACTTCACAGCTGCTACTGAGGAAGAGGGAATCCAGATGCTTAAGACTCTGCTGAGCTACATTCCATCAAACAACATGGAGACAGCTCCTGTAAAGCCTTGCACCGATCCTATCAACCGTATGGAGGACAGCCTGAACGAGATTATCCCAGAGAACCCCAACGAGGCTTACGATATGTACAAGGTTATTGCTGCTATCACCGATAATGGCGAGTTCTTCGAGGTTCAGCCTAAGTTCGCAAAGAACATCATCGTTGGTTTCGCTCGCTTCAATGGTCAGAGCGTAGGTATCGTAGCTAACCAGCCTGCTTGCTATGCTGGTGTTCTCGATGTAAACGCAAGCCGCAAGGGTGCACGTTTCGTTCGTTTCTGCGACGCCTTCAATATTCCTATCGTATCACTTGTTGACGTACCAGGATTCCTGCCAGGTACAGGTCAGGAGTACAATGCCGTTATCCTGCACGGAGCACAGCTGCTCTATGCTTACGGAGAGGCTACCGTGCCCAAGATTACCGTTACCCTGCGTAAGTCTTACGGTGGTTCACACATCGTTATGGGCTCTAAGCAGCTCCATACCGACCTTAACTACGCATGGCCTTCAGCCGAGATCGCCGTTATGGGTGCATCAGGTGCTGCTGCCGTACTGTACGCTAAGGAGGCTAAGGCTAAGAAGGAGGCTGGTGAGGACGTTAAGGCATTCATCGCTGAGAAGGAGGACGAGTACAACGAGCTCTTCGCTAACCCATATCAGGCAGCCAAGTATGGCTACATCGATGACGTTATCGAGCCACGCAACACTCGTTTCCGCATCTGCCGCGGTCTGGCTCAGCTTGCTACAAAGCGCGACTCACTGCCCGCTAAGAAGCACGGTAACATACCTATGTAATTTTGATAATTAAATATGAATAAAGAAGTATATGCTGCTATAGCCCTGGCCCTGCATGAGCATCTGGGAAACAACGTTCACGACGTTGAAACGGGCATTATTACAATTAACGCGCATCCCACACAGTGGAATGGCTATGCACAATCATTCACTCAACATCCCTAAAAATGAAAGAATACAAGTATACCATTAATGGTAATAAGTACGAGGTTGTGGTAGGCGATATTACCGACAATATTGCTACTCTGACCGTAAATGGCGAACAGTATACCGTAGAAATGGAAAAGCAGGCTGAACCTGAGAAGAAAAAGCCTGTAGTTAAGCCAGCAGCTGCCGCTTCAAGCAGCGCTGAGCCTACAGCCAACAAGGCCGCTGTAAACAAGGCTAACGCCGTTAAGGCTCCTCTGCCTGGTGTTATTACTGACATCAAGGTTGCTGAGGGCGACGAGGTTAAGGCTGGCGATACAGTTGTAGTACTGGAGGCTATGAAGATGGCAAACAACCTGACAGCCGAGAAGGACGGTAAGGTAACAGCTATCTGCGTAAAGGTTGGTGAGAGTGTAATGGAGGACGACGCTCTGATCGTTATCGAGTAAGTTTCACCTTATTATATTTGGGAGAGGATGACCTTAAAGTCGTCCTCTCTTTTTGTTATCTCCATAACGTGTTTACAGCCATCAGTATAGGGAGGTATTGCCAGAGCCACGTGCCCCATAGTACGGCGCAGATTAATCTCCACACATGGATGCAGCAAGAAGCCATCATTATCTTGTTTAGCCACAATCATCATATCAACGCCAAACGGGCCTTGATATTTTCCGCAGAAAGTATCGCCCAGACAAACACAAATCTTATTCTTTAACGCGTTTACCAATTCACCTGATACATAGCGACTTAGCTCCAATTCTTTTTCTTCTTCAGTTGCTATAATATTACCTGTATACGCACCGTTTACGGTATGGAATAGCGATAATCCCAGATAACTCACATGCCCCTTGCCATCACTTTCAAACTCCATACCAAAGTCCATCACCTTATTATAATAAGGCTCAACCATCACGCTACCCTGCTTATCAATCACGTTACTTATCCAGCGTTCCTGATAGCTGTCGACAGTATCTTCGATGAACCTCACTCCTCGCCCGCTACTACTCCACGGAGCCTTTACCACTATACGATGATGCGTATTCAGAAACGACTTTATTTCGTCGATACCAGAGGCTTCTTGCGAAATGCCTATAGCACCATCCATATGCAACTGCTCAAGTAGTATGGCAGCCTGGCGGCGATGTGACAAGTTGCGGATAACAAATATTTCATCTTCCGACGGGACATTATCCACACCATATCTTATTAAGAACGAGCGAAGTGCAAGATCCCATCCCCAAGGTTCCACCTTATTAATATATAAGCGACTCAACTGCTTCTTATCCACAAACTGTTTCGGCCCTAAACCTAATTCAGCTTGCAACTTACTATATGCCTCTTCTGCCTGGTGCACATCATCCACCAGAATATAGTCATCATCGCCCGCCCAAAGTGCAGGAATAAATCCGATGTCGTGCCTCAGTTTTCTACCCGCCAACGGCGAAGTGAAATTTGAGAGGTTTGCAGCTAATGCAAGGTCATGTTCTGGATTAAACACGTATAATTTTGCCATTTTCATCAATTTTGATGCAAAAATACTATTTTTTTTTGAGATTTTGCAAATTAGACTTTGCAATTTAATATAAAATTTGTATCTTTGCAACCACTTTTAAAAGTAAATAGAAACAAAACAAGCAGGAATGGAAGCTTTTTTCAGGACGCACAGATATCTCGTAGAGCATGTAAATGCACCGGTTCGTCGCATTCTAATGGATGAGATTAACTGGAACGACCGCATGATAGGTATCAAAGGTACGCGAGGTATCGGCAAGACCACTTTTCTACTTCAGTACGCTAAAGAGAATTTTGATATCATGGACAAGCAATGTCTGTATATCAATATGAACAACTTCTATTTTCAGGGCGAAGGAATAGCCGATTTCGCAGGCAACTTCTACCGCCACGGAGGTCGTGTTCTCCTTATCGACCAGGTATTTAAGCAGCCTAACTGGAGTAGCGAGCTTCGTAAGTGCTACGACCTCTACCCCAACCTCAAAATCGTTTTCACCGGCTCGAGTGTTATGCGACTCAAGGACGAGAACCCAGAGCTTAACGGTATTGTTAAGAGCTATAACCTGCGTGGTCTGTCGTTCCGCGAGTTCATCAACCTGATGACGGGCAACAACTTCCGCCCCTACTCGCTTGAAGAGATTCTGAAAGACCACGAACGCATCATCAAGCAGATTCTGCCTAAGGTATCGCCAAACCGATACTTCCAGGATTACATACATCATGGTTTCTACCCATTCTTCCAGGAGCACCGCAACTACAGCGAGAACCTGCTGAAGACTATGAACATGATGACCGAGGTAGACATTCTGCTGATTAAGCAGATAGAGCTCAAGTACCTCACTAAGATTAAGAAGCTGTTCTATCAGATAGCCGAGGAGGGACCTGGCAAGACACCAAACGTAAGTAAGCTGGCTCAGGACATCGAGACAAGCCGTGCTACGGTTATGAACTACATCAAGTATCTTACCGATGCCCGCCTGCTCAACCTTATTTATCCAGTAGGTCAGGATTTCCCAAAGAAACCAGCAAAGATTATGCTCCACAACTCCAACCTCATGTACGCCATCTATCCTATTCAGGTAGACAAGCAGGATGCAATGGAGACATTCTTTGTAAATTCAATGTGGAAGGACCACAAGGTGAATACCGCCAGCACGCGCGACTGCAGCTTTGTTGTAGACGAGAAACTGAAGTTCCGTGTTGTTGATGCAAAATCACCAGCCAAGATGCGAATCTCGCCCGATGTAATCTATGCACGATATAACACGGAGATTGGTAAGGACAACCAGATACCATTATGGCTGCTGGGATTCCTTTATTAAATGACAAAAAAGACAAAACAAACAAATAGTTAGTAATTCGTTTAATTTTCAAAAAACAATGGCTAAAGAAAAGAAGTTTATCACTTGTGATGGTAACGAGGCTGCAGCTCACGTGAGCTATATGTTCTCGGAGGTAGCTGCTATCTACCCCATCACCCCGTCATCTCCTATGGCGGAGCATGTTGACGAATGGGCTGCCCGTGGTCGTAAGAACCTGTGGGGCCAGAACGTCTCAGTTCAGGAAATGCAGTCAGAGGCTGGTGCTGCCGGTGCCGTTCACGGTTCGCTGCAGGCTGGTGCTCTCACCACTACATTCACCGCTTCACAGGGTCTGCTCCTGATGATTCCTAACATGTACAAGATTGCTGGTGAGCTGATTCCATGTGTATTCGACGTATCTGCTCGTACACTGGCTTCACACTCTCTGTGTATCTTTGGCGACCACCAGGACGTAATGGCTTGCCGTCAGACAGGTTTTGCTATGTTCTGCTCTGGTTCTGTACAGGAGGTGATGGACCTCACAGCCGTTCCTCACCTGGCAACTCTCGAGACCTGCGTACCATTCGTTAACTTCTTCGATGGTTTCCGCACCTCTCATGAGTACCACAAGATTGAGCTGATGGATCAGGAGGATATCCGTCCTCTGGTTAAGGAGGAGTTCGTTAAGCGTTTCCGCGATCGTGCTATGAGCCCTGAGCGTCCTATCACACGTGGTACCGCTGAGAACCCAGAGACATTCTTCACCCACCGTGAGGCTAGCAACCAGTACTACGATGCAGTACCTGAGGTTGTAGAGAAGTACCTCGGCGAGATCTCTAAGATCACAGGCCGCGAGTACCACCTGTTCTCATACTACGGAGCTGAGGATGCTGACCGCATGATTATCCTTATGGGTTCTGCTACCGATGCAGCTCGCGAGGCTATCGACTACCTGAACGCTAACGGCCAGAAGGTTGGTATGATTTCTGTTCACCTCTATCGTCCATTCTCAGTTAAGCACCTGCTCGCTTCAGTTCCTAAGACTGTTAAGCGTATTGCTGTGCTCGACCGTACAAAGGAGCCAGGAGCAAATGGCGAGCCTCTGTACCTCGACGTTAAGGATGCTTTCTACGACGTAGAGAACAAGCCTCTCATCGTTGGTGGCCGCTACGGTCTTGGTAGCCGCGACACCACACCTGCTCAGATCATCAGCGTGTTCAACAACCTCGCTATGCCCGAGCCAAAGAATCACTTCACAGTTGGTATCGTAGACGATGTTACCTTCACCTCTCTGCCTGAGGTTGAGGAGATTGCACTTGGTGGTAAGGGCATGTTCCAGGCTAAGTTCTATGGTCTGGGTGCCGATGGTACCGTAGGTGCTAACAAGAATAGCGTAAAAATTATTGGTGACAACACCGACAAGTATTGCCAGGCTTACTTCTCTTACGACTCTAAGAAGTCAGGAGGTTTCACCTGCTCTCACCTGCGTTTCGGTGATACACCTATCCGCTCTACCTACCTGGTAACTACACCTAACTTCGTAGCTTGCCACGTTCAGGCTTACCTGCACATGTACGACGTTACACGTGGTCTGCAGAAGAACGGTCAGTTCCTGCTGAACACAATCTTCGACGCCGACGAGCTCGAGAAGTTCATGCCTAACAAGGTAAAGCGTTTCTTCGCACAGAACAACATTACTGTATATACCATCAACGCAACTAAGATTGCACAGGAGATTGGTCTGGGTAACCGTACCAACACTATCCTGCAGAGTGCCTTCTTCCGTATCACCGGCGTTATCCCTGTAGAGCTCGCTGTTGAGAAGATGAAGGCTGCTGCCTTGAAGTCTTACGGAGCTAAGGGTCAGGACGTAGTTGATAAGAACTACGCTGCTATCGACCGTGGTGGTGAGTATGTTCAGCTTACAGTTAAGCCTGAGTGGGCTAACCTGCCTGACGATGAGGCTAAGGCCGACAACGCTCCTGCATTCGTTAAGGAGCTGGTTCGTCCTATCAACGCTCAGGCCGGTGACCTGCTGAAGGTTTCTGACTTCGTTAAGCACGGCACTGTTGACGGTTCTTGGGAGGTTGGTACAGCCGCTTACGAGAAGCGTGGTGTTGAGGCCTTCGTTCCAGCTTGGAACAAGGACAACTGTATCCAGTGTAACCAGTGTGCTTACATCTGTCCTCACGCTGCTATCCGTCCATTCGTTCTTACTGACGAGGAGCTCGCTCAGTTCGACGGTCTCGAGACTCTCGAGATGAAGGCACCTGCAGCTATGAAGGGTATGCACTTCGTTATCGAGCCTTCAGTACTCGACTGTCTGGGTTGCGGCAACTGTGCTGACATCTGCCCAGGTAATCCTAAGACTGGCAAGGCCCTCACAATGGTTCCATTCAACCCCGATACAACTGAGAACAAGAAGATGGCTGCCGATTGGGACAAGCTTGTTAAGGTTCCTTCTAAGCAGCACCTGGTTGACATCAAGTCAAACGTTAAGAACTCACAGTTCGCTCAGCCTCTGTTCGAGTTCTCTGGCGCTTGCTCAGGTTGCGGTGAGACTCCATACGTTAAGCTGATTTCTCAGCTGTTCGGTGATCGTCAGATGATTGCCAACGCTACTGGATGTTCTTCTATCTACTCTGCTTCTATTCCTTCTACACCTTACACCAAGAACGAGAAGGGTCAGGGTCCTGTATTCAACAACTCACTGTTCGAGGACTTCTGCGAGTTCGGTCTGG
>Ga0256405_10005118_pt1 | contig 23296 bp, 29 predicted proteins | sample RumenRJG_02DNA_FD_189096 | JGI IMG/M metagenome (GOLD analysis project Ga0256405, IMG submission 189096) | Bovine rumen microbial communities from Lethbridge, Alberta, Canada - RJG_02 | ecosystem: Host-associated > Mammals > Digestive system > Stomach > Rumen | place: Canada: Alberta... | reverse complement strand
GTTTGATACATATTTTGATTTGCAACACTAAGATAGGTGAAAAATCTGACATGACAAAATCCTGAGCAACTTTTTGTTGCTCAGGTACTTAAAAAGTTATATTTATAATAGTGTTGCGGAATTAAGGTACACCTTTTCTTTTATTCTTTCCTTTTACTATGATATATCTTTTTTCTTTTCATAGTTGTTCCATTCGTAGATTTGTTCAAGTTCCTCCAGTTACCTCATGGCCGACGGCTTCATCATTGGTGCTGTCCTTTTCTGCCATCTCATACTCTGGGGACAAGCCTCAGAGAATGGCATCGCAGCGGATTGGCGAGAAGAAAGCCCAGCGAATACCTGCCTGAAAGTATTCGGGCAGACTCTCACGCTTGGCTCACTTCTCCTGTTGCCACTCCTAAAAGGAGAGCACTCAATGGCGGCTGTCGGCTATGAGGTTTGGGAGGAACTAACGGAAAAGCATTCAGGCATACAACATTCCATGTCTTTCTCTTCGCCCACGGTCAAAGGGAGAGACATAGAGAGTTGCCTGCTGATGGGCAATCCCCACAAGAGTACGTCGGAAGTGCCAGACAGATGACAAGCATTTGTCCGTCCCTTCCAATGTACACTTGCATCATGGGTTTGCCGTCCCTACTTTTCTCTGTTCATTGCCTGATAGTCCCAATTTACACGCAAGTCCATTTTTCACGGTTGTTCCATCATATAACAGTGACGAGACTATCGGCTTCCCACCAAGTCGGAGAGCCGGGTTCCAGCCCCATATATGTTGTCACGACCGCGAATCGCCACTTTTTCCTGTCCGTCTCCGGTCGTTCCGTTTGGGCGGCAAAGTTATGGCCACGGATCTCGGCTCTCCAAGTTCGGGCGCAGGCGTTTCGATGGAAAATCTCCACACTCTTACGAGGTAGTATTTTCCACGAAAAACTTGTATAGCCGACCTCGTAGCCTTAGTGGAGCCGCCGAAACGAAACGACAACGGCGACAGGACAGACGCAAAAAAAAATGGCAAGTTCAGCGGTACATACATATAGGTCAAAGGCAGGAAACTCACTTCCTCCGACTCGTGGAAACCGCAATCATATACAAACCAAACCGAAGCGCAATATGAGACAAATGGCAATTTCTACGGCAATGATGATGGCTCTGATGCCCCTCCGCATCTTGGACTGGCTGATGAACCTTGTATGCAACCTGATGGCAGCAGTCATTGAGACTGTCCTCTCCATCATACTCTCTTGGGTGGCGATTATCCTCACCATCCTCCTGCTAATCGGCACTTTCCTTTGGATTGTGTCACTCTGAAAAGAAAAGTAACAACCCATTAAATACCCCTTACAGACATGAAAGGAACTGAGAGTTTCAAACAGACCATCCACTCCTATCTGGAGCAGAGGGCAAGCGAGGACACGCTCTTCGCAGAGAAATACCACGCAGTGAACCGCAGCATCGATGACATCGTGACCTATATCCTCAACGAAGTGATGAAGAGCGAGTGCCACGGCTTCGATGACGATGAAATCTACTCACTGGCTATCCACGCAGCCGAGGAAAAGGACTTGGAAGTGGGCAAGCCGGTGGAGTGTGACGTGAAGGTGAACCATGTAGTGGAACTCACCGAGGAAGAGAAGCAGGAGGCACGTCGAAATGCCATCCGCAGACTGGAGAACGAGACCTACAACCGCATTTCCCAACGCAGCAAGCCAAAGGCAAGGACGGCACAGACCTCCACCATTCAGCAACCCTCATTATTCGACAACTTCTAACAGAGCATTATGAAACCGAGAACGCAATTTCAGAAGATGGTGTGCCAGTCCGACAAGGGCACGGCACCCATCGCCAAGAGAGTTATCAAGTGGGCAGCCGATGAACTCACCAACCACTATGCCAACCACTATCCTAACTCTCTCCGCCATACCTGCATGGAGTGCGGACACCAGTGGACTATCTCAGACGCTGAAAAGAAAAACAAGCACCTTACCTGCCCCCATTGCGGACGCACACTGGAAGCAAAGGACACCTGTGACCGCACCCTCTATCAGTCAGCCTACTTCACCATGCTCACCACAAGGAAAGGTCTGCAAGTCCTCCGTGTGGCACAAGTTAAGACCGAGCACCGCAAGGGCGAACCCTCCAAGACCATCTACCGAGAGATATGCCGCTACTACATCAACGGCAAGGGGCAATGTGAGGTGATAGGACTGAAGCGCACGATGGGACCATACCTTGACTGCTTTTCCTACAATGAGGGAATGGCACTCCGCTATGACAACGACACCTACAGCCACCTCGCCACGTTCCCCCTCTACCCGAAGATGGACGTTATCCCCGAACTGGAGCGCAACGGCTTCACGGGTGACCTCTACGGACTGGCACCATTGACGATGTTCAAGGCGATACTCCGTGACAACCGCTATGAGACCCTTCTCAAATCGGGACGCATCGACCACTTCCGCCACTTCATGATGCACTCCACCGACCTTGAAGTCTGTTGGAACTCCTACAAGATTGCCAAGCGCAACCACTACCATATCGGCAACATCAGTCTATGGTGTGACACCATCCGTATGCTCAGCAAGGTTGGGAAGGACATCCGCAATGCACACTACATTTGCCCCACCGACCTCAGCGCAACACACGACAAGTTGGTGAAGAAGATAGACGAGCAGGCAGAGCGTGAGCGCAGAGCCGAGGACATGGAAAGAGCAGCCAAGAGCGAAGCCAAGTTCAAGGCAATGAAAGGCAAGTTCTTCGGTCTGTTGTTCACTGATGGGCTAATCAACGTCCGTGTGTTGGAGAGTGTGGAGGAACACCGCCAAGAGGGAAGCCACATGCACCATTGCGTATTCAGCGCATCCTACTATCTCAACGAGGAAAGCCTAATCTTCTCTGCCACCATCAATGGGGAACGAGTAGAGACTGTGGAATTTAGCCTTGACGAGTTCCGAGTGGTTCAGAGCCGAGGTGTCTGCAACAAGAACACAGAGTATCACGACCGCATCGTGAGCCTTGTGAACAGCAACGCAGACATCATCCGACAGAGAATGAAAGCAGCATAAGTTTAACCAAGGTGGGAGGACATCAGCACCTCCCACCGCTAAAACACCAAGACATGACAATAAAGATTGAGAGCGTTATCAACCAGTGGGACAGCGAGACAGACCAAGTCATTGTCCGTTTCCTCAACCTGCTGACCCTTGCCAAGACACGCAGGGAACTGGAGCAGGCACTGGACTTTTCTCCTTTCAAGGAGCAGTTTAGGAAACATCTGCTGTGGGGATGGGGAAGCCGTCACCTGTGGGCAGTACAACGCTGTCCCTACAACGGAAGCACAGCCGACAAGAGATTACTGATAGTTGAATTTTAACGAAAGCGCATTATGAGACACGCAGGAACATTCCAAATCCCGACCTATGCCATACCGATGTTGGAATATGGCGATACCACGGGACTGACAGACTTAGACATAGAGTTGGTAAACGGCTTTATCGAAGCGAACTTTCCACACGGCTATGTGGTGGACTGGACGGGCATAGACGAGCCCTATTTCGCAAGCCATCCCGAATTTGGCATAGCAGCAGAGGTAGTTGAAGCCGACTTCTACCACGCTTAATATAAATAAGGTGGGAGCATTCGGCACTCCCACCACTTTAGACTATATAGCAATGACACAAGAGACATTCAAATTGATTGATGCCGTTTGCCGTGAAGGTGTGGCAAACGATGTTTGGGGAGTAGCCGAGGACTTCAACACTTCGGTACACCTTGGCGCACAAGAGAACAAAGACCTTTTAGGGAAGTTCCTCTATGTCTACCGTGAAAGAAGGGAGCATTTCAACTTTATCGGTAAGTTTGAGCCGACCATTTCACTCCATTATGACGAAGATACCATCATCGACATTTATCAACTCAACTAACACTACTGATTATGGCAACGAGAATGACCGAGAACGGAGTAAGCACCACTCAGAAAGGGCAAGAGCAGTATGAGACCTTTGTCATCAGCACCCGACCCAAGAGGAAGGCAGTGCAGTACGACTACCGAAGCGCAGAGACTGGCGAGCTGTTCACCATCGTCCGCCCTACACTGGAACAATGCAGGGCGAAGCGGGACGAATGGCTCAGAGAGAAAGGACTGAAGAACTAACTGAGCAAGTCGGACGGACGAAAATTCCGCCCGACTTCGTTTCTTTCATGAGCAGGGGGCGAGAAAGAAACGAAGCAAAAGAAACCTTGTTCCGTTCTTGCAGAAGGCTTTATTGGTATTGTTTCTTAGTGTGTCGTAAATTTGCATTTAGGATAATTTGAACAACCATAGAATCTTCCATATCGACCATTCCTTTGAACAAGTGTACCTCCACACTTGGGGCATATCCCTGATGCCAGTTTCCTGTCAATCTCATTCTTAGCAGCCTTGACGTTGCGAACATGGGACTTATTGTCGACGGTTTCCCTAATATTCTTCTCAGCAAGACGCTTTACTACATTTTGGACATCTGAATCTGAAAGATATGCCGTCCTATAACTGAGTATGATTTCAATCAGGTTGCTATCGTAAATAACATGATTACTTGACTGAACATTACTTAAATCTGCATTACCTGCAAATACAACGATTGGTATAACTTTTAGATGTGCCCACTCCAGAAGATGCTTCTTAATTTCATAAGCATGTCCTATTGACTGTTTCACAGGATTATAAAATTGGTTCTTTGTCACATAGGTATATGTTTTATACCACTTCCGTCTGTAGCGCACTTCTGTAACTATTATCTGAGTCCATTGCTGCCTACTGTCATCACCATAAATCTCACCTCGGTAATTCTTTGTCTCAATGGCAAAAATGCCATATTTCGAAATTACAACATGATCAATCTGAGTTGTTCCTCTCTCAGTCTTTAGTACGACATCATCTAAAACATAATATTCATCAGGCAACTGCATAAGAATATCATATACCATTGTTTCCCCACGCTTGCCTTTTTGTTGTGGTGAATTGTACCACCAACCGAAGATGACAAGACCTACGGCTGCAAGCAAGATAAGTATAGGCAAGATAGATGTCATAAAACTACCAGTCTGTTATACAATCGGCTACAAAGGTACAAAGAAAAATCCGAAGAACGGTCTCTATAGTAGTTATTTATAGTTTTTGAAGAAATCGAAATCATGAAAGCATTAAGAAATCCCGCCTATAATCTAATAATGATTATAAACGGGATTAGAGGCTTATCGAATGAATAGCAGCGTGAACTCAACATATCGCCTTCGCTCGATGGACTTCACTTTCCTGCCCTTGTATCGGCAGAAGCGCATGTAGTCGTGGAAGATGTTGCGGTTGCCTGCATCCAGTTTCCTCAGCAGCGTACTTCGTGGGCGCTTGCTCGTTCCGAGTATCGCGTATGGCCCGACATTGTACGCAAGGACAGCCAAGAGCATCTGGTCTTTGCCGTAGCCTTCGAACAGTCTGTACATCTTCATGAGGTCTTGACGGAGCAGCCTGTCACCCTGCGCCTTCGTCATCGACCTTGCACTGTACCGTTCCCCCGGCTGCAACTGATGACCCCATCCGACGTATGGATAGTTGCGGACGGTGTGCCAGCCCTCGAAGTGCTTGATGATTTCCACCGCCAAGTTGAATCTCTGCAGTTCTGTCATTTGCTCCTGCGCCGTCACTGCCGACGGACAGAGCATCAGCAGGACGGCTATAGCCAGTCCTGCCAATGTTCGTTGATAGTTATTGCCTGCTCTCAATGCCTTGCCCTCCTTTCTCTGTGGTTGCCGTTTCCTCTTCATCATCCTCGTTGTTGAACTTGAAATCAAGTTGCTGGCTCTGTCCGTGATTGTCCTCAATTACGACGATGAAGCTGTGAGAGTCAGACGATGCAGAGGTGTAGTACAGACGGAAATCATCCGTCAGCAACGGATAGCGGTCGTTGGCTTTCAGGGCTTTCTTGTTATATTTGAGCGTACCCTTGCCGTCGTAGAGAAACCAGCGGATGGTGTACTGCGTGTCGCTCGTCCTGCCCTCTGCCAGCAGCGAGCAACGGATTTCCACCGTCTCGCCCTGTGTTACCCTCAGAGGGACTGGCATAGTCTCGACATGGAACGGATAAGCTGTCTGAATATCCAGATCGTTATCGCAAGCAGCGATGCAAAACACGGCGACTGCCATGCAGCCCACCCTCACTAATCTCTTCATTACATTCTTCATTGTTGATGTTGCTTTCATTGTTCGTTGAATTTTGGTTGTTGTTGATGTTCTGTTGATTCTTCACAAGGAACTCGTTGAAATCCTTGCATCCTTTGTAGTCGGCTATGTGGTCGATGACCTTTTCGCCCAGACTGTCCTTCAGCGTCTGCACCGCCTTCCTTCCTGCCTCGTCGTTATCAAGATAGGCATGAATATGGTCGTACTGGCTCAGCAAATCCGTTGACTTCCGCAAGTAGATGATGCTGTTCAGCACCAGATTGTCCTTTTCCGCTGCATTCTGATTGATGGTGACCGCTGAAAGGAAGTCAAAGAAGCCCTCAAACACATTGCACTCCCTGCCTAGCTCATTCCCAGCCTTAATAAAGGTCGTTCCCTTTGGTGCCACGCACCCCTTGAAGAACTTGTTGCGTACCTCATAGCCTCCTTTGTCATTAGGAAAGCCGATGGCGAAATACCGTTTGTTACGGAGGTCATAGTGCAGTTCCTTGCAGTAACGGCTTGCCACCTCAAAGGGAATTGCCCTTTCAGCCAGATACTGGCGCAAGGCATAGTGTCCGAGTGGCAGCACCTCCACGTTTGAGAACTGAGGTTCCTCGTCCGGCAGGTTCTTCAGGTACTCCGTCCCCTTTATCTCCGGCATCGGAAGGTTCATCGTTTCCGTGATGTACTGCGCCTGACGGATGAAGTCGTTCGACGGTATCAGTTTCCCAGCCAGCGTAAAGATGTCGCCACCCTCACCCATGCCGAAGTCAAACCACTTTTCCTTTCGGGTGTCGAGTTTGAACGAAGGGCTTTTGTCACCCCTGTAAGGCGCATGATACCACAGCACCGCACCACGTCTTTTGACGGGATGGAAACCGAGCCGACTCAGAAAGTCGGCAATCGGTGTTTCTTTGATCTTCTCTATATCCATCCCTTCCCGTCAGTTGATGATGAACTTCAAGCCGATGCCGTATTGCGTATGGTTCAGGTTGGAGGTATTGCCCCACAGGAAACGCTCACGCACATTCCCCGTCAACACCACCTTGTCCGACAGATACCACTCCACGTTAAACGTAGCGGCACAGCCATAGACAAAACCGTCCCTGCCTGTCAGCCGTGAGCCGTCATCCAGCAGTTGCTTGTTCCAGTTCACCGTCTCGTACCCTGCCAGTGCCGATGCACCGACATAGACGAAGAACGACTTCGATGCATCAGACAGCACTTGCTTGTAATACCCGCCTTCAGCCGTCACCTGCACCACGGGAATGATCTGCTTGCCATCCTCACCATACTCATACTTATGGTTACGCTGCAGGTATTCAGCCCCGAACACCCACTTGTTGCCGCCCTTGGTATAGGTGTCAATCGTCATGGTGCTATAGAACGAGTCGCTTTTGCCGTCCACCATTCCGCCGCCGATGGCGATACCCTGCATATTCGGGAGCACTCTCTGAGCCGTTGCCTGCCCCATCGTAAGGGCAAGCACGGCAAAAGTCAATAGCATTTTCTTCTTCATAGTTCTCATTTTAGCATTTTACTGGTTAGACACTTTCAGTTCCGAGATCACCCTTGCCCTTACAAGGTCTGTGTTCTCGATGGTGAATGACTGGTGTCGCCCACCGTTCTTCTCCGCCAGTTCCACTACCAGGCACTTGTCATCAGGCAGCGTAAACTTATCCATCGTCCACACCGTGCGCTCGTTGCTGTTGCCCGCCACGTTCAGCACGAAGTTCTGTGTGCGCAGGGGCTGGATCACCTGCTCCTGAATGGCAGTGCGCTTTGCCACCTTCTTATCAACTATCTTCCATGTGATATAGTCCACGTCGAAGGGCACGTTGCTGGAGTTCTTGATTTCCGTGTGGAAGTACAGCAGTCCGTTATGCGTATAGATGCCTTTCAAGAGGAACTGGATGCCAAAGCTCTTACTGCCGATGTGCTTCACACGACGCTTGTTCTCCTTCCAGATGCTCTTCATCACCAGTCGCACCAGTACGGGACTCTCCGAGCCGAGTTCCTTCAGGTAGATGTTCATGGAGTTGTTCGGACGGTTCACCGCCTCCCCGTCGTGGATGAAGTCCGTCATCTCCACATTGAGGATACGAGGCTCACGCGCATACTTCACATTAAAACTGTAGTAGGCACCGTCCTCGGTGATGACGCTCATGTTCGTCTCGCCCTTGAAACCACGCTTGGCGGCTTTCACACGGATGACGTTCTCCGCACCGTCAGCCTTTCCGGCAATGATGTTGGCTGAGCCTAAATCCACGTAGGCGATGGCGGCAGGGAAGATGACGTGACAGGTCTTGTCAAACGTCACCTCCAGCCCGTGAGGGGGTATCATGCGGTCGTAGGTGATCTTCTTGGTATAGCCTTCAAAGAGGTCACCCGTGTTGTCACTTGTCTGTGCCATAGCCACAGACACGATGCCCATCATCAGGGCGAAAACAGAAAAAACTTTCTTCATTGTCATACAGATTTTTGTTTGTGAATAAATGAATTGGTTGTTACTTGGTTGACTATTGCTTGTCTGCATAGAGCATGACACGGTAGTTGGACTTCAGGTGTACCTTGACGGTTCGCATCTTCTTTGCGATATACTGGCTCGTTCCCTGTATCAGCCCCTTGCCTAAGTCCGATGCCAGTTGCGCTTTTGCATCACTGGAGATATTGATGCTGCTACCCATTGACGTACCCATGTTGGCGGCAACCTCCTTGGCGGCATTCAGTTCCATCGAGCCGGGGATGAAGATGCCCTCTTGTCCGTCGGTATCATATACATTCAGTTTCACGTTGTAGATGCTACCTGCATACTCTATCGAGGTGATGCCGATGCCCAGACGTTCGCCAGTGAGCTTTGCCGAGCCTGTCACTACGGCATTGGCAGGGATGATGATCTCGCCCACGCGCATCTGCTCCAACAGCCTGAGCCGTACCTTCTGTCCGTCAGTGACGGTCTGATTGCCATAGATACAGGCTGAAATAGTGTTCTTGTCGAGTGCCGACACGATGCCGACGGCAGTATTGAAAGCCATGTTTCGCTCCACGGAATAGTCTGACATAAATTCCTCGTTGCCCTGTTCCTGCTGCAAAGCAGACACCACAGACTTCTGCACGTTCCTCACGGGAGTCACCTGCACCTTGTCGCCCGATGTTGACGTAACAGCCTGCCCCTGCTGTTGAGTACCGCCCGGCATATACTTTGCAGCCATCTGGTACGACTTTTCCATCAGTTCCAACTGTTCATCAACGGTGCTTTTCGGGTTCTGCAACTCATTGGCCCTTTCCTCCAGTTCTGCTACACGCTGTCGCAGTTCCTCGTTCTCACGGCTCTGGTCATTCTGATAGAAGTCTCCCAAAGTCGTGTTGAGGTTGTTGTAGGCAGCAGCCGACGAGGTGATTTTCTCCTTTGCCTTGCGACTGGCATCATCCTCATACGCCTCTGCCGTGCTGTCTGCCATCAGGCTGAAGTCACCCGTAGCGGACTGGCTTCCGTTCCCAGCTTGATAGAGTTCACCCAGACTGCCGATAGCCTGTTCCCGTGCCTGTTGCTTGTCCTCCATCTGGCTTGCCTCGTATGCCTTGGTCTTGTCGCCGATGATGTCACCGCTGTTGGCATCGGGCATCTCCGTATTGAAGCCCTTCGTGCCGAGCAGGTTGGTCTTTCCGTCATTCGACGGGGCGAATATCAGCCACATCACGAGGACGAACACAATGCCCATCATGGCATACACAATCATTTTCTTGCGCTTGATGCGCTCTGCCTCCGTGAGCGGTTCCTTGCCCGTCACAGGATTCAGGTCTTTCTTCTTTTCTTCGTTGTTCATTCTTTCTTGTTCATTGTTATAGGTTTCACATGCTTGTTGCCACGTCCCATATAGTCCAAAGCGTCAACAGTCCCAGCACTGCCAGCATCGCCCACGTCACTACACGGTTTTCCTTGTTTGACAGTCCCTTACACCACCTGTAGGCTCCTGCCCTGATAGTCCTGAACATTCTCATCGCTTGATGGTCTGAAGGTCTTTGTTCTCAACGATCGTAAATCCCTCGATGGTAAACCCGTTGGGGTTGTCATCCGAACGGCTGGAGTTCAGCATGCGGCAAGTAGTGACAAGCGACCTCTCCGTCACGTTGCTGGAGCGGATGATCATCTGCCGTGCGTAGGTCGTAGCCGAATACGGGTAATTGTCGAAGTCGCAAACCACGCTGTCAACCCTCACCGTCTGGTTGATGTTGCCTGCTATGATGCGGTTGTAGTAGCCTTTCTCGGCAAAGTCCTGGTAGTAGTGGTAGGCACTCTTGTCCGCCAGCAGCAGGGCACGCTTCACGTTGTGCTCAATGGCGCTCTTCTCTGGTGAGAGAGTGAAAAACAGTTCGTGGAAGCGGCGCACATGCTCCCGTGCCTCTGCCGGACGGTTCTGCGAGAGGTCTTGCGACAGGGCAAGCATCAGCGACTTGCCCTTGTCGAGCACATAAATTTTCTCCCTCTGCCTCTCTGCGAAGGCGTAGGAACTGTAAACGCTCCATACGACCACCACGGAACACAGTACGAGAAAGACGATGGCAAAGAGACGTATCTGCCTGAAAGAGGTCTCGATGTTCTTCAATGACTTAAATTCCATTTTCGTTTTCTTTCTTGTCTTTGGTTTCACATTCAGAAGATTTTCCTCAACCGTCCTGCGACGTTTCCGGCTGTGGCACCCACGGCACCGCCAGCCAGTGCACCGCTTCGGTTGGTGACGCTGTTCACGTTACGGTTATAGTTGCCCATGCCTCCAGCCTGGATTACCCAGCTTGCCACGGTCGGCACGGTGAAGTAGCCGATGATGCCGATGATCATAAAGATAATATAGACGCCGTCGCTGGAGTCCAGTGAGAAATTCGGGGCTGCCTGCATCCGCTCGATGTCGTTCTGGAGCATCAGCACCTGTATCTTCGCCAGTATGCAACTGAACAGGTCAGAGACGGGAAGCCACAGATACACTTGGATATATCGGCAGAGCCATTGGGTGAGCGTGGACTGAAAGCCGTCCCACACCGATATGGCGAATGCCAGCGGCCCCAATATCGCCAGCACGATGAGGAAGAACGTGCGTAGGGTGTCGATGACCAGTGCGGCAGCGTCGAACATCAGTTCAAGCACCTCACGGAACCAGTCGCGTATGCCCTTCTTCAGACTGTACATCCCACGCTCCACATACATCCCCGTCATCGTCACAAGGTCACCCGGCGACCATCCCAACTCGTCGAGTTGCTTGTCAAATTCCTCGTTGCTGACGAGGTAGGCGGTTTCGGGATTCCGCTTCATGGCCTCATACTCCAGTTTGTCCTTCTGTTCACGGTACTGCTGCATGTCCAGTTTCTCACCCTCCAGCATCGTCGCCACGCCCTGTACGATGGGCGTCATCACGGCATTGAGCGTACCGAGTACCACCGTGGGGAACATCAGGATGCAAAGCCCGATGGCGAAGGGACGGAGCAGGGGGAACACGTCGATGGCCTCCGCACGGGCGAGGGACTGCCAGACACGGTAGGCTATGTAGAACAGTGCCCCCAATCCGGCTATTGCCCTTGCCACGCCTGCCATGTTCGCACAGAGCGGCATCATCTCGTCGTAGAGACTGCGTAGCAGTGTGTGCAGGTTCTCAAAGTCGATGGCTAATAAGATATTCATCATACTCTGCTTTCTCCTTCCGGGTATTTACCAGTAACGCTGACTTGCATTGCCATATAGTCCGAACACACGGTCGAGGTCGTTCTTCTTCTTGGCACGGAGGTACGACACCGAGATGTTCTTGTTCGTGTAGTACGACACGAGGTTTCGGTAGCGCTTCATGTCGTTGTAGCACTTGTCCACGACCTCCATGCGCTCCTTGTCGGTCATCGACAGTGTGGTGATGTTCACCACGTTCTTCAGTTCCGTCAGCACGTCGGTCGATTCCTCCAGCAGCTTCGTATAGCCGAAGGCAATGGCGGACAGCTCCTCAACGGTGAAGTTCTCGTCCTGCATCATCTTCTGGAAGTTGTTCACGTAGATGTCGGTGATGTCGCCCACCATGACGATGGTCTGCTGCACCTTTCGGGCATCCTTCACCAGATTGTTCACGCTTTTCAGGGCATCGTAGTACTTCTTCGACTGCTCGTAGATTTTCACGGTCTCCTGAAAGTTCTTGATCATGTTCTGTGCCGTCGTCGAGGTCTGCACGATCTCACGGGTGGAATTCACAATGCCCTGCGCCAGATTGGTAGGGTCAACGACCGTCCACTGCGCACTTGCCTTGCCGACGCACAGCGTCATGCAGAGGCTGATAATCACTAATGCTTTTGTTCTCATTCTTGCTTTGTTTAATGGGTGAATAAATAATGTGATTGACTCACTGCCTGTTTCTTCTTTCATCAGCCAGCCTTTTAATGGCCAGTTCCATGTCACCGCCGAGGTCTTCGGCAAGTGCCTGTACCTCCATCTTCTCCGTCTCTTCCGTCGTGTAGGCAAGGTACTCTTCGGGACTTACCTCTGTGGCATAGACAGCGGACTGCGTACCGCCAAGTCCTATCCAGACTTCCTTGTAGAGCCGTGACGGGTCGTTGGCCTGGTTGATGCTCAGAATCTGAGCCTTCTCCTTGTCCGTCAGCCCGAGCAGTGCCTGGATCTGGTCGAACTTGTTCATGTACTTGCGCTGGTCAAGGAGTATCTTGCAGTCGGAGTTGTTGATGATGGACTCTTTCACGATGGGCGAGGATATGATGTCGTCCACCTCCTGCGTCACCACGATGGCCTCGCCGAAATACTTTCTCACGGTCTTGTAGAGATAGAGCATGTACTCCGCCATGTTCTCGGATGCCAGCGCCTTCCATGCCTCTTCCACGATGAGGACTTTGCGGATGCCCTTCAGCCGTCGCATCTTGTTGATGAAGGCTTCCATGATGATGATGGTCACTATCGGGAAGAGTTCCTTGTTGTCCTTCACAGTGTCAACGTCGAAGACCACGAAGCGCTTGCTGAGCAGGTCGATGTTCTCCTTCGAGTTCAGCAGGAAGTCATAGCGACCGCCCTTGTAGTACTGTCGGAGGGTCGTCAGGAAGTTGTCGATGTTGAAGTCGTCGCGTTCCACCTTGATGTCGCGCTCTGCCATCTGCTGGCGGTACACGTCGCGCACATATTCATAGAAGGTGTCGAAGCACGGCACGATGTCCCTGTTCGTCTGTATCAGTTCTATGTAGGCGTTCAGCGCACTGCCCAACTCGCCTGATTCCGTCTTGGTGACTTTCTCGTTGTCACTCTTCCAGAGTGTCAGCAGCAGTGTCTTGATGCTGTCCTTCTTCTCCACGCTGAAAACCATGTCATCGACATAGAACGGGTTGAACGAGATGGGCTTGTCATCCGAATAGGTGTAGTAGATGCCGTCCTGCCCGTGCGTCTTGCGGTTGATCATGGCGCACAGTCCCGAATACGAGTGTCCCGTATCCACCAGCACGATATGGGCGCCCTGCTCATAGTACTGGCGCACGATGTGGTTCATGAAGAACGACTTTCCGCTGCCCGAAGGCCCCAGCACGAACTTGTTGCGGTTGGTGATGATGCCCTGCTTCATGGGCAGGTCACTGATGTCAAGGTGCAGGGGCTTCCCCGTCAGCCTGTCCACCATCTTGATGCCGAAGGGCGAGAGCGAACTGCGGTAGTTCGTTTCCTCGATGAAGAGGCAAGTCGCCTGCTCGATGAAGGTATAGAAACTTTCTTCGGCAGGGAAGTCCGCCTGATTGCCGGGGATGCCTGCCCAGTAGAGTGTCGGGCAGTCCACGGTGTTGTGCCTCGGCATGCACTCCATGCTTGCCAACTGGCTTCCGATGTCATTCTTCGCACGCTTCAGTTCCTCGCCGTCATCGCTCCACGCAATGACGTTGTAGTGGGCACGGACGCTGATGAGACCGCCGGAGTGCGCTTCGTTCAGGTATTCTTCAATCCACTCGCTGTTGATGGCATTACTGCGCGAGTAGCGGCTGAGCGACTGCATGTTCCTTGATGACTTCTCAAACCGCTGCAGGTTGTCGTCGCTGTTGTCAAGTATCACATACTGGTTGTAGATGTGGTTGCAGGACAGCAACAGTCCCACGGGACTGGCGAAGGACAGGCGGCAGTCGCTCCGGTCTGTGCTCAGCCTCTCATAGCGGACGTCCGTTCCGACCTTTGCGGGGAGGTCTGCCACGTCTGAGAGCGTGAAGAGGCACAGGCGGTTGTCGCCTACGCGCATCTCGGCAGGGTCGAGGTCGATGTCCTGCAAGGACTTGTCGCCATCTGGCTGTAGGGAGAGGTAGCGCTCTATGATGCCTGCCTTCTCTTTCGTGCCGACGATTTCCGCATCCGACAGCCTGCGGAGCCTTACAAAGCCGGAGTCGTTCATGATATGCTCAAACTGATCCACAGCCTCCAGATAGCGTGCAGCCGTTTCACGGTTCACCTCCCTGGGGATGATATGCCCACGGCAGAGAGTCGAGAAATTGCTCTGCATACGGTTACGCTCCTTCGTGGTCTTCGTCAAGTAGAGGTAGCACGAATGGTTCAGGAAGGGACGCTCGTTGAAGTGCCGTTCAAAACTGCGGGAGAGGAAGCTCATGCCGTCCTTGTGCAGTTCCGGCTTATACCTTTCACGGACAAACCAGTCCTGCTTGTGCAGGATGCTGTAGTCGGGCAGCACCTTGATAGCCTTGCACCAGCAGCCGTGAATGGCCTCGTATTCGGCAGAGGTCACGGTGTAGAGTTCGGGCAGCGTCACCTCATAGCAGACGGTGATGTCCGCATCCTTGGAGACGATGCAGCCATTCTCCACAGCCAGCAGGGGCAGCTTGTTCTCAACGGTCGTTGCTTTCAGGATATTTCTCATTCACTCTTTGGTTTAACTTGTTCTTAATGGTCTGGTATGGCTTTTTGCGGTTGATGAGGAAACGGGGCCTGCTTCTCTTTGCCATCAGCTTCATCAGTCCGTACTCCCCGAAGCGTCGGTTGAGGGCGAAGGTCTGCCACACAAGCAGCGAGGCAGACACTACACCCGTACCGATGCACACCCACTGGCTTACTCCAGCGAGGAAGAGGATGACGAACAGGACGAAGATGGCGAGCAGCCCACCTGCGAAGATAAACAGGTACTGCGCTTTGAGTCCCTTGAACTCAACCGACTGGCCTATACCCTTGTTGATGTTGTACTCTGCCATCTTCCTTTTCCTCCTATACCTTATTGTTATATGCGTATAGGGTTAGAGGAAGAAGGAGCGGAGGATGGTTGCAGCCACGATGAGGAAGATGCAGGCACCAAACCAGCTTGCGGCAGTCTTCGAGGTGTCTGGGTCACCAGACGAGAACTTGCCGTACACCTTCACACCGCCGATAAGCCCCACGACGGCACCGATGGCATACACCAGTTTCGTGGCGGGCTCAAAGTAGGAACTGACCATTGACGTGGCTTCGTTGATGCCAGCCAGTCCGTTGCCCTGGGCCATTGCGTTCACACTTGCAGCAACTACGAGTGCTGCGATTATTCCGATTCTCTTGTTGTTCTTTGTCATAAAAATAAGTTTTGTTGTTAATGCCCCGGACGTTGCCGCCCGAGGCGGGTTAATGTTTAATGGTTGATGATTCTTTGGTATTAGTCTTCAAATACAGATAGGACTTTCTCCTGATGCTCCTTGAAGATGGTCGTAATGACATCACTATATTCCGATAGATGGTCTTCAAGGACGGAAGACACGAAACTTCCTTTTGTAAGACCAGCATCTTCAGCAGTCCCGACTACAGCCTTCATCTTGTCGAAAAGGTTTTTGTCGATATAGACAGCGACCTTTCTCTTGGCTGGACGCTCCGTGAGGAACTGGTTCTTGTACTCTGTTGTTGCACTCTCCTGATTCTTAATCTGAATCTTGTTGTTCTTTGTCATAATGAATTTAATTTTTAATTGTTGTTTAATAATTGTTATACGAAGTCACGGATATTGAACTCCGTGGGATTCTCTGGTAACTTGAAGGGCTTTCTGCCGTTATCAGGAGTTTCTTCTCCACTTGCCGTATTGCCCCCGTCTTGGCTCTTGTACTTCTCTATGATGGAGCGTACCCGTTTTGAGAAATCTGCCTGATTCTTTTCAAGCACGTTTAGAAGTTCCGTTCCATCAAGATAATCGAGCACCTTGCCAGCCTTGGCTTCCTCAGACTTTGTGGCTTCAGGTTTCTTCGCCACTTTCATTGCCTCAACCATGTCCTCGTAGGTATAGCCCTCTGCATAGTTTTCGGCTGGTGTCTCATCAGCATTTTCTTCCTTGGAATACCTAAAGCTCTTGAAAGCCTCTTCTTCTTCCTCTGGTGTCATCTGCCTGAGTCCGCTGTCATGCTTTGGCGGTGCAAAAGTAACGTCTTTCTCGTCCACCTCTTCACCTTCTTCCGAAATGGCTGCAACTGGCTGTGAATTGGCTGCAACTGGCTTAGTTGCGTTTGCCCTGACATGGCTTTTGCCCATGATATCACTCTCTTTTACCTGTGGTACGCTTTGCTTCACCTGCATGGTCTTTTGGGGCTTTCTGCCAATGTTCCTTATCAAGTCCGAAGGCTTGATGTCGAACCATACAAGATGCAGGAAGACTATCATCCATACCAGCAGGATTATTAAAATTGTATTCATTTCCATATGTCTCTTTGGTTGTGATAAAAGTTCATATCAGTTCATCGGTGGTTTTCTTCGCACGGTAGAGGGCATTGATCCTGTCACGGTATTGTTCCAGATGTGCCGTCACAATCAGGTCAAGATAGCCACCGACGGAGAGCTGCCCGTTTCCAAGTTCCTTCACAATCCGGCTGATGGCATCATGATTGGCAACACTCAGATAGGCAGCCTTGCGAAATCTTATCTCATTACGCACGAGGAAGAACTGGTCATAGTCACAGCCGCTCGTCGAAGAACGTCTCGGTGACGGTTCTCTTTTATTGCGTGATGAAGTGGATGGTGTCTGTGTCTCTGACAGGGCATCTTGGTCTTGTGAGGCAAGAGCATTCCCTGCATCGGCAGGGGTTTCTTGCACACTCTGCTCCTTGTCTTCCTCAACTGGTGACTGTCGCTGAAATGGCACACCTCCCTTGGTTCTCATGTGGACGCTGTTGATGAGAAATTCCTCGTCCACATTACTGGCAGTTCTCTTTCCCATTGTCTCTACTGGTTAATGGTTGCTAAGAACTCTTCTGCCAGTTCCTTGATATTGCTGCCTTTCAGAAGGGCCATATCAGGAGGGAAGAGAGTGGAACGGAATACTGCCTTTTGGCTGTCTGTCAGTTCACGGCGGAAGCGTACGCTGTTTGGCAATCGGGTGTTCAGGATGCGGAAGCCCATTTCTGGGATCACCTTGTCATACATGTCATAGATTTCTGTCCGCTCGCGCCTGTCGGTCATTGTCCAGAACAGGACAATATCCTTTGTCCTTGCCTTGCCTGTAGTCATCAGCTTGTCACGGAACAGTTCCACGAATTGCAGGGCACTGTCAATGACGAAGGGGTCTGCACTTATCGGCACGAAGATGTAATCCATCTGTGAGAGTGTCTTCAGCACTCCGTTGGAGTTGATGGTGCCGGGCAGGTCGAAGAAAACGATGTCCAAGTCCTCGTCCTCAGTCATGACCTCTGCCTGGTCGAGTGCATCAACGGGGTTGGTGTCTGTAATCACAAAGGCTTTCTTGCCTGTCTTGCGGAACACGTCACACGCCTGGGCTTTCAGTTCCTCGTCATGCTCTATCAGTTCCAACTCGCGTACTCGCTCCAAGTAGATGCTGTGCTGTGGATGGTCACAGTCAAGCACGCCCACGTTGTAGCCTGCTACATTGTGGAGGTAGTTCGACAGCAGGGTCGTGATGGTGGATTTCCCGATGCCTCCCTTCTGGGATGAGATGGCAACGAAGATTTCATTTCCTGGTTCTTTGCTTGTTTCTTTGTTCATTATCTTGATTCTTTTAATTGTTGATACTTCCAATATCTGGATATGGGTTTATCTGGTATGTCGATGTCCTGATGACCTGAGTTGTCGGTATTTCGGTTCTTCGAAGCAGTGAGTTGTTAATGTCTTACCGTTCTGACATCTCAGTACAACCAACATTCGACTGTTTCAATAATCCTGTCCTTAGTGTGTTGATGTGTTCATGAGTTAATGCATTCATGATTGCATGGGTTACTCAAAGCACCGACACACTGATGTTTCGGTGCATCGCGTATTCGGTTTGTTAATGTTTTGAATGTGTTCATACTCGCATTGTTAAAGTGTTAATGACTCGATTTGTCGATGCAAAGGAACATTGATTTTTCCATGATTCAATGGCTGTTGTCTCAGTTGGCTGTAAGTGGCGGTGAACTGGCTGCAAGTGGCGGTTCGTGCCTATTCCGCAGCCCGTAAAATCACCGTAATTTTGCAGCCGGATTCAGACGTGATACGCAGGTGAGCGACACCTGACAAGTCCATCCTGCTTCCTGTCGGGAAGGTTCCTACCTCTCACGCAAGGCGGAAACGGTCTTTTTCTTTTCACAGAACAGAGAGAAGTCCAACCGCCGATGTCGGTAGAAAGAACTAATCCAACCGCATCATGCGGTATAGGGAGTAATCCATCTGACCTGTCTTTAAGACCTGTCAGAGCACGTCCGCTTTAGCAAGCGGATTTTAATGTTCTCAAGAACATAGCAAGGTATGTTTTCTGCTGCATGAAACTCCGTTTGCAGCATAAAACCCCTTGCTCTGCCAAGGGCTGGGGCTGTCCTCCGAAGTCGGACTGCCCGTTGATACTGCCGTAGGCGCACATTGTTCATGCAAGCAGTGAGTGATAACCATATTGTCAAACAAAACAGATTCAAGAATGAACAAGAAACAGAATAAAGGAGGGAGAAATCCCAAGGCTGACCCAGCGACAAACCGCTACTCAGTCAACTTCAACAGTCAGGAACACATGCGTTTTCTGAAGATGTATGACCGTTCCGGCATGACGAGTAAGTCATCTTTCATCAAGGCGCAGTTCTTCGGTGAGACATTCCATGTGGTCACTTTCGACAAGGGACTGCACGAATACTACACTAAACTGAGCGATTTTCACGCGCAGTTCCGGATGGTTGGCAACAACTACAACCAGACTTTGAAGGAACTGAGAAGCCACTTTTCTGAGCGCAGGGCAATGGCACTGACCTACAAACTGGAGAAGCACATGCAGCAGTTAGTAGAGATTGCTACGAAGATTGTGGAACTTACAAACGAGTATCAGCAGAAATGGTCGCAAAGATAAGTTTCGGAAACTCGCTGTTTGGCGCACTGGCGTACAACGGGGAGAAGATCAACAAGGACGAGGGCAAGCTGCTTGCCACCAACCGCATCTTTGATGACGGTACGGGCAAGGTGAACATCCGAAAAGCTCTGGAGGATTTCATGCACTTCATTCCAGACCGATGCCGCACGGAGAATCCTGTGGTGCATATCTCCCTCAATCCGCATCCCGATGACAGGCTGACGGATACGGACATGGAGAACATTGCCCGTGAGTACATGGAGAAGATTGGATTTGGCGGTCAGCCCTATATGGTCTATAAGCACGAGGACATTGACCGCCACCACATGCACATCGTTACCATCCGTGTAAAGGAGGACGGCAAGGCCATCAGTTCCAGTAATAACTTCTACCAGAGCAAGAGGGCGACACGCGAACTGGAGAAGAAGTACAACCTGCACACGGCAGAACGTGGGCAGGCTATTTCCGAGATTCCTCTCCGCAAGGTGAATGCCAGTGAGGGTGATGTGAAGAAGCAGATAGCCAACACCGTCAAGGCGGTTGTCCGTGGCTACCACTATCAGACTTTGGGAGAACTCCGTGCCGTCCTCTCCTTATATAATATAGATGTGGAGGAAACACGGGGCATAGCCCGTAACCGTGAGTATCACGGACTGGTCTATTCCGCCACCGATGACAACGGCAACAAGGTTGGCAATCCGTTCAAGGCTTCCAAGATAGGGCCGTCTGTCGGCTACGAGGCAGTGCAGAAGCGTTTCGCATGGTCGAAGAAACAGGTTGCAGACAAGGGCATAGCCGCTTCGCTGAAAGAAAAGATACTGCCCATATTGGCGGCATCATCCAACGCAGAGAATTTCAAGAGTCGCTTGCAGGCTCAGGGTATGGACGTGGTTTTCCGCTACACGGACATGGGACGCATCTATGGTGCAACCTTCATTGACCACGACAGCCGCAGTGTACTGAATGGTTCGCGCATGTGCAAGGAACTTTCTGCCAATGCTCTGGAACAGTTCTTTAACAGTCCTCACGACCACACCCAGACGCAGCAGGGACAAACAGCAGGTCAAACTTCTGGAGGTAGTCCGTTCACTGGTGCAGACCAATGGCAGAGCCAGTCAACTCCAGTTTCAGACTACGACCACTCTCATTCCGACTTCGACGGCTTCGGCTTGTTCACCACTGATAACCCAGCGGTTGATCCTGCCGAAGAAGAGTTCAGAAGACGGATGCAGAGAAAGAAGAAGAAACGTCGTGGCCCGAAACTCTGATTATCTATTATTCAAATGCAATTTAATCACAATTCAAATTCCATTTTACTATGCAACAAGAAGACGATTTGAGGGCACTGGCGAAAATCATGGACTTTCTCCGTGCCGTGAGCATCATCCTTGTGGTGATGAATGTCTATTGGTATTGTTATGCTACCGTAGAGGGGCACGGCATCAATATCGGTGTAGTTGACCGCATCCTGCTGAACTTCAACCGTGAGGCAGGGCTGTTTCACTCCATCCTCTACACCAAACTCTTTGCCCTGCTCCTGCTTGCCCTGTCTTGTCTCGGCACGAAGGGAGTCATCAACGAGAAGATTACCTGGTCGAGAATCTGGGCAGTCCTCGGTGCAGGCTTTGTGTTCTACTTTATCATCAACTGGTGGATGCTGCTGTTACCCATTCATGCCGACGTGGTGACGGCACTCTATATCCTCACGATTTCCATTGGCTACATCTGTCTGATGATGGCTGGTCTGTGGATGAGCAGACTGTTGAAGCATCATTTGATGGAGGACGTTTTCAACAACGAAAACGAGAGCTTTCAGCAGGAAACACGGCTGATGGAGAACGAGTATTCAGTCAACCTGCCCACACGTTTCTACTACAAGAAGAAATGGAACAAGGGTTGGATCAATGTGGTCAACCCGTTCCGTGCCACTATCGTACTCGGTACACCGGGCAGCGGCAAGTCTTATGCCGTGGTGAACAACTTCATCAAGCAGCAGATTGAGAAGGGGTATTCTCTCTACTGCTACGACTACAAGTACCCCGACCTTTCCACCATTGCCTTCAACCATCTGCTGAAACATTCTGAAGGCTACAAGGTCAAGCCGAAGTTTTATGTCATCAACTTCGACGACCCACGGCGCAGCCATCGTTGTAATCCCATTCATCCCGACTTCATGACGGACATTGCTGATGCCTACGAGAGTGCCTACACCATCATGCTCAATCTTAACCGTACATGGGTGCAGAAGCAGGGTGATTTCTTCGTGGAGTCGCCAATCATCCTGTTTGCCGCAGTGATATGGTTCCTACGGCTCTATCAGGGTGGTAAGTACTGCACCTTCCCCCATGCCATTGAACTGCTTAACCGCAGGTACGAGGACATTTTCCCCATTCTCACATCCTACCCGGAACTGGAGAACTACCTTTCGCCCTTCATGGACGCATGGCTCGGTGGTGCGCAAGAGCAGTTGCAAGGGCAGATAGCATCTGCCAAGATTCCATTGTCACGTATGATTTCCCCACAACTCTATTGGGTGATGTCTGACAGCGAGTTTACACTTGACATCAACAATCCCGATGAGCCTAAAATCCTTTGTGTTGGTAACAATCCCGACCGTCAGAATATCTACGGTGCAGCCCTCGGTCTGTATAACAGCCGTATCGTGAAGCTCATCAACAAGAAGGGTAAGTTGAAGTCATCGGTCATCATCGACGAGTTACCCACCATCTATTTCAAGGGATTGGACAACCTCATTGCCACCGCCCGAAGCAATAAGGTGGCTGTCTGTCTCGGCTTTCAGGACTTCAGCCAATTAGTCCGTGACTATGGCGACAAGGAGGCAAAGGTGGTGATGAACACCGTCGGCAACATCTTCAGTGGCCAAGTAGTCGGGGAGACTGCAAAGCAACTCAGTGAGCGTTTCGGCAAGGTGCTCCAGAAACGTCAGTCGATTTCCATCAACCGACAGGATGTTTCCACCTCCATCAATACGCAGATGGATAGCCTTATTCCGCCCAGCAAGATTTCGGGGCTTACGCAGGGAATGTTTGTCGGCTCTGTGTCCGACAACTTCAACGAGCGTATTGAGCAGAAGATTTTCCATGCTGAGATTGTGGTGGACTCTGCCAAGGTGGATGCCGAGATGAAACATTATGAGCCTATTCCCATCATCGCAGACTTCACCGATGCCGACGGCAACGACATTATGGAGCAGACTATCCGCGAAAACTACAACCGCATCAAGGATGAGGTCAAGCAGATTGTACGTGATGAACTGGAACGCATCAAGAACGACCCGACACTACAACACCTGTTGCAGCAGAAAGGGTGATAAAACAAAATTTCGGCAATAAGTCCGCCTTATTGCCGAAATTTTGCTTTTCTATGAGAGATTGTTAACGCCTTGCTGCCTGTTTGCGGTCATCCTCTTTCATGCGCCAGTTCAGTTCATTTGTCATTTCCTGTAGGAAAGTGGCACGGTTGTCGAGTTTGCGCATCTTCACGTCCCGATAGGTGATATAGCAGTTTGTCAGAGGCTTCTCAAAGTCCAGGAACTGCATGAAGGTCGTGAGCATGTCCTTCAGTGACACCTCTCCGTCGTTGATGCACTTCTTAGTGTGGAGTCCATAGATCAATTCAATGAAATCCGTATTCTGCCCCGTCCATCGAAGCCCGGACGATATTCTTTTCTCCCTAAAATCCGCAACTATCATCCAATACACGATTAAGGGTAGATTTATGAGTCGTTAGTAGCAGCTTTCAGTAAAAAGCAACAGCACAACATCAATATGTAGCCACCATCCCCTTACCCCACGAT
>Ga0256405_10005117_pt1 | contig 23305 bp, 16 predicted proteins | sample RumenRJG_02DNA_FD_189096 | JGI IMG/M metagenome (GOLD analysis project Ga0256405, IMG submission 189096) | Bovine rumen microbial communities from Lethbridge, Alberta, Canada - RJG_02 | ecosystem: Host-associated > Mammals > Digestive system > Stomach > Rumen | place: Canada: Alberta... | reverse complement strand
CTTGTTCGACTTGAGCCCCATCTGGGTCGTCTTAAGCTGCTGTATCTTCTCCCTAAGCGCCTTCGCGTCCTCTTCAAAACCCTTGACGCGCTGATTTGCAAGCTCCTGATTTGCCTTGGCGGCCTGAAGGTCGGCCGAGACGCCCGAAAGCCGAGCCGTTTCCTGTGCCTTGCGACGGGGAAGATCCTTCAACTCGAGCTCGAGCTCGCGAATGCGCCCGTCAACTTCCTGAAGATCGATCAAAGACTGAACAACTGTCATCTGCCATCCCCTATCCCTAATTTTCTCGCATGGGGCAGGAGACGGGACTCGAACCCGCAACCCACAGAATCACAATCTGTTGATCTAACCAATTGATCTACTCCCGCCATCTTGGAGCCAGGTAAGGGACTCGAACCCCCGACCTGCTCATTACGAATGAGCCGCACTACCAACTGTGCTAACCTGGCCATGACTTGTAGATGTGTAGTATATCAAAACCCGTCCGCTGGCGTCAATAGCTCACTTCATCCAAATGCCCATTCCGTTCTCAATGTGCGCCGGGTCGATTGTGTTACCCGGTATCACCTTGTTTCTGATCGTGTAATACGTGTCCTTCGAGTTCCAACGGCTGCCCGCGATCTTGCTCGCAGTAACGCCCTTCGTCACCGATCCCTTGAACACATAGCCCCTGGACTTGAGCTCCGCAATCGACTTCGGTGGCGAGGTCGGCGCGGCAGGCGCAGTCGGCGCGGGAACAAGCTTTGGCGGCGGCGGAGGCGGGTTCTTCGCCGATATCTGTGGCTTCCCCGCGTCTGGATTCTTATTGTCGGGCTTCTTCGCGTTGCCGCGCAGCCACGAGAGGAGCCCTCCTCCTTCCTGCCCCTGCGTTGGCGACGGGGTCTTCGGATAGGAGGACTTCATCGTGTCAACGCTTCCATAGAGGACGCGCCTCAAATAGTCGTCTCCAACGACGAGCCGCTTCGCTCGCACATCGGCGTCGCTCGCCGGACGCCTCGTAAGGCCAAGCTGCGTGCGCACCGACGGCATCGCAAAGAGCATTCCGCAGCGCTTTCTGCCGCGGTGGTTCTTCTTCTGCCACTTGTTGGGCGCGCCGTACGCGACATGGCTATGACACACGACTCGCTCGTCGGGAATCTTGTACATCTTCTGCAGCTCCTTCACGAGATCGCGTATCGCGCGGATCTGCACCATGTCCATCGCCTTGTCGTGGTAACCGACGCACTCTATGCCGACCGAGAACTCGTCAACGTCCTCCTTGCCATTCCACATCGAGCGGCCTGCATGGAACGCGACGCGGTCGCGGTCAATGATGCGGTAGATTGTGCCGACCTCGGTGACGCAGTAATGCGCCTCGCCGCGCTCGCAAAGCTTGTTGAGCGAACTCCTTGCCGGGGCCTCGGTTGTGTGGAGAACGATGAGTTCGGTGGACTTTCGCACTCTCCGCTCGGCGTTTCGCGGGCTTCTGTAGCGGTTGGAGATGTCGATGGCCGACGCACCACTCGCCAAAAACGCCAGGAAGAGAAGCGCGAAGACCCTCATCCCATTCCACCTACAGCGTAACGCCGTCCTTGAAGATTGCGATACCCTGAGCGCCGCTTAACTCGTTCTTCGCCTTCTCGCCAGAGGCGACGGCGATAACCTTCTTCGCAAACTCCTCAACATCGGGATTCGACATTGCGTTCCAGTCGATCCAGTTGGGCTTGTTCGCGGCAAGCGTGTCGTTCGTAGCCACCTTCATCGTGGGAATGACGCACCCGAAGGGGGTGCCACGCCCAGTCGTGAAAAGTATCAGGTGGCAACCTGCCGCGGCAAGCACCGTAGACGCGACGAGGTCGTTTCCAGGTCCCGTCATGAGCGAAAGCCCGTGCGCCTTAACGCTCTCGCCGTACAGGAGCACGTCCTCGACAGGCGACGAGCCGCCCTTCTGTACGCAGCCGAGCGACTTGTCCTCGAGCGTCGTGATGCCGCCCGCCTTGTTGCCCGGGCTCGGGTTCTCGTAGCACACCTGGTTGTGCGAGGTGTAATAGTCCTTGAAGCCGTTGATCATCTCGACACACTTGTCGAAGACAGCACGCGTGCGGCAGCGCTTCATCAAAAGCGTCTCCGCGCCAAACATCTCCGGCACCTCGGTTAGCACCGTCGCGCCGCCGCGCGCGGCGAGCCAGTCAGAGAAACGCCCGACGAGCGGATTCGCGGTGAGCCCCGAAAACCCGTCGGACCCGCCGCACTTAAGACCAACCACAAGCTCCCGCACCGAGACTTCGACGCGCTCCTTCGGACGCGCCGCGTCAAGTTCCTTGAGAAGCTCAAGCCCGCGTTCATATTCGTCGCCCGGGTCCTGCGCCTTCATAAAGCGGATGTTTAAGGGTTGAAAAGTTGAAGGGTTGAAAGGTTGAAAAGCTGCGGGGTTGCGTGGTTTGAACGTGCCCTTTTCATGATCAAAAGTCTTGCCGTCAAAACCAAGTCTTTCGGCAAAACTCTCGAGTGTGTTGTTCTCGCAGCCGAGAGAGACGACGAGAACGCCGCCGGCGTTCGGGTGGTGGCAGAACTGCGCAAGCATGTTCGCCGTCGTCTCGTGGTCCTTGCCCATCTGCGAGCAGCCGTAGGGGTGCGTCAGCGCGAGCCCGCCGCACGACTGCGCGAGACGTTCTGCGAGGCGGTTCACGCAGCCGACGAGGGGAATGACCCAGATGTCGTTGCGAATGCCGACGCGACCGTCGGCATGGCGGTAGCCGAGAAAAGTCTCCTTCGGCTCTACCGTCTTCCAGCCGTTGATCGCGACCTCGTCCGGCTCGTATTTGTACTCGAGCACTTCGCCGAGGTTCGTCTTCACGTTATGGACGTGGACATGCTCGCCCTTCGCGATCGGCTTTGTAGCGTGGCCGATCGGCATGCCGTACTTGACGATGTTCTCGCCCTCGGCGATGTCGCGGAGCGCGTACTTGTGCCCGTCCTCGCGAATCTCGACGTTGTCGCTCGGGTTGATTATCATGCGTCCTGACTTTCTTTGCTATGTTTCGATGCGTATTTTACCATAATTTTACCACCGCGTCCTATACTTTTGGGTAGTTTGACATGCGACCGATGGCCCACCATATGTAGCGCTACGGGGCAGCGGCGGTTTGGTCTAATGAGCAGCTTATGATGTCCACAATAAGTTCTCCTTTCGGTCAAACGGTTAACAGAGCAGAGAAGCGACATACAAACGTCGCGACCCTTAAGTATTGTGACATGTGGAAGCTTACTAATTCTGCTTATTTCCTGATGCGGAGGAATGCGCTTGGCGAAGTACCATCACCCGGTCGCACTTTGAAGTTAAGACTGTTCGCCCGGCCTTGCGTTAGGTCTGTGACAGTTGGCGTCAGTTTCTTCCCTGTACTGGTCCAGTCCCCTAAATCATTTGTCGCCTCGAACATCTCCTTCACCTTATCGGACGCTACCGCAACGGCATCTTCGCCATCCTTTACCGTTATCGAAACCATCACATCGCCTGTATTGGATGCGACTTCGCACTCGCCAAATTCAATCTTCGGCGCATTGACAAACAACCTTTCCGCACCAAGCAGATACGACACAGTTGCATTTGTAGAAGCCACAACTGCCACCTCCCCGCCAACAACTCCGCTCGCCCAAGTCTTGAAAGCCTTGTACTCGCTCGCACTGCCGCCAATAGCAGCTTTGACGCCCTCATCCGCGAAGTTGGCAGATTCCACTGCCGCGTTTACCGCTTCCGCATTCGCGCCATCGTCTATCGTGGGCATTGGCTCTTCTATGGCATCCGGCAACCATACCACATTGTCCAGCCATGCGCAGTCGTCGCCATCCGACGTGCCATTGTCGTTCTTGCCATAAGCCCACTTGAGCGTACGCACACCCGGTGCATCCACCTCAAACGCCATCTGAGTCCATACGTTGGTAATGCCGTCGCTATAGGCCATTTCCACTCCGTCAACCGAAAATACACAACCATCGCGTCGTCTTCCCCTGTTCGTCCCCTCGCTCGAAACATTCCACCAAAACGAAATCGTCCCCGGGCCTGATACAGTCATCTGAACCCAGTTGGTCTGGCTGTTGTCGAGTGCTCCGCTCTTGAGCGCCGCCACGCCATCGTATGCCTCGCCGCCAAGAATGCGTCCCCACGCTGAATCGCCGCCCGTCGTGACTGTTGCGCCGTCTATTCCAAGGCATTCAGACAAACTGTATGGCTTGCGCGTAAAGGAGAACGTCGCGACATCACTGTCGAAGTAGTCGTCGCGAACGGCAATTGCCTTGATCGTCACATTCATCCCATCCGCCTCAAACGGTGCGGTGTAGCGCGGACTCGCCGCCGTCGGTTCGCTGCCGTCCGTCGTGTAGCGGATTTCCGTACCAGCCTCCGCCGACATCGCGATTGTTGCGCAATCCGTCTCGATCGTTCCGCCATTCGAGACATCAGGGCTTGAAATGACAGGTGCGGAAAGCGTATGCGCCATCCACACAGCAGTAAATGCTACATCCTGATTGCCTATCACATATTCCGCGCCAGCATCATAGACATACGCCCCGTAGCTCCATCCGCCAAACGTGTGCTTCGCCTTTGAAAAGCCATTCGCGTCCGGTAGCGTCAGCGTTGTACCCGCCAGTTCCGATACTCCAGCCGGCACAACGCCACTCGCGCCCGAAATGTCATATGAAACAGACACTTTAGGCGTCCATACGATATCGTCCAGCCAAACGCAGTCGTCGCCAGTGTCCGCCTCGTCAACATCGTCTTTGCAATACGTCCAGCGAATCGTATGGGGGCCTGCGCCAGACACGTCAATAACGACATTGACCCAATCCGTCTTCCCGCCGATAGCAACGCCTTCAAGACTGTATCCGTCCGTGAGCGATCCTTGCGGAACCTCGTCCACCGAAAGATAGGCGTAGTCGTATACTTCGGCACCATCAGACTCGCTCGACGCCTTCCACCAGAACGAAAGGCGACCCGGATGATCGACATCCATTTCAAACCACGATTCTTGATTGCAGGAAACCGATCCACTCTTCCAACTGACAATTCCGGAATGAACGGTTTGCTGGTCATGAGCCCACGTCTCATCCCCACCTGTCGTGCCGCCATCCGTCCACACAACTTTATTCGTCAATGCGCCGTCATCGAAACCAATAAGCACATCGTCGATTACGATGGATGCATATATGTTTGCAAGCTTTGAACAGCCGTTAAACGCTCCATCCCCGATGCTCGTCACGCTGGAGGGGATCGTCACGCTCGTAAGCCCGCTGCAGCCCCTGAACGCATTAGCTCCGATGCTCGTCACGCTGTCTGAGATGACCAAGTTCGTGATTGACTGATATGCCGACGGGAAAACGGATGACATTCCGCTGTTGCAAACAGACTGCGGCACAACCACATTCCTAAGTCCGCTGCAGCCCCTGAACGCATAAAACCCGATACTCGTCACGCTAGAGGGGATCGTCACGCTCGTAAGCCCGCTGCAGCCGTAGAACGCATACCTCCCGATGCTCGTCACGCTGGCAGGTATCGTCACGCTCGTAAGCCCGCTGCAGCCGGAGAACGCATAATCCCCGATGCTCGTCACGCCGTAGGGGATCGTCACGCTCGTAAGCCCGCTGCAGCCGGAGAACGCAGAATTCCCGATGCTCGTCACGCTGGAGGGGATCGTCACTCTCGTAAGTCCGCCGCAGCCGGAGAACGCATAAGACCCGATGCTCGTCACGCCGAAGGGGATCGTCACGCTCGTAAGCCCGCTGCAGCCGGAGAACGCAGAAGACCCGATGCTCGTCACGCCGGAGGGGATTGTCACGCTCGTAAGCCCGCTGCAGCCCCAGAACGCACCTCCCCCTATGCTCGTCACGCTGGAGGGGATCGTCACGCTCGTAAGACCAATACAACTCTGGAATGCATAACCCCCGATGCTCGTCACGCCGGAGGGAATCGTCACGCTCGTAAGCCCGCTGCAGTCGTAGAACGCAAAATCCCCGATGCTCGTCACGCCGGAAGGGATCGTCACGCTCGTAAGCCCGCTGCAGCCCCAGAACGCAGAAATCCCGATGCTCGTTACGCTGGAGGGGATCGTCACACTAACAATATTGGTGCAATTATAGAACGCATGGGATCTAATCGATTCAACACCATCTGGGATGACGAGATTTGCTACAGGTTCATCATTGAGACAAAGGGTCTTGGCATAAAATAAGGGATTCGCCTCACTGGCGTCAAACGAAATCCCACACCATGCCGCTACATCGGAGATATGCACCGAGCAAATCCCGCAGCAGCCATTGAACGCATTCCACCCGATGCTCGTCACGCTGGAGGGGATCGTCACGCTCGTAATCCCGCTGCAGCCAGAGAACGCATTCCACCCGATGCTCGTCACGCTGGAGGGGATCGTCACGCTCGTAATCCCGCTGCAGCCGGAGAACGCAGAAGACCCGATGCTCGTCACGGGATTGCCATTCACCGACGAAGGGATCGCAATCCCACCGCTTGCTGGCGATACGCCAGTTATCGTTGCTTTGCCGCTTGAAACCGTGTACGACCAAGTTTTATCCGCAGAATCAGTCCACGTATCGGCAAGCCCACCAAGCGCGACTGACGTGGCAATTGCAATCACAATCAACTTTTTCATGGTTCCATCCACTTCCTATTTGAAATTCAACGCGCCTTGTAGGGCGCCCTAACACATTTACGAAACACTTTGCCTACCGCAGCGTCAAACGTCTTGGCGTTGGCAAATTCCATCTCGCTTTCTTCTATTCTGCTACTCTTATTGCTCATTGCATTCCTCTCATGCCACTTGCTTGGCAACCTGACACGATTTTCTCGTCGTGAACCGCAAAGTTCCCCGTTATGCTTGATATTGCCATTTTCTACCTCACTTTCCATTTCAGGGCATAGTAGCAACCCTAATAAGAAAGTATGGGAAGTATAACAAAATTCGTTGCGAAAATCAATGCAGCGGAGGCAGTCTTGTGGCGAACATACAAAAAAAATCGCGCGAAACGCGAATATTTTGCGCGATTTTGGGGCGCAACAATCTACGCGATGCTACGGCGACATCAGGCCTTGAACCCGAAGTATTCGTTCGCGTTGTTGAACGAGATGTCCTCGACGATCCCGCCAAGCCACTTGAGGTCGTTCGGGATCTCGCCCTTCTCGACTTCCTCGCCGAGCTTCTGGCAGAGGAGACGGCGGAAGTATTCGTGGCGCGTGTAGCTGAGGAACGAGCGCGAGTCGGTGAGCATGCCAACGAAGTTGCCGAGCGAGCCGAGCGCCGCGAGCGCCTCGATCTGCTTTCTCATGCCGTCCTTCTGGTCAAGGAACCACCACGCCGCGCCGAGCTGTATCTTGCCGCGATACGGGGCCTTCTGGAAGCATCCCATGACAGTCGCAAGCATCTCGTTGTCCTTCGGGTTGAGGGAGTAGAGGATGCAGCGAGGAAGCGAGTCTTCGCGTTCGAGGCGGTCGAAGAGACGCGCAAGCGACTCGGTAACCGACCAGTCGCCGATTGCGTCGAAGCCGGTGTCGGGACCCATCACGTCGTACATCGCGCCGTTGAGGTCGCGGAGGCAGTTGTAGTGGAGCTGCGTCGACCAGTTCGACTTCGCGTCGGCCTTAAGCCCTTCGTAGAGCCACGCGCTCTTGAACTTGAGCGCCTCCTGCGGCGTGAGCTTCTTCCCGGCGCGCGCCTTCTTGAAGATCGCCTTGAGCTCCTGCTCGGTGTAGGGAGCGGCGAAGACCTCGGTTATGCCGTAGTCGGAAACTACGCACCCGGCCTTCTCGAAGAACGCATGGCGCTTCGCCATCGCCTCGCGGAAGTCGTCCATCGTCTTGACCGGCATCTTCGCGGCCTTGGAGAGCTTGTCGATCCATTCGTTCCAAGTCTTCAGGTTCTCGACCTTCGACGCCTTGTCGCTGCGCCACGCAGGGCGTATCTGCGTCCAGAACGGCTTTTTCGCAATCGCGAGATGGTGCTCGAGCGAGTCGACTGGATCGTCCGTCGTACAGACGACCTTGACGTTCGACTTCTTCATGAGCCCGCGCGCGGAGAACCACTTCGCCTTGAGCCCGCGGTTGCACTTCTCGTAGATGCGCTTCGCGCTCGCCCCCGAAAGTCGCTCGGTCACGCCAAAGTAGCGCGCGAGCTCGAGATGCGACCAGTCGAAGAGCGGGTTCTTGACCATGCGCTCCATCGACTTCGCGAATGCCTCGAACTTCTCCCAGCCCGACGCGCAGCCGTCCTTGCCGCGCCCAGAGCAGAGACGCTCCTCGAAGCCGTTCGACCTCATCTGGCGCCACTTGTAGTGGTCGCCGCCAAGCCACACGTCCGCAATGTCGGTCCAACGCTTGTCCTCTGCAATCTCCACCGGCGGGAGGTGGCAGTGGTAGTCGATGATGGGCATCTTCTCCGCATGGCGGTGATAGAGTTCCTTCGCCGCCTTGGTCGTGAGAAGGAAGTCGTCGTTTATGAACGTCTTTTTCGAGGCCATTGACCTTGTCCTTTCGTGATGTTGTGGCAATGCCCTCTTCGGGCGAGCCGCCTGCTTACTGAAGCTTCTTCTGCGCGTCGGCAATCGCCTTGCAGACGGCGCGGGAGGTGATCGTCGCGGACGTGATCGCTTCGATCTCGCCGCCGTCCTTCTTCACCTTGAGCGAAGAGCCGTCCTTGCCGACGAACTGGTCGGCGAATTCGGGCGTCTTGAGCTTCATGCCGAGGCCGGGGGTCTCGGTCGCCTGAAGCACCTTGTAGGAAATGACGGTCTTCTTGTCCTTCTTGAAGCCGACCATGAGGACGATGTCACCGCCGTATCCCTCGTTGGAGCGACCCTCGGCGGTATACCCCTCCTCGCCGCATAGGACGGCGAGCTTCGCGGCTTCCTTTGCCTTCTCGGCCGTCGCCTTGATTGGCTCTGCCGTGATGGAGTTGACGTACGCAAGCACCGCGGCACATGCGCCGCTGATGATTGTGAGGCTAATTACGAGTCCAAGTATTTTCTTCATGCGTTGCTCCGTTGTGTAGTGGTAATTATACCATCTGGCACCCCGTCACCGCAAGACGGCACGTAAGATTTTGCGGCCGACCTATTGGCGAGCTTCGGCTGTCCTGTGTGTGTTTGCCGTGTGCTTGTTTGCCTGACATCGTGCTTGGCGCGTGTTTGCCTTCCAGTGTGCGGTCACGGTCGGGGCAACCGTGCTCCCTGTGCATGGCGGGCGATTTGTGCGTCCTTGCGACCGCTCGACATATACATATATGCCTTCGGGTCGCAGTCCTGCACAACTCGCCTCCCCCTGCTTCGGTCCGCTCGGCAAGACCCCGACCGTGACCGCGCGTGGCACCCTCGGGAGCTGGGCTAACGGCACATGCGTTCGTCTCTCGCTTCGGGGAAAAGCGCGACTCCTCCCACGCGCTGCATCCACCGTCCGCAGCGCGATACTTCGTCGCCGGAATACCGGCTTCTAGTCTCGCGCGCGTCCGCTGGCGCATCACGCGAACTGTCGTCGCGCCGTTCCCCTGCGCTCATTCCTCACACATGCGCCGTTAGCCCGACCTTCCGCTATGGCGCGTTTTCTTCGTAGTCTTTGCGCTCGCCGCCGTTCCGCCAGCTCGCTTAGCTACCCCCGGGGGTAAGTCAGTGTGTTACCCCTAGGGGTAGCATGCCCTTACCCCTAGGGGTGTGAGGTGCTTACCCCTAGGGGTATGAACCGCTTACCCCCGGGGGTAAGCGGTAGCTCCCCTCCAGCAGCGCGGCAAATCTATCGCGCTACACCTTCTCCACCAATTTCGTACTTGTCCGCCGTAGCTCGTTAGAGCGAAGGTGGAAGCTCGGCGCGGAGGCGGGCGGCCTCGGCCTCGTCATCATGCATGACGGCATACTCAAGCAACGCGCTTGGCGCGCCGTAGCGCACGCGCGAAGGCGGCTCAAGTCGCTTGATCGCCTCAATCGTGTCGTCTCTCTGCGGCATCGCCATAGTCTCTACTCCACCAATGGGATCTTCTATCCTTCCTCCAGCCGACCGTTATTTCCCCTTGCCTTCCTCGCACTTCATGAATTCGCAGTATTCTTCTAGTGATTTCTTCATCACCTCTTCTGGCACAAGCAACCGCCTGTATTCGGCTACCATTACAGGACTCATAGTGCGGCAAAGCGTATATTCAACTCGGCATCTATCCGCATCTGGGCAAAGAATTATGCCAACAGAGGGATTCTCTCCCTCGCGACGGATTTCCCTGTCGATCGCCTCTAGATACATGTCTAGCTTGCTGACGAACTCAGGCTGGAATCCCACTGCCTTGAGTTCGACATCAACAAGGCACCTCAACCCCCTGTGATAAAACAGCAAGTCAAGACGGCGTATCTCCCCACCGACATGTACAAAATATTCATCCCCCATGTAAAGGAAGTCCTTGCCCATCTCAAGGATAAAGTCCTTCATGTGTTCCACAAGCTTTCTATGCAGTACATGTTCCGTGTGTTTCTTAGGCAGATTTAAGAAGTCGAGAAAGGCCTTGTCCTTAAGCACAAAATCCGCCTTGGGATATGCCGCCCTCAATCGGGCGGACATTTTCTTCTCCTTGCTCATGATCATGTCATACGTCTGCGCAGCAAAGGCCCTTCGCAGTTCCATCTGATTCAACCGTTCCCTCGCCGCATAAAGGACATAGAACACCCGTTCTTCAATCGAACTGACGTGATTCAGTATCTCAATGTGATTTGTGAACGTCGTAAGTGATAAAAACAACGGAAAATCTGCGCAATAATCGTCACTATGATCTAATTGTGCAGTTGGCAACTGCACAATTTCACCCTTACCACTTTGTGCAATTGGCAATTGCACAATTGTACCGTTCTCAATTTGTGCAGTTGGCAACTGCACAAATTCGTGAAGCCGCAACCGTTCAGATATCTTCTGGAAATCCAGTGACGTATAAGCATCAAAGAACGCCACCATGTTGTATATCTGCCGCTTGCCGAAACCTCGCCGTTTTGGATTGCGCGTCTTGAGATAATCCGAGAGCTCCTCCACCGTCTTCGATCCCCACGCTGCAGTCTTCAAGCGTGCGGAAACGAAAGCGCCCACGCTCCAGTAACTCATCAGAGCCTCGGCATTGGCGAGTCCTATCGCCCGTTCCCACCGACGCTCTATGATTGAATTTACCAGATCAAACTCTTTCTCCAACTTCTTTGCCATTGTCGTTCCTCTTTGTTTTAGATTATACCATAACATCCGCCGCTCCGCCGTCAAACCTCATCCGTCAGCTTGCTCAGTTCTTCGCGGATGCGCTCGGCCTCTTCCTCGTCCCCATGCATGACGGCATACTCAAGCAAGGCGTCAAGTCGCTTGATCGCCTCAATCGTATCGTCTCTCTGCGGCATCGCCATAAACTCTACTCCACCAACGGGGTTCGCCCCTCGTAGGTTCTCATACCCTCCCGTTACTGTGGTTATCTACTGTGGCAAACCCTGTAGCCCCCATGACAGCTCACCTCCATCACCTCGGCCAGCGGGGCATGGGGGCGTTAAGCGGACGCTCCCACGGCGGGCGGACACGCGGCGTAAGAAGCTTCTTCCAGGCCAGTTGCAAGCGTGCCTTTTGCTTGGCGGATTGGGCTTGGTCGATCATCGCATCGCGGCACCATTCGCAATACTGGTAGTGGAAATATTGCACATACTCCGGGTGCATCCGGCGAATCCACGCGCTCGTCTTGTCCTTCACCTTCCGCGCCAACGGATCCATCCGATCCACATCGCATCCGCCGCGCTTGAACTCCGCAATCGCCTTGCGATAGCCCTCGACAACCTCGAAGAAAGTGTTGTACTTGCCTTTCTCCTCGGTCGGCACCTCATCCGCCGGCATCGCCCACACTTCCGCCGTCCGCTTCGCGTGCCGCCGCGCCCGATCCCGCTTTCGCCGCGCGGCAAGCTTCTCCTTCGCGCTCATCCGCATCATTTTCTCTTACTGTTTTTCTTCGCCTCAAACATCCTAAGACTCTTCTTAATGTAATAATGAGCTTTGTACTTCTTCAATCGCATTTCAACATCCTTGCGAAACGCACACCAATCAACCTTGCTTTCAACCACACGATTATAATTCAGCTTGCCGACCTTCCAGAAGTCTACAAACTCATGCGCGGCATCAATCACTTTAAGTGCCTCGTCAGGATCAATAACCGGTTCCATACTCACCCACGTATAAATACCCTTTGCATGGGCTTCTTTGAGCAATCGCAACCGTTCAGACACCGAAGCGGCATTAGGTTCCCATACTTTACGTTTCTTATCATCAACGAAACTCAGCGTTACTCCTAAATGTGCTTGCGCCGATACCAACAAATCAAAGTCTTTTGACACGCGTTTATATGCGCCCTTAGTCAACACATCGACTTTAATCCCATATTTCTGCGCAATCTTTAAACACTTCCGTGTTATGTGCAACCGCCCCTCAAGCGGCTGGTAAGGATCGCTTAAAAAGCAAAACAACACCCGGCGTTTATCATCGTCCGGCTTGTTCTCAGATAGCCACTTCGCATCCTTTTCAAAGGAATCAACAACATCGGTACGCACATTGGCTTCTGCATGCCAGTCGCCCAATGTCCTTCTCATGCAACCAGGCGCATAACAATACTTGCATCCATGCGTACAGCCAATGTAAAGATTGCACGCCAACGGAGAATATTCCAACGCACGGCCTTTTGGCTTATATATAACCGTCATTTGCCTGCTCCATTCAACATTATTGCCTTTGGTACACTGTGCGAACTCCCACACGCTTCATAGGAGATTGCAAATTGCTGCCTTGGCAACTTTTTCTCTTTCACCAACTTAGCAAGTATATCTTTAGCATGCGAAGATCGAAAACCATTGTTGAGTGCGTATTTGTATACCGCAGTATTTGTTGGCAAGGCTCCTGAAAGAACTTTTTCAGACAGGCAGCGTTCAAATACAGTAAGCTTCTTCGGTTTTTCTTCCCAAAATGTCATTTGCCCAGGAATGATATTATCATCGTCAATATCATAATTTGCTTCACCGGTTAAAGGATCTTCAGTCCAACATATCTTGAGGAACTTGTCAATTCCCAATGGATGACGAGAGCCAAAGACCAAGCCATACACATTGCTCCCAAAATCCTTCGCTATGGAAAATGGTGCAAGATAATAATCCCAGGTTGAAGGCACCAATCTTCGGTAGGCATCACACACTTTCCGATGGGCGTTTTTCATTGTCATTCCAATAAAATCACGAGGTTCGATTGGCGCTGGTTCAACATTTTGCGGCTGATCCTTGAATCGATGAATATAAGATGACGCAATGAAAAACAGGAAATCCGTTCTCGGTGCAGAAATTATATCAGCGAACACTTCTCGTGTTATCTGCTTGGTGCCATTTTGATCAAGGAAAAGCAAATTTGCCGTTTTAATGCCATGCGAATCATCCCGTTTAAACTCAGGCTTCCACTCCTCAAATGCCGCGCCGAACTCCTTGTTCAAATAATGAAATTTGACAACATTTGCAAGGTCTGATTCTTCGCATGTTTGTTGCAATGTTTCAAACTTTCCTTTCATGTACTCGTTTAAGTACAAATGCACCTCTGGATTGTTGCGATGCCCCCTGTTCAACGCATTACATATTTCTTCCAATGCAATGACTGGACTGCCGCTTACACCATTACAATCATGCCCAGGGCCAGCGAAAAAATCAAATATCTGAATCTTATCTACAACCAAATTCGGAGCATTCAGGAACACAGGAATCCACGCCCGAACATACCGACGATACAAATCAAGTTTAACCAACGTGCTTTCATCAAACGGCTCGCTATGATGATTCTTCCCGCTCATACCATACTCCTCCTCACTCCATCGGCTTGATCATCGACTCAATAAACTTCTGCTCCTTTTTCGTGATGCCGTATTTCGCATACAACTTCGCATCCGTCCATTCCTGCGTAAAGTCCTGCATGGGGACAAAATCATAAACATTTCTCATGGCGTGCTGCGTCGATTTCTTCATCATCACCAAAAAACGAAAGAATCGCGTCTTGATGTACGAACATAAATTAGCACATGTCTTTTTTGAAGGGAACGGCCCAAAACATAAATAGGTCTCCGTACAAACCGTTCCTTTGTCGCCAAAGAAAGGATTCCCCAATATTTGATACGGGAACTTGCCGCGTTCACCATATGCGGCTGCGATGAAGACCTTATATTGATCAATCAATTCAATGTTCTTCCTTACAGTTTTACGCTGTATATAACCTAATTGCCGTTCACTTTTACCATAAAAATAGATCTGGACAGCATTTACAATTGGTTGTTCTGAAATCTTTGGCTTGATACGTTTATACGATCCTTCCTCCCTTTGATCGTAGCCAAATGGATCGTTTGCGGACAAAACACCGGTAATCGGGTGGAAGTCTGTTGTACGAACTTTTCGCAATATCTCAACCGCCTCATTGAACCTAACAAAGGCATCTATACCATCCTCTTTCAGATAACGTGTCTCTTCCGACGTCTCACCATTTATCTGCGTTTTAATTAAACACTTACCATCATATTTTTTATCCCACAAATAATAATTAACACCTCCAGATATGTCAATACCCGAAAAACAATCTTCGGGATCATAAAAGTCATAAATCCTCAGGAAGTGCTTTTCCCCCAACATTTTATCTCTGAATCCATCCAACCCTCGACCTCCCGAAAACCATCGAGATGGCGTAATAAGCGTAGAGAAGCCACCAAACTCAAACGACATTTTCATGAATTCATGATATATGGGCATCGCACTTGATGCATGTCCCCCATCCACCGATTGATACGGCGGATTGCCAATTACTGCGGCTATTTTCATATGCTTACCCTTAGATGTGACCTTGTCGTTCATGGTGATTTTGTTAAAAGACTTTTTCTGCGTGAGAAGATTCTTGATGTGTTCGCAATCGATCTCGCCGTTCTTGTCCTTGACGGCAATCAGATCGTATGCGGTGAAGTGTTCGGCGATATTGTTGAGGTTGAGGCCCAACGCCTCATAGACTTTGCGCGTGAATTCGTAGGCGTGGGACGAGGTAGGGATTGTGAGTATGAGATCGCGGACGTTGATCTTCGAATCGATCTTTTGGTAACGCTTGTAAAGCGCAATGGCGAACTCACCCGTCTTACCGGAGATATCAAGTATCTTTTCTCCATTCGCAGCAATTCGCTTGAGTTCCTTTTCCGGCAACAACGCAACCATATCGTCGGCAATCTTTCCCGGCGTCACAATCTCGGACTCGCCCAGCCGGTCGAACTTGCTGTTCGCCGTGGTTGCGCGTTGAAGCGGTTCAAGCGACTCGTCCCGCGAAAGCTTATTAAGCTTTAAAATCTCGTAATCCCATGACGAAAGGATGAACGGATTGAAATACTTCTGAATGGCCTTCAACACCTTTTTGGAAATGCGAAGGTTCGCGGCAATTCGGGAGTTCTCCCCCACATCCATGCATGCGATAATGTCCTCAATTGACTTAACTTTATTCTTAGTCAGAAACGCGAAGAAAAGAATGCGAGCGCAGTAGGCGCGAAACTGGTTGGCAATCCGCCGCAGTTCCTCTTGTTCTTTAGATGTCTCCGCAGAGGATTCCCCGGTCGGATCATTGTTATTCGCGGCCTTTTCAAGTACATCTGGAACCTCAAGATCTTCCCCGTCACCCTTGTTGGGGTCAAGAACGAACCCCTTCTTGTCCCCAAGTGGATTCTCCTTCAGAATCGCCTTCAGGAGCGCATCAGACTTCGTTGCCGCCGCCACATCCACGTCAATTTTGGATGCTTCATCCGCAACACCACGATTACGCGAATAGTTGCTGATCTCCTCCATGATCTCCGCCGCTTCGACGCGGTGGATCTTTCCAGCGTTCATGCAGACAACGGGCGAGACTTTCAGCTCTTCGCGGATGCGCTCTTCGAGCTTGCTGTTTCCGGCCTTGTCCTCGTTGACGTTGTAAATCTTGGACTTCTCCTCCTGCATGCGGAAGAGCCGCGCCGGATCGAAATCGACAAGAAGCGTCTGCGGCTTCTTGTTGAACTTGATGACATCGGACGGCTTGCCATCCGCACCCTCAGACTTCAACTCCTGCACAAACTGGTTCTGAAGCCGGAAAATCGCCTGATCGTATTCCTGCGCAGACGCCGTATCCTTGAAATAGAGCATCGTATCCCATTCGGGAACGGTTGAGCCAGTCAGCATGCGGTTCACGGTCAGCGTCAGCGTCTTTTGCCCCTTCTTCTCGCAATCGGCAATGGCATTTCGCACACCCTCGACATCCGCATACTCACGCGGCATTTCGTGTCCGGAAATGTTGAGTATCTTGTAATCGGCCAGATTCCTGAAAACCTTGCTCTTATGCTTCAAGAGGGATTCAAGAGCGTCGCATGACGCACAATACGGCAGGACGCAGACAATGTGATGGCACATCTTGCCGTCCTTGATCTTATCGTAATCAAGGAATCCAAGAAGGTTCTCGTCCTTCTTGCTGCCGTCAATCACCTGAAAGAGATCGAGAATCTCCTGCTCGTACTTGAACCTCTTGTGGCTGCCATCTTCCTGCGGCGTGACGCTCACCGGCTCGAATAAGGCGGAGAATGCATATGTCACGCCATTTTTGCGAAGCGAATCCAAACGCTTGCGCGTCGATTCGTTTGGATGGAAGGCAAAGCGCACCATCTCAGGGAAGCCGTAATAGGGATTCTCCCACGCCTTCCTTTCCTCGTCCAGAATTTCCTGCTTGTGCTTTTCGTCCCAATCCTTCTGCTCTTTGACAATATCCGTAAATTGGCAAAAGGCGATGATGTCCTCCTTCTCGAACTCGCTCCCCATCAGGATTTGATAGGGCGTACCAGACAGATGGATTGTCACCTTGACCTTGAACGCCTTGGCAGCTGCATCCATTTCTGCCGCGCTGACCCTGTCCTCTCTATCCTTCTTGGTGGCCTTATCCGGAACGTAGTTCTTGGTGTTGCGAAGAATCTCGCCGTACTTTCCGGCTCTTGCCCCGTAATGGGTCTCGTCCACCAACAGAAGGTCGATCTTCTCTTTGAAAAGTCTCTTGTACTTCTTCTTGATCGTGGGCGTCTGCAAATCCTGCAGCGTGATGAATACAACTGCTTTCTTGTGCTGCTTGTTCAGGATTCCATCCAGCACATTCGGGTTCTGGACAAAGTGTTTTGACGAAAGAAACTCATACTCGTCGCGGAAGTTGTCCGCACTTTCAACCGTCCGCCGCCATTCGTCCCTGACGTCCGCCTTGGCCGAAAGCACGAGGATGAGCTTCGCACCCTTTCCATCGTTCATCTCCTTGGCGCAACACAGAGAGGTGAATGACTTGCCGAAGCGCATCACGGCATACATGAGCAAGTTCGTACGCCCCGCTTTAACTGCGGCCTTGAACTTCTTGACGGTTTCAGCCTGATTGGGGCGAAGCTTCCACATCCCCGTCGAAGCGAACTTCTGCTCCGTCGGCAAGCCGTCCGCAACGCGATAGAACTGGTATCGTTGCCCCTTGGCGTCGAAATCCTGTTGGATGTCGGTTATCGCCTCAACGACATTCTTCCTCGTCGCTCCCCTGAAAAACTCATTGGAGAAGTAGATGCCGGGAAAGATTCCCTTTGTCAGCCGCTCACAATGTTGGGTCTCTTCAAGAAACGCATGGACCGAATAGTCGCGAAAGAAGACATCATCAGCAACCTTCGCAGATTCATCATATTCGCGCTTCAGTTGCGGATAATGTTCCCGCCATTCGTCAAGACGAACTTCTACCGGTCGATAGGTGTCGCCGACTTTCAGATAATTGGGGACTGTGTTGGTGGTAAAGGCGTAAATACGCGGCTCAACCCGTCCGACAATCAACTCATCAAGTATTGCCGTATCCGCCATTATTTCACCTCCCGATTCCCGACCAATTCATGGAAAAACTCCGGTTCGCCCGTTTCCCAGTTCATTACCTGGCAATAGGTGCCATTGTGAAGATGCGCACCGTCTATCGGGTTCTTCTTCGCGCAGCCAGGACACGGAGCCTCAAGAGGTGGTTGTTTCACTTTACGCTTCGCCGGCTCTTCCTTGACAGCAAAAAGGTCGTCCTGGTGTGCCTTCGGTGCTTCCCGCACGATGGGCGTCGAATGGCATGTACAGGGAATCACGAACTTCAGTCCGTCCATCTGCCAGATGTTCCAGCTGATGATCTCAGCGAACTCTTTGATCGCTTTGGGAGATAGCGTCGCTCCGTTAAACTCATGATGCACTGTTTCCAGCACTGTCCAAAGCACATTTTCACGAGCAATAAAAACATTGTCCCCCTGCCAATCATAACCCAAGACCGATTGCACGGCTTTCTTCGCCCAATCAACCCACGTTATAATGTCGCGGCAGTTTTCTGTGACAATGCGCAACTTACGATCCAACAGGCCAATGCGCTCGTCAACGGGAATCAGGCCTTTATAATCGGCCGACGCCGCCATATCATAGCGGCTCACCAAATACGGTGCTTCACCGCAGGTTATCTCAAGACGAACCTCTGAAACATAATCCTGCCAGGTTTTCTTGAGATTCTTCGGGAAAGAAATCGGTTTGAGCGTTGCCTTCCAACCCTTTGTCTTTTCCTTGTTGAACCCAGCGTTCTTGCGTTCAAACCAGGCATTGTCCACAAGGTTATTCATCGCGTTACACACCCACGCAGGAGTGAACACCTCGCCCTTCTCCTGAACGCGACGACGCTGCTCGTCCTTACTTTTGCACACGCGAGGGACTATGACCTTGTCGTTCTTATTCGCAATCAAGTCGGCCTTTATCTCATCCCATTCGCCAAAGCCCTTGCCACGACTTTCGTAATCCTTCGTCCCCCACATGATGTTCTTGCCGGTGGTCCGATCAATCAAAAGGACGTCCAGCACTTCGGGCATCCGCTCACGGATATACCATTCCTTGATATCCCGTTCAAAGTCGGGAACAAGTGTCTTTGCAATCGGTTTTCTCTTTGTCATCACTCTCTCCTGTCCCCACCTGACAGCTTGTCAATATTCGCGGCAACTTTCCTCCGTCCGCGCATTGAATGATATTCCTCAATCAGCCGCTCGACCTCCTCTTGCGTGATCTCGCCCCGAATGTTTCGCTTGGCCGTGTCAATCAAGAACTGCGACACGCTCAAATGATCGACATCCTGCAAGCCGATGGCAAGACTCCAATTACTCGCCCGCTGCCTGACCTCTGGGTCGGGGTCGTCTTTGAACTCGGCAAAGATACTCCTCGCTGCTTTAGGCGCACGTACACTTTTATCCTGTCTTGTCATGCTCAAACTCTTTCCTCCATTTCAAAATGACATGCGAAAAGCACCTTCCTCTGGAACGTTCCATTCCGGAATGTCGCGGGCAAAACCGCTTATCCCTTTTGTGCGTTGCTCAATCATCATTTCCACGACAATATTATACCATTCTTACCGATTTTCCATCCGTCCCGAACGCCGACTTCTTGATGCGGCGGATTTGTCCGTTGGATAGGCAACACTTTCTGCTGTCGCCTTGCTGATTGAGGCAAGAAGACCGGGGATGATTTCAGGGCCCATCTTTGCGGCGGCGAAGGTGAGGCGACCGACGTCCTTGAGCGAGGCGCCAGTCCAGAACACCTCCTTGCCGTCAACGACGATGAAGCGATCGTGGCAGATGCCACAGATTGTCTTGGAGAACTTGCCGCACTGTTTGGCAAACGCCTCAAAATCCGACTCCTCAAGCTCGCCGTTGGAGTGCGTCACAAGCTCGATCTTCACGCCGCGCCCGCGCTTCGCAAGCATGTCGAGCGTCGCCACGCCAACGTAGGGGTCAATTACAATCAGCTCCTTCTTCGCCCGCCGGATGAACTTGATCAACAGCGATTTCGCATCCCAATACCGACCCTGATAGAAAATGCCTTGCAACGGTGGCTCTTTGGTCTGAACGAAAAAATCAACCTTCTCTTTCAGATCAACAATTGCCTGATCATGTTGAGCGAGCCTACGATCCACCTTGTCTTCCAACTGGTTCATGCGGGCATTGAAAGAATATCCCTTTAACAAGTATTCCTTCAAAATCGTCGTCGCCCATTGACGGAACTTTACACCTAAAATGGAATTGACACGATATCCTACAGAAATAATAGCATCAAGATTGTAACAAGTGACATTGCGTCGGACTTGACGCGCACCTTCCTTACGAACTACCGAGAAATCCTCGGTAGTTGCCTCGCGCGACAACTCACCAACCGCATACACATTCTTCAGGTGTAAGCCTATGTTGTCTGTGCTGCACCCAAACAATGTGGCCATCTGACTTTGTGTCAGCCACACCGTCTCGTTCTCAAGGCGCACATCCAGTCGAACGGTCTCGTTCGGCTGATACACCACTATCTGGTTCTCATTCGCTGTCATTAGGTCTTATCTTTCATACCATGCCCTCGACTTTGCGCCAGTCGCGGACACAGACTTCTTGATGCGCGGGATTTTGGCAGAGTCTAGCTTCGTGAAGCCGAACAGAGTAGACCGGTCGCACATTGCGACTGGCTTGCTGCCTTCCATATCTGCCAGCTTCATATAGCATGTATTATACCATTTATACTATTGACCTCTTGGCTAAAATGCAAATTTCTTCCATCATTCTACCCGTTCTACATGTTCTACACGGCTAAACTTTTAATGTCCATCGCCGAGTTCACAACCATTGTACCAAACGAATCTTAAATCTAATCTTAAATCGTAAAGAAGTTTTGCGCAACTCGCTTTTGTTTTCCATGTAAAGGATCCTCCCTGTGGGGTCACTCCTGTGGTGTCGCTCGCATTATAGCAAATCAAACCTTTCTGCAAGTTGTCACGAACTTGTCAAACGCAAAAAATCCGGCCTTGAAGTTGTCAATCTTGACAACTTCGGAAGAATAAATAGTGGAAAACAGACCTAATTTCCACTGTCTGGAAGATGCCACCCCCCGCCATGCCCTTCTTGGACAAACACCCTACCGCGGCAAAACCGCCGCGAGCCCGCCCTTCCGCGGACAAGGTTAAGCGAGCCGATGGGACATCGGCGAGCGCAAAAGCTACGAAGAAAAACGCGCCATAGAGGAAGGTCGGGCTGATGTTCGATGCACGATGTCAGGCACACACACGCAGACAACGCACTCAATCAAAGGCAAAAGAAGTCGCTGGTGCGGCTGAGAAGTTCGTCCTGCGAGGCGACGGTGTGGACGGAAGCGGGGATCGACTTGCGAAACACCGCGCCGTAGTTCTTCGTGACGAGCCGAGGATCGGTCACCACTACTACGCCGCGGTCGCGCTTCGTACGGATAAGCCGCCCAAAACCCTGACGAAAGCGTATCACCGCCTCCGGGAGAGTGTAGTCTCGGAAGGAACTCCCGCCTTCGCGCTCGACACGCTCGCCTCGCGCCTCGACTATCGGGTCGCCCACCTGCGCGAACGGAAGACGCGCGATGACGACGCACGAAAGCGCCTCTCCCGCGACATCGACGCCCTCCCAGAACGACTGTGCGCCGAAGAGGACGGTAGGGGTGCGTGGTGCCTGCGCGCCTTCGGCGCTGGTGCTTGCGCTCGGCTCCGCCGAGCTGGTGCATGGTGCCAAGGAAGATTTGAGCGCCTGAGTCATCGACTCGCGGGAAAGCCCCTCGCCCTGCACGAGCAGGCGTATGCCGGACTCCGCGAGCGAAATCGCCGCATTGTCCGCGACGGCCTTCATCATCTCGTAACTCGTGAAAAGGACGAGCGCGCGTCCGTTCGTCGCGGAGAAAAGATCCTTGAGAAGCGCAGCAAGCGCCGCCGAGTAGCCGGCAGAATCCGCCGATGGATCGGGCAGGCAGTCTGGCGCCAGCACAAGGCACTGCCTGAAGTAGTCGAACGGAGAAGTCGCCGTGAGGCAGCGGAAGCGCGATTCGGTCGGCGGCACATTTGCCGCGTCGCAGAAGCCGAGGCGGCGGCACATGTACTTGAAGTCGTTGCCGACGCGCAAAGTCGCAGACGAGAGAACGACCGAGTCCTTTAGGTCGTAGAGCATCTTCCTTAGCGCGTCCGCGACCGAAAGCGGCGCGGCGACGAGCCGCACATAGCGACGACGCTTCTCAAGCCGTATGCGCTCCGCCCAGCAGACGTGCGCATCGTCCGCGCCCTTTAGGACGAAGTCGACTTCGTTCGCAAAAGCGACGAAACTCTCCGCGATGCCGCCTACCTGCGTGGCGAGGTCGGCGCAGAAATTAAGTTCGCCTGGCGCGGCGGAATTCTCGAGCGTGTCGCCGAGGTCGTGAAGAAGCGTAACCATCTGCGCGACAGCGTCGTCGAAGCGAAGGTGTGCGTCCTTCACGTCGATCGGCCCCTTGTAGCGGACGATGTCGCGCGTGTGGTCGGCAAGCACCTCGCGTTCCGCGAGTTCCAGGATCTCGTCTGCCGCGTCGACGATGCGCACCACGAGACTCGTTGCATCGGTGAGAAGCCGACGAACGTGTTCGCCGATGTCAGTTCCTGCAAGAACGCCCTTCGCAAGCTGCCGCTCTACCGACGCGAGGATTCCGCCCGCGCGGCCATGCCGCCCCTTGCCGCGGCGAATGAGCCGATTGAGGAGACGCGTCAGTTCCGGCATTGAAAACTCGCTGCTCAAGGCGTCTGTCGCTATGTCCTCGAGGTTATGCGCCTCGTCGAGCACGAGACGCCCGTAGGCAGGGAGAATGGCGGCGTTGCCGCCAGCCGCTTCCGCGAGAACGAGCGAGTGGTTGACAATTATGAGATCTGCTTCCGCCGCTTTCTTTCGCGCGCGGTAGACGAAGCAACGCGAATAGAACGGACAGTGCCTCCCGCTGCACTCCTCGCCCGGGCATACAAGCAAGCTGCGCTGAAGCCCCTCGTACTGGTCGAGATCGCCGTCGGGCGTCGACTTGAGCCAGTCGATGAAGTGAGGCATCTCGTCCTGCTCCTCCTTCGACATCGTCCAGAACCCCGGCGCGAAGAAATCGCCGACGGCGCGGAGGCAGAGGTAGTTTGCACGCCCCTTCAAAAGCGCGACCTTGAACTTCGACGCGCCGCCGCCAAGGATTTCAAGCGCGCGCGGAATGTCAGAGCCGATCAACTGGCTCTGCAAGTTGCGAGTCGCCGTCGAGACGACGACTGGAGTGTCGTTCGTCGCGGCCCAGAGGATCGAAGGGACGAGATAGGCAAGCGACTTGCCGACGCCCGTTCCCGCCTCTATCATCAGGTGCTCGCGCGAGTTGAACGCGCGGACGATGGCGGAGAGCATGTCGATCTGCCCAGGGC
>Ga0256405_10005116_pt1 | contig 23309 bp, 17 predicted proteins | sample RumenRJG_02DNA_FD_189096 | JGI IMG/M metagenome (GOLD analysis project Ga0256405, IMG submission 189096) | Bovine rumen microbial communities from Lethbridge, Alberta, Canada - RJG_02 | ecosystem: Host-associated > Mammals > Digestive system > Stomach > Rumen | place: Canada: Alberta... | reverse complement strand
TTACCGGCACACATGACACCTGTCAGGAGCACGAGCAGAAGAAACATGGCACAGAGATAATAGCTTTCAATTGTAAGTGTCCCTGCCGTTTTCATTCGCCGGAGTGTGAACATCTGGCTGCGCGAAAGCAGCTTCCGGATACTCATGTAGAGCAGGTCCGTCTGGGCATCTGAGATGTCCTCCGCACTGGTGACACCTGAAGCTGTATAAAAGTCTGCGAGCGCATAGGAGGCCGATTCCATCTGACCGATTATAACGGAGACGCAGGCTGACAGCTCGCGAATCAGAAGGGGCTCCAGCGATGCGCCCGAATCCGGAAGGATCAGCGTCATTTTAGATGAGACGTCTCCACTCAACAGTTTGTCGGTAAGTCCCTCAGGAATGATAATCACGGCATTCAGTTTTCCCTTTTTCAAAGAGGCAAGGGCGTCTTTATGGCTGAGCTGCTGAAAGCGGACTGCGACCTTGGACGGATCCAGATTCTGGAGCAGCCGGATTCCCATTTTCAGATAGGGGGATGAGTCGGAGCCGACGATTCCGATGGCTGCCTTGCTGTCCTCATCACCGGTCATCGTACTGGCCGCCTTTGAAGACTGCAGATAGAGCATAGCCCCCAGGATCAGAGCCAGCAGACAGGTCATCAGCAGCATGGCTGGATAGGTACGGAAAACTTTTTTAATCTGGAGTTCAGTATAGATAATCAGTTGTCTCATGAGTTTCACTTCCGGTCAGAGTGCATGAACCAGCTTGCCGATGTCGCCGTCAAATGTATATGGTTTCAGAGTGCCATCCTTCAGAATGAAGGTCCTGGAGCAGGAGACAATTTCCTGGATCTCATGGGAGGCCATGATGACAATGCCACCCTGTCTGCAGAATCCCTGCAGGTAGTCGAGAATGACCTGCTTGCAGACCAGGTCCAGCGCCGCGCCTGGTTCATCCAGGATCAGAATCTGCGGGTGGTTGGCAACTGCACAGCCGATGGAAACCCTTTTTTTCATGCCGCCGGACAGCTTCAGAACCTGGCGGTTCAGAAAGTCGTGAACCTGCAGGTCTCTCAGTACACCGGACTTCAGCTCCTGCGAAAGGGTGTCACTGCCTCCGGGGTACCACAGGCGCAGGTTGTCTTTCACAGAAAGCTCCTCAAGGAGCGGTGTGGTTTGGGGAACGTAGCCGACTACATGCGAACGAAGAGCAGGGCGGTGGAGAAGATCGCCGGTCTCCGAGAGAGAGGGCTCTTCAAGAAGAAATTCCCCTTCATCAGCCTTCAGTGCACCTGCAAGGATTCCGAGCAATGTCGACTTTCCGCAGCCATTCTCCCCGAGAATGCCGATTGAGGTTCCTGAGGATGCGGAGAACGTAATATCCTTCAGAACTTCTTTGTGCCGGTAGCTTTTTCGGATATGGGATATCTGGATTTTCATATATGCCTCAGTGACGATCTCTCATTGAACTGTGTCTCTCCTACTTTAACATAGAAGGAACAGGGGTGCACACAGGAAAATGTTTTTATCTGTGACAGAATCGTGTGTAATTGTTGGGCACTCTTACAGTTGTAATCCCTGAATAAGTCTGATATATTGGTCGTACTCATCAAGGAGGCAGGTATATGAAACACAGACGCAGGTTGTTCTGGGCATATGCGCTTGCAGCGGTGATTGCCCTGTCATTTGTCCTTCCGGCAGCCATTGCATCACAGCCGGATTCAGAGTCGCATCCGGGAGCTTCTACAGAAAGCACGGAAGGATCCGCAGCGGGGAACGAGACGGAGACGGAAGCGCTCTCCCAGGTGATCGGACAGATTCTATCCAGAGGATATGATCTTTCGCTCGATGTAAGCTTTGAGGAGCCGATGCGGGAAGCCATTTCCAGTGCAGCGAAGAGTTTTGACATGTCCTGGGCAAAGGAAGCGGCCTTCACAGGAACATCATCCGGAAACGACGACGGAGGCATTGATGCATCCGGCACGCTTTCACTCAACGGAACCGATCTTTATGACGGAAGCATATCTGTTGACGTGAATGACCAGATTGTCTATCTGGTCTGTCCGCAGTTTCGGAAGACGCCGTTTGCCGTCGATCTGAAAAAGCTGGCGTCAGCAGCTCAGGGTGCTGCTGCTCAAACGGCAGGGAAAAGTACCGCCGGGAAGAAGGCCGTAAAAGCTGCCGGGAACTTCAAGGCCAGCTATATGAAGCTTCTCCAGGAGGGAACGGATCTGGTGAAGGGGATTCAGCCGGAGGAGTTGACGGCCTTTTCGAAGCGTTATGCGGATGTGTTCGCACAGAACGCGGAGCAGGTTGACCATGAGAAGGTGACTGTCACAGCGGGGGCGCTTTCCGAGGCAATCAGTACACACACTATCACAGTCGATCAGGATGCAATGTCAAAGATCCTTTCTGCCAGCCGGGATGCGCTTGAAGACGACAGCCTGGTACGGAAGATATTGAAGAGCGACTTTTCGGTGGATGCCGCAAACACGATCGTGACGGCAGTCAAATCAGATGGACTGTTTGATCAGGAGACGCTGTACAAGGGGTATCAGGGCCTATTAAAAAAGGCAGATGAAGGGGTCCTCTCGAAAGTTCCGGGCTTTTCTCTGACGTATGGAATGGACGGGGAGGGACGGCTGGCAAGCCTTGATCTGAACCTGCTGTATTCTGGCGTAGAGGTAAATCTGTTTACATTGAAGATGCTGGTGCACGATACCCATGCGGCGATTCAGTTTGATCTTGGTACGCTTGTATCTGCGCTTGCGGCATCAAAGTTTGGCGGAGACGCAAACGGAGAGACCGGAATTCTCCTGGAGGCTGATACAGAAGAAAATCAGTTCAATGGCACGGCTTCCCTCACAGTCGCGGGTCAGCTGCTGGGCCAGCTGGAGGCGAAGAATTTTGCGATTGATGACGCAGGGCATGGGAAACTGAACGGAAGTCTTTCCCTCACAGCCGGCGAAGCTGTTTTCGAAGCCGTGTTTTCCAGTGAGAAGGCTGGTGAAGTCAAGGTGACAGGACGGTATAATGGGACTGATTATCTGACGGTCACTGCCAGTGCAGCAGCAACGGATCATGCAAAGGTCAAGAAAATAAACCGGAAAAAAGCAATGGAGGTGTATGATCAGTCAACCTGGGATGCGTATATTAAGGACGCAAGGCTGACGAAGATGATCAGAAAACTGGCATCAGGTGGAGTCCCTGACAGCATTGTTGATACACTGACCAGTGGGGAAGCCGTGACAGAGAAATCCAGAGAGAATACAGTTGAGCGCGATGGCACCGGTGAGCTGGAGAATGGTGAAGTCGGCGGTGCGGATATTGGGCATGACAAGTAACTGCAAAAAAATTGTAATGAATAAAAAAAGGGGCATCGGGATGTGTTCAATCCTGGTGCCCCTTCCTGTATGGAGTTGTATTACTCTGCCCAAGCAAGGCAAAATTCTTCAAGTTTCTGCCTCGTCTTGTCCGGATCCTTCAGTGGACTGACAAGGCTGGTGGTGACACTGACGGTGTTGTCACGCCCGACAAAATGCCGGATGCGGTCGATCATTCTGTCTGCTTTACCGGAGGCAGAGCAGGCGCAGATGACAACTTCCTTACCGGAAAAAGATTCCTTGTTCAGGAAGGTTTCCATTGCCGGCGGACAGGTACCGGCCCATACCGGGGAGGCAATGACAATCGTTTCGTAGTCTTCAAGATTATGCCGGAGTCTCTTGATTCTGGGTTTATAGTGGATGAGAGCCTGAAAACCACCTGCGGCAAGCTTGCGGAATCCCTTCCGGACAGGTTCATGCTCCGGAATCAGCTGTTCCAGGTCTGCACCGGTGATATCCTTGATCTGATTGGCAGCGAGTTCTGTATTCCCGTCAAGCGAATAGTAGACGACAAGAGTTTTACTCATACACGTATCCTTTCCATGTACAGTGAGCGTGAATTCAGCAGAAACGGTTCAGCCTTGCATCGTATCTGTAGTCGATCGAGCGCAGTTTGTCTTCAACCGTTTTTCTGTCAGCCCCGTGATTCTTGCAGAAGGCATCAAGGCTATGGTAACAGTCTCTCAGCTCGGTATTGACAAAGCTGAGAAGAATCATCGGACTTTCCGGAAGATCACCCATATGTATTCTCCTACTTTTTATAGAAAGGTTGTCTGAAATATGATTGCACAGCCATAAAGTATTATAGAGGGATTGAGTCGCTCCGTCAATTGTCCCATTCTTGTCAATCGGAGAAGTGGCTGATATACTTGGGAGAAAAGATCCAGGGACGATTCCAGCCGTTTCAGCTGGTTCAAAGGGACATTGTCAGGAGGCGTTATGGCAGGTGTGATGAAACGAAAGACGGATGAGAAAGAGCGGCTGACGAGAGAGGAGGAATTTCGGATTGATCAGAGAATTCGGATTGGTGTCATTCTCGGGGCGGCGCTGATTCTTGCATATCTGGCATACTGCGCCGTGAAGAAAATCCAGATCGGTGTCGTTTACTATGTAATTGTCGGAGCCTTTATCGTGCTTTATTGGCTGTTTTCAGATGTCATCGCGCTGAAGCTCAAGCATGGCTTTGCGGGCAGAACGGCAGCTCAGAAGTCAGCTTACCTGAAGATGGCGGCAGTCGATCTTGTCGGAGTGATCGGACTCGGAATGTTTCTGGTGAGCGGTGTCGGAGATTCGGGGAACAATGGCAATTCCGGGAGCAGCTCTCTGATCGGCGCGGTGATCTATCTGGTCTGTTTTATGACAGCAAAGCGTCTGCGCCTGCAGTATGAAAAGGAACCTTCCGCGGATGATGAGACGAAAGCGGCGGAAGATAAGAGGGACGAAATGAGTCCGCTGCCAACAGCTGCAGACAGAGAGAAGCGTCAAGTGACAACGGCGGAGCGGCTTGCAGCGCTGAATCGGCAGGCTCAGGATGCACGCGAACCAGAAGAACAGTCATCTTCTGCCGGGAAGGAAGATGACTGAGTATGGATTTATTTGAGTATGCCGCGTCGAAAAAGAGGGAATCTTCGGCACCGCTCGCTTCGAGAATGCGTCCAAGATCACTGGATGAGATCGTGGGACAGGAACAGATCATCGGACGAGACCGGATGCTCTATCGCGCCATCAAGGCTGACCGGCTGAGGTCGATCATTCTGTATGGCCCGCCGGGAACCGGGAAGACGACGCTGGCGGAAGTGATTGCACACACAACAGCTGCTGCATTTACAACGATCAATGCCACCTCTGCCGGAAAGAAGGATATGGAGGAGGTTGTCTCGAAGGCGAAGGAATCGCTTGGCATGTACGGTAGGCGCACCATATTGTTCATCGACGAGATTCATCGGTTTAATAAAGGACAGCAGGATTATCTTCTTCCGTTTGTGGAAGACGGAACCATCATTCTGATCGGAGCAACGACCGAGAATCCTTTTTTTGAAGTGAATGGAGCTTTGCTTTCAAGATCGTTGATTTTTGAGCTGAAGCCTCTTTCAAAGGAAAACATCGAAACCATTTTGAGGCGTGCGGTTTCTGATCCGGAGCGCGGGATGGGAAGCTTTGATGCGGTTCTTTCAGAGGATGCCTGCAGCTTCCTGGCGGACATGGCAGATGGGGATGCCAGGGCGGCACTGAATGCGCTGGAGCTGGGGGTACTGACGACAGAGCGGTCCGAAGATGGACAGATTCATGTGACGCTTGAAGTTGCACAGGAATGCATCCAGAAGCGGATGGCAAGGTATGACAAGGACGGCGATCAGCATTATGACACCATATCAGCATTTATCAAGAGCATGAGAGGGTCAGATCCGGATGCGGCTGTTTTTTATCTGGCCAGAATGCTGAATGCCGGAGAGGACATCCGGTTTCTGTCAAGGAGAATCATGATCTGTGCGGCGGAGGATGTGGGCTGTGCGGACCCGATGGCGATCGTCGTGGCTGCTTCTGCCGCACAGGCTGTTGAGCGGATCGGCATGCCGGAATCTCAGCTGATCCTTGCGGAGGCGGCGATTTATGTGGCGACTGCACCAAAAAGCAATTCCGCCACGGAGGCAATCTTTAAAGCTGAGAAGGCAGCTGCTGAAACAAAGATTACCATTCCGTCCTATCTTCAGGATGCTCATTATGGCGGATCCTCGAGGCTGAAGCGGGGGATTGGGTATGAGTATGCTCATGATTTTCCAAAGCATTTTTCCAAGCAGCGGTACCTTCCGGAGGAACTGGGAGATACCCGGTTTTACCAGCCATCCGGGCAGGGGCATGAGAAGACCATTCAGAGATATCTGAACTGGCTGCATGAGGATCTGACGGAAGACAGTGCAGGCGGTTATCATCACAAGAGGGAGAATTGACATGGAACATATACTGGATCTGATCAGCAGCTATGTGTCGGAAGCCTTTGAAATTGCGGGGTATGACAGAAGCCTGGGCAAGGTGACGGTGTCCAACCGTCCGGATCTGTGCGAGTATCAATGCAATGGAGCCATGGCTGGCGCAAAGCTGTATCACAGACCTCCGTTTCAGATTGCGGAGGCGGTTGTCGATATCATTGACGGAATGGATGCATTTTCGAAAGCAGAGGCTGTTCGGCCTGGTTTTATCAATCTGAGTCTCTCGCCGTCCTTCCTGAGCAGCTATCTGCAGGAGATGGGGCAGGAGGATTATTTCGGGGTACACAGGGCAGAGAAACCTGCCAGGATTATCATTGACTACGGCGGAGCGAATGTTGCCAAGCCGCTTCATGTCGGCCATCTGCGCTCGGCAGTCATCGGGGAAAGCATCAAGCGGACTCTTCGCTATCTGGGCAACGATGTTCTGGGCGATGTCCATCTGGGAGACTGGGGGCTTCAGATGGGACTGATCATAACGGAGGTGCGGCACAGACATCCGGAGCTTCCGTACTTTGACGAAGCCTTCACAGGAGAATACCCGAAAGAGGCTCCATTTACAATCAGCGAGCTGGAGGAAATCTATCCGGAGGCGACAAGAAAGTCGAAGGAAGATGAGGCATACAAGGCGGAAGCCCTCGATGCCACCTATCGTCTGCAGCACAAGCAGAGAGGGTACTATGCCCTCTGGCAGCATATCCTGAACGTTTCCGTGAAGGATTTGAAGCGCAACTATGACAGCCTGAATGTCACCTTTGATCTTTGGAAAAAGGAATCGGATGCGCAGCCTTATATCCCGGGGATGGTGGATTATCTCAAAAAGAACGGCTATGCACATGTAGATCAGGGGGCGCTGGTCGTCGATGTCGCCGAGGAAGGGGACACCAAGAAAATACCGCCATGCATGATCCTGAAGTCGGATGGTGCGTCTTTGTATAACACAACGGACCTGGCGACAATCGTTATGCGCAGGGAGAAGTGGGATCCGGACGAAATCATCTATGTTGTCGATAAGCGCCAGGAGCTTTATTTCACACAGGTTTTCCGCTGCGCCCGCAAGACGAAACTGGTGAAGGATGACACAAAACTCGAATTTCTGGGGTTCGGGACGATGAATGGGAAAGACGGGAAGCCGTTCAAGACCCGCCAGGGGGGTGTCATGCGCCTGGAGCTTCTGATCCGGGACATCAATGAGGAGATGTACAGGAAAATCATGGAGAACCATGAGACCGACCCGGATGAAGCCCGGAAGACAGCGCAGACTGTCGCTTTGTCTGCCATCAAGTACGGGGATTTGTCCAATCAGGCTTCCAAGGATTACGTCTTTGATGTCGATAAGTTTACCTCGTTTGAGGGAAATACCGGACCATACATTCTGTATACCATTGTACGCATCAAGTCGATTCTGAGAAGATACCTGGCGGAAATGAAGCTGCCTGCAGAAGCAGTCGAAGAGTGCAGCATCCTTCCGGCAGCAGGAGAGGCGGAGAAGGCGCTCTGCCTGGCGCTGACAGGATTTGCGCCGGCAGTGGAGGAGGCTGGTGCACAGCTGGCTCCGCACAGAATCTGCGGGTACCTGTACCAGCTTTCAAATGAGTTTAACCGTTTTTACCATGAGACAAGGATTCTGGCAGAAGAGAAGGAGGAGCAGCGAAAGAGCTATATTGCAGAGCTGGAACTGACAAGGAAAGTTCTGGAGCAGGGCATTGACCTGCTGGGATTTTCAGCCCCGGATAAAATGTGATGACCATGCTCTGAAGAATTTCTGAAATTCGGGATTGCGTGAGAAAGCAATCTGTTTTATACTGTGGCCATGGATGGAGAGACTTCGCAGGGAGTCTCTCCTTTTTGCGTCTATGGGTCGAAAATTGCACAGTGTCCGAAAAGACATCTCTCAGATACCTGATGCGCGGGTTTGACAGGAAAACAGGAGAAGGAGGAGCCGAATGCCGGAACAAATTATCACTCTGTCAGGACGTTACAGGCTGCTCAGAAAACTGGGAGAAGGCGGATTCGGAGAAGTCTATCTGGCAGTTGACAGCAGGACGGACCGGTTCTGCGCAGCCAAGAAGCTTTCAGAAGAAAGCGGAGGGTGCTTCCGTGAACTGTGGATGATGAAAAAACTGAGAAACCCACATTTACCGCAGATCTATGATGTCCTGAATGAGGAAGAGGGCTGCTGGATGATCATGGAATATATACGCGGAATCCGTTTTGACAGATATCTGGAAGGGGACAGGACACTGCCCGAGGTGCAGACGCTTGAAACGGCAATCCAGCTGTCCGAGGTACTCTGTTATCTTCAGGAGCAGGAGCCGCCGGTTTTTCATCTGGATATTAAACCAGGAAATCTGATCCGTGCGAGAGATGGGACTATAAGACTTGTTGATTTCGGCGCAGCCTTCTCAAAGCCTTTGCCGATGGCAAATGAGGGGACAGTCGGGTATGCGGCACCGGAGCAGTACGATAAAAACGCTGTGAAAGATGCCTGGACGGATATTTATGGTGCGGGGGCGGCTATCTATCGGCTGGTATCAGGAAAAACGTATCGTAAAAATCTGTCGGGAAACAGGGTACCAGGATGTGGAGAAGCATTTTCAGCGGTGATTCTGAAGTGCCTGCGGGAGCAGCCGAAAGACCGTTTTCAGAGCGCGAGGGAGCTGAGGACAGCACTTGTGGCTGTCAGAAGATCCTATGGGCGGGAGAAAGCAAAGAAGCAGCTTCTATCGGCGCTTGCGTTTATGCTTCCGGCGGCTGCACTGTGTGTGACCGTTTTCCCGGATACTCTGAATTTTTCCTCAGATGAAGCGTGGAGCGTCACAAAGCTGCTGGAGGAAGCGAAGGTTTCAACAAAAGGAGAAAGCCAGGAGATGTACAGGAAAGCGGCATTCATGGAACCGGGGAATCCGGAAGTTTATCTTGAATATCTTCAGGATGCGGGGAGAGATGGGGTGTTTTCGGAGAGCGAGGAGCTGTTTCTCCGGGAGGTTCTCCATACTGTTCCACTTGGCAGTCAGGATACGAATGAGGAAAGCCTGAAGCAGGACCATGAAGCATATGGGAAAACAGCAGCAGCGATCGGAGGCATGTATCTGTATGAATATAGTGGCACAGATGCAAGTCGTATTGCAGGCGGGTGGTTTGCAAAGGCGGTGGAAGCGGGGGAGAAGATGATGGATGAGCGAAGCAGGGAGAAGCCAGCAGACAGAATGACAATGGAGGAGGAAGGGTGGCTGAAGGAAGCCCGGTACTGCCTGAAAATGCTCTCTGTCGAGGAGCTGGGCGGGGCAGGGCAGGAACGGGAGACCGTTCGCATTCTGGAGTGGTGGAGGGGCTTGAAAGAAGGAAAGGAATTTCTTGGTCAGGATCAGAATTCCCTGCTTCGCCTGCATAGAATCCGTGACACTGTCTGGAAGGTAGCCTTCCGGATTGCGGATTTGCGGAAGGCTGGAATTGAATCCAATCAGATCCGGGAAGAAGTTCGGGACCGTATCAGACTGGCAGAACAGCTGAGCCTTGGTGCAGGTGATTCAGAGGATGCGGGAAGAAAGGAAGCTGTCCGTAAGGTTTATGATCAGATCCGGGAAGCAGAACAGGCAGTGCTTCTGCGCCTGGAAGGATGGGAGACGGAGAACTGAGCTGCCCGGCGGACTCGGGATAAGGAGAGAATATGAGGGGAAAGTGGAGATTCGCAGTCTGCAGAAGCAGGGGAAGGTGGGGAATGGAGAGCGTCTGGTAGGATAGATGAATCATAAAACAGGTCTTTATCGTTTCGATGAGTTTTCCTTAAGAGCGGCACGGACATTGCTGATCTGTGCACTGGCGCTTGTGACGGCATATCCGATGGCATTCAGTGCACCGGCAGCTGAATGGAAGCGGCAGGGCACAGAAAAGCAGAACGGAGAAAGAACGGGGAAGCCGGGAGAAAAGACCGAACAGGCAGAGGAGCAGACAGAACCGGAGACAGAGAGACCGTCGTCAGAGAGGCTGAATCCCGGGGCGGGCTTGAAGAACGATAGAAACGAATCAGAGCGGGGGAGATCAGCAGAAGAAAAAGACCGGGATACGGAAGAAGAACTGAAAGACGGCGACAGAGAGCCGGTGACAGACGACCAGAAGGAGGCTGATGGCAGAGAGACAGAAACCCCTCAGCAACAGGAAACGGAGGCTCCGGAATGGGAGGTTGTTCTGTCAGACATCCACCCGGAGCTGACGGAAGGGGGAAGGATTTATGATGGAACGGACCAGATTCGTATTGCATTCAGCTGGAAGATAAGGAGGAGGGTCGCTCAGACTGACACAGATTCCGAAGAAACATCTGTCAATGCAGAGGAAAACAGGACATCTTCCGAGGAGCTGCCGATGCCGCCGAAGGTGTCAGTAACATGTGACGCCCGCCTTGAGAGCCCGGATGCAGGACGACAAAAGGTTCTTTATGAGTTCAGAATATCCTCGGAGGATCCGGAAACGGCAGACCGAATTCATTTTGCAGATGGTTTTACAAAACCGGATCTGGTGGTTGAAGTAAAGAAAAAACTGCTTTCCGTCACAATCCCGGATGGAAAGAAGGTGTATGGGAAGCCGGCGCAGATGGCTTATATCTGGCCGGATACAGCCTCAGAGCCTGAAATGAACGCTGATGTGAATGACAGGACAGGGGGAACTGTTCCGCCAGACAGAATTTTACGGGCAGAAGTCACCGGTTTTTTGACGGATGAGAAGGGACACGCGGTCATCCCTGAGGACTTTGAAGCGCCGGAGGTCACGGTCGATCAGGCGGTGCTTCAGAGCGACAGCCCGATGTACATGGATGGAAAGGATGCGGTGTATGAGGGAGCACTTGTCATGAAACGAAGGGACGGCCTCCGGCTGACTGGAAATCCGACAGAAAACTATGAATTCTGTGAGGATGAAAAGAGTCCGCTGTACAGGAGGGGCTCTGTCAGAATCATGCATGAGATAGTACGGGAAGGGGTACATTTTGAGATCGAAGGAGAGCGCATTGTCAGGAGAGACGAGAAGCTGATCATCAGGAGAGGAGGGGGACTGGAGGTCAGAATCAAGAAGAACACTTATTATAACAGAGGGTATAAAATCAATGAAATCAATGAGGATGGGACCTTGCAGTTCACACTGACAAAGACAAACCGAAAGGGAGAGCTCCTTGCCAGATCCCTTCCGGTTGAGCTTTCTGTGATGGCAGACGGACAGGTGCCGCCCGCAAGTCTCATCATCAACGATGCGCGTATGAACGATGGAATTGCGTTTACAGCGTCGGGCTGCCAGGTCAAAATGATCCCCCAGCCAGATGACAGAAGCGGGATGAGGGGCGTCCGATATCGGGTCAGGAGGGGAAGTCAGGTGCAGAGAATCCTTCCAGATCCGGGCAGCTGGGTTGAAGGACAGCCAGATGCTGCGGCAGCCATTAGCCTTCAGGAGGAAGGAATCTGGCAGATTGAGGCGGAATCACAGGATCTTGCAGGCAATGTCGCAGCTGCCTACAGTAATCCGATTGTTGTTGATCATGAGAGCCCCCTGATTGAGGTCGATGGTGTTTCGGATGGAGGAGCCTATTCCGGAATCGTGCGGATTGTCTGTTCCATCCGGGACCGCTGGTACCAGAAGGGATCGGCCTCCATTCAATTCTCCTCGTTGTCAGGCGGAAAGCCTCCGTTAGAAACCGGTAGGAGAGAATCAGAGGAGGGTGTGGAAATACAGTTTGCAGACTTCGATCATACGAAAGAAGCGGATGCATGGTATCATATGACTGTTTCCGCTCAGGATCTTGCCGGAAGTGTACGGAGGGAGGAGCTGATATTCTGTATCAATCGGCATGGCTCAGTATATGGACTTGAGCCGGAAAGCCTGAAAAAGCTGCGGACCTATTATCACACAGAGCCATTTGACGTGGTATTTTTAGAGTCCAACATCAGTGATGTCAAGAATACGACGGTTCTTGTGATGAAGGATGGGAAAAAGACAAATGCAGAAGCAAGACGGGAGATGCTTTCGCATGCAGCCGGAAATACCGGGATACGGCGATACCGTCATGTGGTTGCAGCAACTCAATTTCAGGAAAGCGGTGTATATGATGTCATACTGATGACCTCGGATCAGGCAGGCAATCATGCAGACAGCCAGAGGCAGAATCTTCCGGTTCGGTTTGCCATAGATACAGAACCTCCTCAATGTCTTGTAAGCGGAATCGAAAAATTCGGCGTATACAGGGCGGATGAGTTGACGGTCGGGGTGCATGTGCGTGATAATCTGGCACTCAGGCGGGCAGTGGTGTACCTGAACGCGGAACCCTTAATGACATACTCTGCCCGCCAGCTTCGGGGAAATGGCGGCATCCTCAAGATCACACTAGATGCGAGTCAGACCTGGCAGCGTCTCCAGATTTTTGCGGCAGATGAGGCAGGCAATGAAGGATGGACCGAAGAATATCCTCTCTTGATTTCAAGGAACGGAGCGGTTCCCGAGAGAAAAGTTTCCGGTGAGAGTGCGAGGGAGCTGGCCGACCGGAGAAAGGCCAGTGAGACGGAAGAAGAGGTGACGCGTGTTGAGTGGTATCGGCGCGGACAATTCGAGGCGGAGGAAAGTGCGCTGAACAGGGACAGCGCCCGGATCACTCATGGGGACAGCCACCTGGATAGTCGCAGAGAAAAACAAAAATGGACACACAGACAAACGATTTTGACTCTCATCCTGCTGTCTGTTTGCGGATCAGTCTGTCTTTTCATTATCAGGAAGGTCAAAACGAATAGAGAGGGGAAGCTGAAATAACAAGGAATATGGACAAAAATAACCCGAGTGCGATATTTCCGATACTTCTGTGGCTGCTTGTGTCGGGCATCATCATGGCTGCCTTCCAGGCTGCAGCAGAAAAAACAGGAGCCTTTACAGATGTGGATACAGCCGCAGCAGGTGCTGCGTCGGCGCTGCTGATTCCTGCTTATGTCTTGATGCTGAGGAGGTGGAAGCTGCCGGCTTATCCTATAGAGAGAAAGAGGCACCTCGGCAGAGGGCTTTGGCTTCTGGCAGCAGGGGGTGCCGGGGCGGTTTTATCCTTGCTTTATGGGTGGCTGACAGCAAAGCTTCATCTTTCAGAGTATTTTACAGACGACGTACAGCAGCATTTTTATTCTGCACCGTTCTGGCAGCAGCTGATCGTTTTGTGTATGCTGACACCTGTGTGTGAGGAGCTGCTGTTCAGAGGGCTTGTTTTCGGCAGCATGAGAAGAAAAATCTCAGGATGGAAGGCGGCAGTTTTCACATCTGTGTTGTTTTCGGTTCTTCATGGGAGCCCGATTCAGATGCTCTATGCGTTTCCGATGGGACTGGTTCTACAGGCTTTTCTGCACATGGAGGGAGGCCTGGAGGCACCGATTCTTCTCCATATCTGTGCAAACCTGGCATCCGTTCTGACAGAGTACATCCTTCGTTGACTTTTCGGATTAATTCTGCTTATATTTGTAGAAATGCACAAGATGTTGGGTTCAGCCTGTATAAAAAGGAGAGAATGCTATGTATTCGCTTGATGAAGTAAGACGAGAAGATCCGGAAGTTGCTTCAGAAATTGAATCCGAGATTGCCAGACAGAACAGCCATATTGAACTGATTGCTTCAGAAAACTGGGTATCCCATGCGGTTATGGCAGCGATGGGAAGCCCGTTGACTAACAAGTACGCGGAAGGGTATCCGGGACACCGGTTCTACGGCGGCTGCGAGTGCGTGGATGTCATCGAAGACATTGCCAGGGAAAGAGCAAAGCAGCTCTTTGGCTGCACATATGCCAATGTCCAGCCTCACTCCGGTGCACAGGCCAACATGGCGGTGGAGTTCGCCCTTCTGAAGCCGGGAGATACACTGATGGGCATGAATTTATCAGAAGGAGGACATCTGACACACGGAAGCCTGGCTAATTTTTCAGGAGCTTATTTCCACGTTGTTCCTTATGGAGTCAACGCAGATGGATATATTGATTATGATGAAGTTGAGCGGATCGCAGAGGAATCGAAACCAAAGCTGATCATTGCGGGGGCAAGCGCATATCCGAGGATCATTGATTTTCAGCGGTTTGCGGAGATTGCGCATCGTGTGGGCGCCTATCTGATGGTTGACATAGCCCATATAGCAGGACTGGTTGCAACAGGACTTCATCCGAGCCCGTTCCCGTATGCGGATGTTGTGACGACGACAACCCACAAGACGCTTCGCGGACCGCGCGGAGGGCTGATTCTGTCCAGTGAGGAGTTTGCGAAGAAGCACAAGCTTAACAAGGCTGTGTTCCCAGGCATCCAGGGAGGCCCTCTGGAGCATGTGATTGCAGCCAAGGCTGTCTGTTTCAAAGAGGCGCTTCAGCCGGATTTCAAAGTATATTGCAGCCAGGTGGTGAAGAATGCAAAGGCTCTTGCAGACGGACTGACAAAAAGAGGAATCCGCCTTGTCTCCGGGGGAACGGATAATCATCTGATGCTGGTAGATCTGACGAATACAGGGAAGACAGGGAAGGAAGTGGAGACTGCGCTGGATGCAGTCGGAATCACTGCCAACAAGAACACTATCCCGAATGATCCGCAGTCCCCGTTTATCACATCCGGACTCCGCCTCGGAACACCTGCGGCGACGACAAGAGGGCTGAAGGAAGCAGACTTTGATGTTGTAGCGGATGTGATCGCGAAGACAATTCTGGAAGGAGATGCACAGGCGGAAGCCTGCAGGAAACTTGTGAAAGCGCTGACAGCCCGGTATCCGCTGAGCTGAGTGAAGCGTACGGATGTTATATGACAATCCCGATTGAGGAGTAAGACGGTTTATACATGAAAATACTTGACGCAATTTGGGACGGAACACTGGACACCCTGAAGCTGATTCCGTTCTTGTTTATCACCTACTTGGTAATGGAGTGGGTTGAACATCGGACATCGGATCATACAAAAACAGCAATCAGAAAAGCCGGGCGTCTGGGACCGCTTGTGGGAGGCATTCTGGGCGTGATTCCGCAGTGTGGTTTCTCCGCTGCAGCAGCCAGCCTGTATGCCGGGAAGGTTATAACCGCGGGAACCCTGATTGCAGTTTTTCTGTCGACATCGGATGAGATGCTCCCGATCCTGCTGTCTGAACGAGCAGGAATCGGTTTTATCGCAAAGGTTCTGATTGTGAAGGCACTCTATGGGGTGATCGCAGGATTTTTGGTGGATTTTCTGTTCAGAAAACTGAATGAGAGAAGAATCGGGGTTGGTATTCACGGAATCTGTACACAGGAGCATTGTCACTGCGAGAAGGGAATCGTCCGGTCAGCGCTCAAGCATACTGTAAGCATTACATTCTTTATTCTGCTGATTTCCATTGCGCTGAATATTCTTCTTTCGATCGTAGGGACAGAGAATCTGTCGAACCTGGTTCTGAACCGGCCTGTAATCGGAGAAGTACTCGCCGGCCTGATTGGGCTGATACCGAACTGTGCGGCATCAATAGCGCTCACGCAGCTGTATCTGGAGGGGGTCATGAGTGCCGGAGCGATGGTTTCCGGGCTGATGGTAGGAGCAGGCGTCGGACTGCTTGTGCTGTTCCGCACAAACCGGCATACCAGGCAGAATATCCAGCTGACAATCCTTCTTTATATACTGGGTGTTGCCGGAGGGCTGATTGTACAGGGGCTCCGGATATTTTGAGCGTGGATGTTTGAAGGGAAAACAGACGGAACCGGGGACTTAGGACTTGATCCGGCAGAGAGTATTCAGACAGATATGACGAAACGAGGGGACCGCTTCGTGCGCGTCCGGGAGGGCAGATAACGAATGGATTATATGGTGCGGGCGGTTGCAGCGGATGAGTCAATCCGTGCATTTGCCGCAACGACAAAAGAGACAGCGGAATACGCACGGCAGGCGCACAGAATGACGCCTGTCTGTACGGCAGCATTGGGACGGCTGCTCACAGGGACGGTCATGATGGGCAGCATGATGAAGGAAGACAAGGGAGTTCTGACCATCCAGGTAAAGGGCGACGGACCGATTGGCGCTCTCACAGCAACTGCCGATTCGAAGGGGCATGTGAAAGGATATGTGAATCACCCGGGAATAGAACTTCCCCTGAAGGACAATGGTCATCTGGATGTTGCCAGAGCCGTCGGGGCAGGGACACTGACTGTCATCCGGGACCTGGGGTTGAGAGAGCCATATGTCGGAACCATCCAGATGCCAAGCGGTGAAATTGCGGAGGACCTGACCTATTACTTTGCAGAATCTGAGCAGGTGCCAAGCTCTGTCGGGCTTGGTGTTCTGGTTGATACGGATCTCAGTGTCAGGCAGTCTGGCGGCTTTATCATACAGGTGATGCCTCAGGCGGACGGACAAGTCATTAACCAGCTTGAGACAGCACTCAGGTCAATGCCGTCTGTTACATCCATGCTCTCCGATGGCCTGACACCGGAGATGATTCTCGGCCAGGTGCTGGGAGAGTTTGATGTAAAGATCGAAGAGAAGATGCCAGTATCATTCTCATGTGATTGTTCCAAGGATCGTGTCAGGCATGTCCTGTCGACGCTGCAGATGAGTGATCTTGAGAGTCTGGCTGCAGATAACAAGCCGATCGACATTGCATGCAATTTCTGTGGGAAGTCCTACCGGTTTGACGCCGGTGAACTCAGGGAAATCGTAGAGAGACGGAAGGGCTGACAAGACCCTGACGGATGAGCCGGTATCTGGATGATGAAGAAACCGGAAGAGGGGATCATTCATGTGGGATGGATTTATCAAGACAGCTGCTGTTACACCAAAGATCCGCGTTGCGGATGTTTCCTATAACGCGGAAGAGGTCGTACGGCTTGCCAGAGAGGCAGCTGCAGAAGGGGCAAAGATTATCGTTTTTCCGGAGCTGGTACTGACTGCTTACACATGCGGGGATCTGTTTCTGCAGGCGCCATTGATCCGGAAGGCCGGCAGGGCGCTCCTTGATGTTGCACATAGAACAGCGGACCTGGAGGCATTGATCTTTGTCGGGCTTCCCGTCGAGATTTGCGGAAAGCTGTATAATACTGCAGCTGTTCTTCAGAGAGGGAAGATTCTTGGGCTTGTTCCGAAACGGTCGCTCCCCAATTACAACGAATACTACGAGGCCAGATGGTTTCACCCCGGCGTTGAGGAAGTCACGGAGATTTCATTCTTCGGGCAGACGGTCCCGTTTGGTATGAACCTGCTGTTTCGGTGTATTCCCAAGGAGGAAGGACTACAGGGCGCGGAAGCTGAGTCCTCCGGGAGTCTTGCAGGCCTGATGATCGGCGCAGAACTTTGCGAGGACTTGTGGACTCCTGATCCGCCATGCACCAGAGCTGCGATGGCCGGTGCAAACCTGATTGTGAATTTATCGGCATCGGTTGAGGTGACAGGCAAGAACATTTACAGAGAGCAACTGGTTGCGATGACCTCCGCCAGGCTGATTGCAGGTTATGTCTATGCCAGTGCGGGAGAGGGAGAATCCTCACAGGATCTTGTTTTTGGCGGGCAGAGGCTGATCTGCGAAAATGGAACGATGCTTGCAGACTCCGGCAGGTTTACGTGCGGAATTACGTATGCAGAGCTTGACATAGACAGGCTTCTGGCGGAGCGCAGGAGAATGACGACCTATCCTTCGGAGCCATCCCCGGTTTACAGAGTGGTTCCGTTTACTCTGAAGATGGAAAGAACGGTTCTGACAAGGATCTATAACAGGAGACCATTTGTCCCGGATGAGCAGGCTGACAGAGAACGCAGATGTGAGGAGATTCTGACAATCCAGGCATTGGGATTGAAGAAACGGATTGAACATGTGCACAGCAAGGTGGCTGTGATCGGGATATCGGGAGGACTTGATTCAACACTGGCGCTGCTTGTGACTGCCCGGGCCTTCGATCTGCTTTCCATGGATCACAGTGGGATTCTTGCTGTCACAATGCCGGCATTCGGAACGACTGACAGGACATATCACAATGCGGTTGAGATGTCGAAAGCACTTGGCTGTACGTTGAAAGAGATCAATATCAAGGAGGCCGTCCAGATTCACTTCCGGGATATCGGACATGATCCGTCGGTGACGGATGTAACATATGAAAACGGACAGGCAAGGGAGCGGACACAGATCCTGATGGACCTCGCCAATCAGTATGGCGGGATGGTGATCGGAACAGGGGATATGTCGGAGCTGGCGCTGGGATGGGCAACCTACAACGGCGATCATATGTCCATGTACGCAGTCAACTGTTCGGTTCCGAAGACGCTGGTCAGGCATCTTGTACATTATGCTGCAGATACCTGCGGGGATAAACGGCTGCAGGAAACACTCCTGGATGTTCTTGACACGCCGGTGAGCCCTGAGCTGCTTCCTCCGAAGGATGGAAGGATCGCACAGATCACAGAGGATCTGGTAGGACCATATGAGCTGCATGACTTTTTCCTGTACTATGTCCTGAGGTTCGGATTTGATCCGCTAAAAATCTACAGACTGGCGAAGCTTGCGTTCAAGGGAATTTATGAGGATGATGTCATCCTTAAGTGGGAGAAGACATTCTACTGGAGGTTTTTCTCGCAGCAGTACAAGCGGTCCTGCATCCCGGACGGCCCGAAGGTCGGGTCTGTTGCACTGTCTCCGAGAGGGGATCTGAGAATGCCGTCAGATGCAGTGGTTTCACTCTGGCGGGAGAAACTGGATCTTCTCTGAAAAGATGCGGGAGAACGGTAGAAATGGAGGATGAGGGAGGTAGGACATGACGGTCAAATCGGATATTGAGATTGCGCAGGCTGCTGAAATAAAGCCAATCCGGGAGATTGCAGAAAAACTTGACATAGATGAAAAATATCTGGATTTATATGGAAAGTATAAGGCGAAGATCGACGACAGGCTTCTGAAAGATCAGAAAGATAAACCGGATGGAAAGCTGATCCTCGTGACAGCCATTACGCCGACACCTGCCGGGGAAGGGAAGACGACGACCTCTGTCGGTCTGGCAGATGGTCTTTCTGTGATCGGGAAGAAAGCCTGTGCGGTTCTCAGGGAACCATCGCTCGGACCGGTATTTGGACTCAAGGGCGGCGCGGCAGGTGGTGGGTATGCGCAGGTTGTTCCGATGGAGGATATCAATCTTCATTTCACGGGAGACTTCCATGCGATCGGCGCAGCAAACAATCTGCTCGCGGCTATGATTGATAACTCAATCTACCATGGCAATCCGCTGAATATAGATCCGAGAAAGATTACCTGGAAAAGATGTGTGGACATGAACGACCGTCAGCTGCGGTTTATTGTTGACGGATTGGGTGGAAAAGCCAACGGAGTACCCCGAGAGGATGGATACGATATTACGGTTGCTTCGGAGGTGATGGCGGTATTGTGTCTTTCCTCTGATCTTTCGGATCTGAAGAAAAGACTCTCAAAATTGATTGTCGGGTATACCTATGGAAAGCTTTCGGAACAGAAGCCTGTAACGGCGGGTGATCTGCATGCGGAAGGCGCAATGGCGGCGCTTTTGAAGGACGCAATCCGCCCCAATCTGGTTCAGACATTGGAGCATACCCCGGTGATCATCCATGGCGGACCGTTTGCAAACATTGCACACGGCTGCAACTCTGTGATCGCGACAAAGATGGGCATGAAACTGGCGGATTATACCGTGACGGAAGCTGGTTTTGGCGCAGATCTGGGAGCTGAGAAGTTTCTGGATATCAAGTGCAGGAAAGCCGGGATACATCCTGATGCCGTGGTAGTGGTGGCGACCGTGCGTGCGCTCAAGATGCATGGAGGGAAGGCAAAGAACCAGCTTGGCGAGGAGGATCTTCAGGCCCTGAAGGAAGGACTTCCGAACCTGCTCCGTCATGTCAGTAATATCCGGGATGTCTTTGGTCTGCCCTGCGTAGTCGCGCTGAATGCATTTCCGACAGATACACAAAAAGAGTGGGAGCTGGTTGAAACAGAATGCAGAAAGCATGACGTGAAGGTTGTCTTGTCTGAGGCATGGGCAAAGGGCGGGGAAGGCAGCAAGGTGCTTGCACAGGAAGTCGTCAGACTATGTGAAGAGCCGAATCATTTCCGGTACGCCTATGAGCTTGAGGGAACGATTGCAGAGCGGATTGATCAGATTGCCCGAATAGTTTACAGGGGAGACGGCGCACTGCTGAATGATGCTGCGGAAAAGGAAGCAGCACAGATTGAGCGAATGGGCTTTGGAAATCTTCCCATCTGTATGGCAAAGACACAGTATTCATTCTCAGATGACCCGAAGAAGCTTGGAGCTCCGGAGCATTTCAAGGTGACAGTCCGCAGTCTCAGGGTGAATGCCGGGGCCGGGTTTATTGTGGCACTGACAGGCGACATTATGACGATGCCCGGCCTGCCGACACATCCGGCAGCAGAGAATATTGATGTTGATGAAAACGGAAAAATCACTGGACTGTTCTGAGGTAGTGTGATGAGATTTCGTCCCTGTATCGATATCCATAACGGGAAAGTAAAGCAGATTGTCGGAGGCTCGCTCAGAGATGACGGAAACTGCGCCATAGAAAATTTCGTGGCGGAGAAATCAGCGGCGGATTTTGCACGTTTTTATCACAAGGACCATCTGAAGGGCGGCCATATCATCCTTTTGAATCCGGCTGGGTCGCCATATTACGAGGCAACCAGAGCGGAAGCACTCGAGGCGCTTCATGCTGAACCGGGAGATTTCAGTCTTGGAGGAGGAGTGACGCCGGAGAATGCGCAGGACTATCTGGATGCGGGAGCATCTCATGTCATTGTAACTTCATATGTTTTTTCAGAAGGACGGTTTAACCGTGAGCATCTTGAACAGATGGTTTCAGCGGTAGGAAAAAAACATCTGATTCTGGACTTGTCATGCAGACGGAAGAATGATGGATTTTATATCGTTACAGATCGGTGGCAGAAGTGGTCGGATGTGAGGCTGAGCGTTCAGGTCCTGAGAAGGCTGTCCGAATTCTGCGATGAATTTCTCATCCATGGAGTGGATACGGAGGGAAGGCAGAGTGGGCCGCAGCTGGAACTGGTTGAATTAATTGCAGCGGCGTGCGCAGGAGAAGAGCAATGTCTCTTTCCGGTCACATATGCAGGCGGAATCGGAAGCTTTCAGGACCTTGAAGCCGTCCGGAATCATGGAAAAGGCATGGTCGATGTGACGATCGGAAGTGCGCTGGACTTATTTGGGGGCAGAATGGCGTATCGGTGCGTCCTTGAGATGTGCGGAGGGGAAACAAAATAACCGGTGTTGTATTTTTACCTCCGGAAGGCCTTTTGCGAGTAGAGTTTTTTCTTGAACACAGCAGACGAGCGATGAATATGACAGGTAATCCAGAAGAACTGAAGGTCAACAGACGGGAAATCTACAGATATCTGGGGATTCGGAGCGGAGAGCCGGATCAAGCAACACAAGCGCTGGTGGAGAGTGTTCTCAAAGAGCTGACAGATAACGTACAGCTGAGAGAATTTCATCAGATGTTTCCACTTCATGTTCCACAGGACGAGCTACATACAATTGATATGACCTGTTTCCGGACACACAGCCGCAGCCTGGAGAAAAACCTGAGAGGATGCAGCGATATCATTGTGATGGCCGCTACAATAGGGTCGAAGGTTGACCTGCTGCTGCGCAGGTACAGCCTGACAAATGCAAGCCGGGGTGTTGTAATGCAGGCGGCATCGGCGGCCATGATCGAAGCGTGGTGCAATCTGACAAATGATGCCATCAAGACAGAGGCGGCAGGCAGAGGGCTGTATCTCAGACCGCGGTTTTCACCGGGATATGGAGATTTCCCGCTTGACAATCAGCGGGATATTTTTCAAGCGCTTCAGGTTGAAAAGAGGGTCGGAATCGCATTGACTGAGTCCCTGCTGATGATTCCAAGCAAGTCTGTAACGGCTGTGATTGGGGCGGGAAGAGATCATTTGCCTTGCGTCAGAGAAGGATGTGAGGTGTGCAGCAAGGCGGACTGCCTCTATCGAAGAAATTCAGCAGCCGGATAAGCACACGGCAGAACGATGAAATCATTTTCTACAGGGGCTGTCGGCCAGACCCGGGAACAGGAGTGCATATGGATATACGCAGAGTGATGAAGGAGAGGATCATCCTGTTTGATGGGGCAATGGGTACAATGCTCCAGAAGGCGGGAATCGGGCTGGGAGAACTTCCGGAGTCGTGGAACCTGCTGCATCCGGATACAGTCGTTCGGATTCATAAGGATTACCTGGATGCCGGAGCGGACATTATCAGTACCAACACATTCGGGGCGAACCGGCTGAAGATCCGGGGAGATGGATTTACGCTGAACCAGGTTGTCAGGGGAGCCTTCAACTGCGCACACAAGGCAGTTCGGCAGGCCGGACACGGACTGGTTGCGCTCGACCTGGGACCGACCGGAAGACTTCTGAAACCGATGGGAGATCTCGATTTTGAGGAAGCTGTCTCTATCTATGCAGAGGTGGTGGAGCTTGGCGTTCAAAATGGGGCGGATGCAATCCTGATTGAGACAATGAGCGACATGCACGAGCTCAAGGCAGCTGTTCTGGCTGCAAAGGAACACTCCTCCCTGCCCGTGTTTGCAACTTGTGTTTTCGACGAATCCGGGAAGATGCTGACAGGCGGAACTCCGAAGTCGGTTGTTGCAATGCTGGAAGGGCTGCACGTAGATGCACTTGGAACAAACTGCTCGCTTGGCCCGAGACAGATGCTGAAGGCAGCCAGGGAACTGCTTCGATACGCATCTGTTCCTGTTATCTGCACACCGAATGCAGGACTGCCGAGATCAGAGAACGGGGAAACGGTCTATGACGTCGGACCCGAGGAATTTGCGGAGGATATCGCCGCCCTTCTTGACGAAGGGGTGTCTGCGGTCGGGGGATGCTGTGGGACGACACCGGCTCACATACGGGCTGTGAAGAAAGTGGCCGAGGGACGAAAAGCTCCGGACTCGTTCAGA
>Ga0256405_10005115_pt1 | contig 23310 bp, 16 predicted proteins | sample RumenRJG_02DNA_FD_189096 | JGI IMG/M metagenome (GOLD analysis project Ga0256405, IMG submission 189096) | Bovine rumen microbial communities from Lethbridge, Alberta, Canada - RJG_02 | ecosystem: Host-associated > Mammals > Digestive system > Stomach > Rumen | place: Canada: Alberta... | reverse complement strand
GCTGCATACGGCTGAGCTATCGTGTAGCAGATACGGGCATCGGTATGAGCCCGGAATTCATGGCGACCATGTACCAGCCCTTCTCCCGTCAGACAGACAGCCGTGTCAACAGTATTCAGGGAACCGGTCTTGGCCTGGCCATTACAAAGCAGATGGTCGATCTGCTCGGCGGAACCATTGAATGTCAGAGCGAACGGGGGAAAGGGACAACCTTTACTGTTGTGCTGGATATCCCCTTGGCCGACAGACAGCGTAATGAAATGATGCTTGACCCTATTGATGTTCTGATTGTTGACGACAACGAGATCCTGCTTCAGACGGCTGCTGATACCCTTGCGTCTCTTGGTGCCACCGTGGAGACGGCACAAAGCGGAGCGGAAGCACTCGGTATGATCGAACACAGGCACCTGTCCGGGCGGGATTACGGAGTAGTCATTGTTGATTGGAAAATGCCTGAAATGGATGGCATTGAAGCTGTCAGGCGAATCCGCTCGGAGGTGGATACAAAGATTCCGATTTTGCTGATTTCCGCATATGACTGGTCGGACATTGAGGATAAAGCAAGAGAGGCAGGCGCGAACGGTTTTGTCAGCAAACCGCTTTTCCGCTCTACACTTTATGATAAGATCAATGATCTGCTCGGGAAAGAATCCAGCTCCCAGGAGCCGGAGGATGATTATTCCGATTTGCAGGGGCTGCACATTCTGGTGGCAGAGGATAACGACATCAACTGGGAAATCATATCCGCCATGCTTGCCATGTTTGGAATCAGTACTGACCGCGCTGAAAATGGACGGGTCTGTGTAGATATGATGCGCACTGCTGCAGAGGGCAGCTATGAGCTGATTTTCATGGACGTACAGATGCCTGAGATGAATGGGCTTGACGCAACAAGAGCAATCCGGAGATTGGAGAACAACTGGGCGGCCTCCATCCCAATTGTTGCGATGACAGCAGACGCATTCTCTGAGAACGTAACGGAATGCCTGAACGCCGGAATGAATGGACATATTGCAAAGCCCGTTGACATCAAACTGGTGATCAAGGAGATCCGAAGAATCAAGGAAGGAAGAAAACAATTATGAAAAAGATGATGTGCATTTTTGGGGCGGTGCTGATGATCCTCGGTCTGGCCGCATGCGGTTCCAAGAAGCAGGAAGCGACGACTGCGGAAGGCTTCACGCCGGCTCTGGATACTTCCGCAGGCGGCCATATCGACATTGTCGGCGGCTACGACAACTTTGAAGCGCTGGAAGCTGAATTTGACCGCTTTAACGATTATTATCCCAATGTGGAACTGGTGTATACAAAAGTTGATGACTATAACAACATGATCGGAACGGTTCTGAACGGAAACGATGCCCCTGATATTTACGCCAATTACTCCTGGATGTATGGACGGGAGCAATATAAGGCTTCTATCGATCATGCCGAAGATTTGACCGATCCCGCTTTGGGCCTTGATCTGGACTGTATCCGCAGCAATATTATTTTGAACACAGACGACGGCACGCTTCCGATGGTCCCGGTTTTCTCAAATACCTACGGCATGCTCGTGAATAACAGCCTTTTTGAAAAAGAAGGACTCAGCGTTCCCGCAACCTATCAGGAACTGGTGACAGTGTGTGAAGCTTTCCGTGAAAAAGGCTATGAAAACCCGATGATGGGCTTCTCCCAGAAGGAGACGACCTCGCTTTTCACCTTGATGGTTTATCCGTACTTTTGCGGAACCGTGGCGCATGACGCAGAGGCGGTTAAAAAACTCAATGCCCTTGATGTCTCAGCCGGCGAGTACATGCGGCCTGCCCTTGAGAAGCTTGTGCAATTCCTTAATGATGGCTGTGTGGACCTTGATGCGTGTGCGGAGATCGAAAACAACTATGACGCCGTGATCCTTCGTTTTTTTGAAGGGGATGTACCCATGATGCTCTGTTCCGGAGACGCCGTCTCAGGAACAAAGAAGCGGGAGAGCCGTTCCGAAGCATTTATTGCCAATCCCTTTACATATACCTTCGCCCCGGTTCCTATGTCGGATGAAGGGGCCAACTTCCTTGATATTCCGAATCTGCAGTTCTCTGTTAACAAAGACAGTGCAAACCTGGAAATGACCAACGAATTTATGCGTTTCCTGATCACGCCGCAGGAACTGAACGAGATGGCACAGAACAAGGGGCTTATATCGCCGACGAAAGACCTGTCCTTTAACAGCATGTATGCCGCACTCGGGGCTGTTCCGGAAGCCCGGATCCTGTCGCCGGAGGTAATCGGATTGACGGATGATGCGGTCATACAGTTGAGGCAGGCCGGTTATCTTGTCGGAACGGGAGCAATAACCATAGATGAGGCAATTGCTGGCTATGGCACTTTTACACAATGATTGACTCTTAGAGTGACATACTCCCACCACTGGCAGGGAGTGTGATTGAAGCGTTTATCCGCTGTGCCCGGGAACCGGGAGCAGTCCGCCGGTAAAAGCAGGAAGAAGGGCAGTTCCGGTTTGACGTTCTGGAACAATCCATTGTAAAAGCATGTCAGATAACTTAATATTAATACAATTGATTGATTATAGTTAAGTCGTGCCATTTATTCCAGGAAAGAAAGGAACACAAAAAATGAAAAGAGAATTCAAGGATCTGGTCAGATTCGAGCCGTACGAGTACCTGAACAGCGAAATCACGGGAGACTACGACAAGGCCCATGCCGTGAAGTGTATAAACGGTACCTTCGTCGGAACCGAGGAGCACGGAGTTGCGTCATGGCTTGGCATCCCCTATGCGAAGCCGCCTGTGGGCGAGCGCCGCTTCAAGGCGCCGGAGTACGTGGACGAAAGCGACCGGGTCTTCGAGGCTAAGTACTACGGAAAATGTGCTTTCGGCGCACATGCTTATCCGGATTGCGTGCAGAAGCTGCCTCCGAGGATTGCCTCTATCTGAACATCTGGGTCAACACCGACGATAAGACCGAGAAGAAGCCGGTAATGTTCTGGATCCACGGCGGGGCGTACGTCACCGGCTCGGTCTCCATTCTGCCGGTCATGAAGGAGGCGAACAAGTACTTCCAGAAGGTTATCGCCCAGAGCGGCTCTACCGGCTTGGCCTTCCCGGTCAGCTGCGAATCCGCACAGGGCAAGACGAAGGCACTGCTCGAGTACACCGGCTGCAAGACCATGGACGACATCATGGCGCTGAGCGAAGAGGCACTGCAGGATGCGTATGTCAATGCGGTCGGCAAGTTCACGTCCTGTCCCTACTACGGAACGGAGGTACTCCCCGAGGCGCCCATCGAGCTGTACAAGAAAGGCTATGCAAAGCACATAACCATCATGGCAGGCAGCACGGCCGATGAGGCCAGGCTGTTCATGGGCGAAGGCCCGAGTCTGACCTTTGAAGAGCAGAAGATATTCGCCCAGCGTGCCGTGGGCGACGCGGCCGCCTGCCTGAAGGAAGAGGATAAGAAGTATTACGAAGAATTCCGGCGGGTCTGCAGGTTCCAGGAGCCGGGACTTATCGAGACGGAGTTCATAGATGATCTCATGTTCAGGGTCCCCATGCTCCAGCAGCTGGATGTACAGAGCAAGTTCAACAAGACGTTCTGCTACTACTGGTCTTACCCGTCCAGCAATGCGGATGTGGGGGCAGCACATTCCGTGGAGCTCCTGTTCGAGTTCGACCTTCGCGGTGTCGGGACGACCAGCCCCTTCAACGGCACGAACGTACCCGATGAGATCTTCACGGCCGTACAGCAGATGTGGACCAATTTTGCACGCTGCGGCAACCCGTCGACAGACAAGATCGAATGGAAGCCGTACTCTGCCAGCGACCAGAACGTCATGAACATCGCCGGACCGGGTGACCTGCATATGGAAAAGGACCTTCTGGCCGAACAGTACAAGGCCGTGCTTCCCATAGCCGGCTACTACCAGTTCATGGACAAGTACTTTACGCCCGGATACCTTTTAGATATCGTCGCTGCACGTGACGAGAAATGAGAATGTCAATAACTCATGACTGTTAAAGAAAGCGGCTGTCTGCAGTGACAGCCGCTGTATTTTGATATTAAAACAGCCCGCAGGCGCGCTTCAATCCTTCTCTTCTTCCCGGATCGTTTCATTCACATCTTTTTCGATTTCGGTGTACAGTTTTTCCACATCACTTTCGGTGTAATTTGGATCGTGGTAGGATTCGGAAAAAACAACCCGGATACTTGCCAGCCGTCCCGCCAGCCGTCTTTCCCGACGAAGCTCATAACCGGTCAGGAAGATATAGTCGCACAGAGTATCTCCCGTAAACCAGAAGAGAATATAAAGCAGCTCACGCGGCAAATCGGCCAGGTCAAGTGTCAGCCACAGAAGGAGCCCGGAGAGGACCAGACCGAAAAACATAAGATAGAACGTCTTGGTGTGCCGGTTTTCTTCCTTCTCCACCAGGCCGAGATCATAGGCAAAATCGTCACCGATAATCGACTCAATGGTATGCTGTTCCTCCGGTGACAGGCAATTCCCGATGATATTTAGGACAAGGGGATACTCCGGAGGCGTCACCTCCGCGGTCGATTTGATATAATCCACGAAGTCCGGATTCAGCGTTTCATATTCTTTGACGCTATATGTGCTGATCACATCACTGTAGTCGGAAATGCGGCAGGGAATGGACGCAATTCCATTCCTGACATAATCGCGGTTTGCGCGATAATCCAGACGACCTCTTCTTGTTTCAAATAAATGGAGAATACTCCGTCTTCTCATAGAATTCCTCTTTCCGCGTCATGATATTCTGCTCCTATTATGATAATCCGGCATGCCGTCAAAATCAACAGGCGGGGCAATTCCGGTTTGACACTCTGGAACAATCCATTGTAAAAGCATGGCAGATAACTTAGAATTAAAATGATATACTGAAAAATTTAACGGGAACATTCATGGTCATAACAAAAAGGAGAAGAATATGAGAGCAGACCATATTATTAAAAATGCAAAGATTTTCACAGCGGACGAGGACCATCCGCAGGCTTCCTCCCTTGCGGTGAAGGACGGAAAATTCGTCTATGTGGGCGATGAGGCAGGCCTTTCGTCATATGAGGGGGAGGTCACGGATCTCGGCGGGAAGTTTATCATGCCCGGCATCTTAGATACCCATGTTCACGTAACCATGCCCGTTGGCTTTCTGTACGCGGACATAGGGACTTTCATTCTTGAGTGTACCGGCAAAAAGGAGGTTCTGGACTTTATCGCGGATTATGTCAGCAAAAATCCGGGACTTGCGCGCTACAGATTCGTTCTGGAGAAAAAGAAACTGAATGGAGATGAGCTTACCAAAGAGGATCTCGACCGGGTATGTCCGGATGCCGAGGTTCAGATCCAGGAAGGGGAAGGACACAGTATCTGGGTGAATTCCAAACTTCTTGAGCGGCACGGCATTACAGATGACACGCCGGATCCTGTGCCGGGCCTGAGTTATTATGTTCGCAAGGATGGGCATGTAACAGGAAATATCATTGAAGGCACAGCGGAAATGCCCATCATTCTCGACAGTGCCATGGATTTGACGGATGAACAGATTGACGCGGCCCTTCAAAAGTGGATCGACTATTCTGAGAGCGTCGGAGTGACTGCGGTTTTTGACGCCGGGATTCCGGGTGACCCCATCTTTCATGAGAGAGTCTATAAACGTCTGCGCGAGCTGGACAGGCAGGGCAGGCTGCCGGTATATGTTGACGGCTGCTATGTGATCGCGGCGTCCTGGCAGGCGGAGGAAGGCCTCAGGGAACTTAAGCGTTTCCGGGAAGAATACAACACGGAGCACCTGAAGGTCCACACCTTAAAGATTTTCATGGACGGCACCATCCGAATCCATACCGGAGCCATGACCATACCCTATGTGGATGTCCCCGAGACGGGCACGCCTGCGTTCAATAAGGATGAACTTGCTGTGCTTCTGAAACAGCTCAATGCGGAAGGACTGGACCTTCATCTGCACACCGTCGGCGATAACGCATCCCGCATCGTACTGGATGCCGTGGAGATGGTAAAAAAGGAGCTTAAGGACAGCTTCCGGATCAAAGTTACCTGTGCTCATCTGGAGGTTCAGGCCGATGAAGATATCCCCCGCTTTGCAGAGCTGGGCGTGTTCGCGAATTACACGCCGCACTGGCATGCCGGCTTAACAGGCGGAGATGCTGTACAGACCTGGACCCCTCTGCTGGGAGAGAAACGCGCCACGCATATGTACCGCTGCAAATCGGTCTGGGACACCGGCGCCGTTGTAACCTGGTCCAGTGATACCATTGCTTTCCTGGATTTTATGACCTGGAACCCCTTCCTCAGCATGGAAATCGGAATGACGCGCTGGACCACAGAAAAGACCAAGGCTGCCGAGATGGCCAGAAACACCTGCGAATTCCCGCCTGCGGAAGAGAAAATGAGCGTCGAGGAAATGATCCTGGGATATACGATCAACGGGGCAAAGCAGCTGGGAATCGAAGACAAAAAGGGATCTATCGAGGCCGGCAAGGATGCGGACTTCCTTGTGTTTGATAACGACCTGCTGACAGCGGAGCATGAGGGCTTCAGCTACAACAAACCGAGTGAAGTGTATTATGCCGGAAAGAAAGTGAACTGATGCCGCCCTTTGGGCAGATCTGAATACTGAGAATAGGAAAGCAGCCCTGAGGAGAAGAACCTCAGGGCTGCTGTATTTCGGTTGGGACTGCGTAAAGCTTTGACAGTCTGGAACAAACCCTTGTGGAAAGCCTGAAATAACCGGTAAAATTAAATAACAGGGAATCAGATCATGATACCATGATACGTTCATTGCATCTGTTTATAACGGCACAGAGAAAGGATAAGTTATATGAAAGCCGACCAGATTATCAAAAACGCAGCTATCTTCACAGCGGACAGCAGCCAGCCGCAGGCATCCGCTCTTGTGGTGAAGGACGGAAAATTCGTCTATGTGGGCGACGAGGCGGGACTGAAGGACTTTGAGGGCGAGGTCACGGATCTCGGCGGGAAGTTCGTCATGCCCGCAATCCTTGACACCCATGTCCATATCACCATGCCGGTTGGTTTTGAGTATGCAGATGCGGGAGAACGCCTTGAACCGAACGGCAAACAGGAAGCTTTGGACATCATGGCGAAGTATATCCGAGAGAATCCGGGCGAAGAGAGATACCGATTCACGTTAGAAAAAAAATTCCTGAAGGGAGAGGATATCGTAAAGGAGGAGCTCGATGCGATCTGTCCGGACGCGGAACTTCTGATTCAGGAAGGAGAGGGACACAGCATCTGGGTAAACTCCAGAATCCTTGCAAAACACGGAATTAATGACGACACGCCGGATCCGGTGCCGGGGCTGGCCTTCTATGTGAGGAAGGACGGACATGTGACCGGCAATATGATTGAAGTTGCAACGGAAGTTCCGATTATTCTCGACAACTCCATGGGACTGACCGATGAACAGATGGATGCGGCGCTTGGGCGCTGGATCGATTTTTCAAAGGAATACGGCGTGTGTGCGGTATTTGACGCCGGTATTGCGGGAGCGCCGAAGTTCCATGAGAAGATTTACAGACGCCTGAAAGAGCTGGATGAGATGGGAAAGCTGCCGGTCTATGTTGACGGCTGCCTCGTGATCAATACAGCGAAGGATGCAGAGGAGGGGCTTAAGGAACTGAAGCGGATGCGGCGTGAGTATAACACGGAGCATCTGAAGGTCCATACCGTGAAGATCTTCATGGACGGTACCCAGAAGATTCATACCGCCGGTATGGTTACGCCTTATGTGGATATCAAAACACTGGGACCGACCGCCTTCACCCCGGAAGAGTTTGCTGATTTCCTGAAGAAGATCAATGAGGAGGGTCTGGATGTTCACCTGCATACCGTGGGTGAGCGTGCATCGCGTACGGTACTGGATGGCGTGGAACTGGCCAGAAAGGAACTGGGAGACAAGTTCCATGTGAGAGTCACCAGCGCCCATCTGGAGATCCAGGACGACGCGGATCTGGACCGGTTTGCAAAGCTTGGCGTATTCGCCAACTTTACGCCCCACTGGCATGCGGGAACCACGAAGGAATCCAGCGCCTGGCTCGGGGCAGAACGGGCCGCAAAGCAGTTCCGCTGCAGAACGATCTGGGATACCGGCGCGCAGGTGGCCTGGTCCAGCGATAACATCAACTTTGGAGACTTTACCACCTGGAACCCCTATCTTGGCATGGAGATCGGAATGACGCGCAGGTCTACGGAGAAGACCAGAGTTCCGGAATGGTCGAGATGTGAAACGATATTCCCGCCTGCCGATGAGCGGATGACCATTGAAGAAATGCTTATCGGATTTACCATTAACGGGGCAAAGCAGCTTGGCATCGAGGATCACAAGGGTTCCATCACCGCCGGCAAGGACGCAGACTTCCTGGTATTCGACAAGAACCTCCTTACGGCAGAGCAGGAGGGCTTCAGCTGCAACAAGCCGGAAGAGGTGTATTTTGGCGGGAAGAAAGTGAACTCCAGATAATCAAATAATCAATACAAAAAAAGACAGCAGCCCCGGGGAGAAAATCCCCGGGGCTGTCTGCCGGATATCATGATCCATTGGAATGGGCCGCCTGTTCCATGTTCTGCTGTATCTCTTCTTCCAGAAATGCCTGAAGGCGTTTGGTCGTGGCCTCCCGCCCCGCTTCGGCGCAGGCATAGGTCAGACGTGCCGTGCATCCCTCCTGCGTGATGTCATGGATTCCCTCTAACCGGAGGCTTCCATAAAGCTCCGGCATTTCCTCGGAGGCCTTTTCCGCAGCCTGTTTCAGAATCGTTTCGATTTCTGCCATGGTAGTGCGCCGTTCCAGCGGGAAATCCAGATGGCAGATGGTTTTTTTGCGGCTCATATTGACAACATCGCTGATCTGGCTGTTGTTGAGTATCTTGATATTCTGGCTGTCATCCGTGAGCTCTATGGTCCGGATACCCATGTCGGTGACACGGCCTTCCCAGGATTTGATGGAAACGATGTCCCCCATGTGGATCGAATCCTCTATCGCGATGAACAGGCCGGCAAGGATATCCGCGGCCATATCCTTGGCGCCCATGCCGACGGCGATGGAAACAATGCCTGCCGAGGCCAGAATGGCTGTGGTATTGACGCCGAACATATAGAGGATCCCCATGATGATAACCGCGCCTGCGGTATAGGCGACAAAACTGTCTGCCAGCTTAAGAATGGTCCTGGTCCGGGAGTCGGTCCGCTTCTGCGTTTCCTGCAGTCCCATCCGGAGAAGAATGGCCGCGAATACGGTGAGCGCAAGGAAAAACAGAGCTGCCCAGAGAGAAAACAGGTGAATGCCTCTCGACCACAGCCCCCCGTATACAAAGGTGAAGGCCGGCCATACCATGGTGTAGGCGGCGATCAGCGTAATCCCTGCCATCAGGGTGAGGAAACCGGAATAACCGGATGTAAAGATCGACAGAGGATGTTTCTCGTCGGCAGTGAAGTCCTCTGCGGTAAGCTCTTTGTTTTCAATGGCCTCGTCCAGGGCTCTGGCACAGAGTACTCTGGCGCGCGGACAGTAAAGGAATCCGATGATGAGAAGCACGGCCGCAATCATCAGAAGGGAAATGATGGAAACAGCACGTTCCGGCTGGTTGGGAATCATATACAGAAGGCTCTTGCCGTCGGATGAGACGCCGGATGCATACATCTCCCTTCCGTCATAGGTGGTAAAGCCGGCATAATCCTTGCCGTAGGCGTCTTTTGTGATATAATCCTCCGCGTCGTGTCCGATTTTTTTCTGATCGGTGTGGGCGATAAATATGCCGGTTTCATCGTTTACGACGGCGACCTCATTGCCCGCCGCAACGGCAAAGGTACTGACGGTATGTTCCAGGCTCTCACTTTTCAGTGCCTTATTCATGGCGCCGGCATCGTATACCGCCAGAAGGAAACCATCCGGTTCGCCGCTTTTAGTCGTCATAAGAACTGCCGTGCCGATCTGCTGCTTTTTTGTGTAAGGATCCTCGGAGGGCCCCACCACAGCGTATGGATATCCCAGGAGCACGGCCTGGTATTCCTCACTTAAGTTGGCGGAGGGACCGCTTACGGAAAAACCGGTATAGCTGTTGCTTGCGGTGATTTCGTGCCCGTCCCGGTCGAACAGCATCAGATACTCCGCGTGCAGCGTATTGCTGAGCGCCTGCAGGGCGTGGTGCGTCTGATAATCCTTATTGTCTGTCAGAAGCTCGGCCAGAACCTGCGTGCGCGTCCTGTAGATGTCCGTATACGAGCTGCGGATGATGCCCCTCTGGTTTTCGTGCCAGGCCACATCATATTCGAGGGACGTCCGTTTGGTTGTACCGATATAGGCAAGGGTTGCATTGTATTCCAGCATCAGAAGCATGATGGAAAAGCAGCCGATGGCGGTGAGCAGCAGATTGCGTCCGGACCGGGTTCTGCGGTCCAGTTTCGCGAGAATGGTTTTCAGGTCATCATGGCCATATTTCCTTGCGCAGACCTTCAGCACATAAAGGGAGAAGAGAATCATGCTGAAGACGATGAACGCGGAAAGGGTCAGTGCGCAGTAAAAACCGGTGCTGATGAAGTCATAGAGCGGCAGCGCCAGAAGGAGCTGAGCGTCCAGGTCCGGATAGGGAGACACCACGGCCAGTGCCGGCTCGTTCCGGAAGGAGATCAGGCCGTAGGAGGTTTCTTTCCCCAGGCGGAAGAAACGGGCGGATTTCTTAAAAACATCTGCCGCAGCAGCCTTAAGCGCATCCTGTTCTTCCTGGCTTACGTCCTCAAGGGTATTACTGTACAGGTTTCCGCCGCCTGTCCGGACATAGGCATAGACGTCCAGCCCCGAGAGCATGCGGTCGAGGACGCTGGGCCAGTTGCCCAGCTCGTTATATACATTCATCAGCGGCCGGCAGGAGAACTCAAAGACCAGTCTGCGGCCGTCATCTGTGCTGATGGGGAACATGACGAAGGCCGTCCCGTCCTGCGCTTCGGAATCTTCCCCCTTCTCTTTGGAGGGGGAATAGAGCTCCAGCACAGGCGTGCGCATCTTAAGTGTCTCGATCCGCGTCTTAAACTGCTCTTCCGGCATTCTGGTCCCGGTGGTGCTTAACAGTGTTCCGCGCTCATCCATCAGAGAGACGCTCTCTGCACAGACCACAGAGCAGATTTTCTCCAGCTTTTCCTTTGACGAAAGACCGCTGTAATCCCGGTAAATCCTTGCACCAAGCTCGCCCCGGGACATAACATCTTCTTCAAACACATGGCTTCGCGCCGTAAACTCATCCTCGCGCTCCTGTACAATAACAGGTACCTCGCACAGATACTGATCCAGCATGCGAATCTTGCTGTAACCGTCCAGAACGAGTCCCAGGGAAAAGACGATCAGGGCAACAAGCAGTGTGGTCAGCAGGGTAAAAGCCTGAAGCTTTTTTCCACTTTCTTTCCTTATCGTGGTTCTCACCTGCTTTAAACGGTTCATGATATTCCTCCTGTTATCCTGTCTTTGATGGGGCCGCAGGACAGCTTTCCCTCCGAGACGATAAGTGCCTTGGGATAGGCTTTCCAGTCAAGGGCACTGACGCCTTTGATCTCATTCGTATACAGCCGCAGGGCAGATCCCTTTATGTATTTCTCCAGGAGGGTCTGCAGTACCTCCGAGAGATCATTATTCATCACGCTGCCGTACAGCTGCAGGGCATCCGCATTGCCCAGCAGCACGGCTGCAGCATCAACCGTACCCGAACCGAGCTGTTCCAGCAGGGGCTCCGTATCCCAGAAGAGCAGGTGTACTTCATTTCCGCCTTCGGAAAGTTTCACAGCGGTCTGATACATGTAGTAAGCGTTCCGCTGCTCAAAACGCTTCTCCCTTGCTTCGAGGGTATCGGAGGTGCCGGTGCGGCCCGGAACATCGTTCTCCGGGGAGAATAAGAATTCCTCATATCTCTCTGTGCCGATAAAGGAGCGGAATACCGGCAGTTCATTGCGGGGGATGGCCAGGATAAATTCAATGCCGGAAGCTGCGCCGTTCTGATAGGCGAGGTACACGTCCTCAGGAATCCATGTTCCGTCACAGGTGGGGGCACACAGATCCTGCCAGAGCTTCTGGGAGGCATCCTTCAGGGCCTTCGGGGACAGAGCGGCAAGCTCCGCCATCGTCGATGTCTTTGTCTCCTTTAACAGGTCTTCGGCCAGAGCGCGGGAGGTATCGGTCGTCTCATAAGCGCCTTCCGGGCTCCCGAAGAATACGAACGCTTTCTGGAACAGGCCCTTTGCCCGGGGGCTCGCCGCAAGCAGGCAGATGGAGGACGCGCCCGATTCAAAGCCCATCACCGTGATCCGGTCGGGGTCACCTCCGAAGGCAGCGATATTCTCCTTAATCCACTGAAGCGCCGCGATCTGATCCAGAAGTCCCAGATTCCGGGTATCGGGATAAGCCTCTCCGCCGGGAACCTCCGAAAAATCGATAAACCCGAAAATACCGAGGCGCCAGTTAAAGCTGACAACCACCACGTCCGAATGATCTTCTGCAAAATCGTCTCCGTACAGCAGGGGATCCGCAGAGCCGCCGAAGGAAAAGTCACCATAGTGAAACAGCACGAGGATCGGCTTTTTTTCTTCCCTGTTCTTCGGGCTGACCCAGATATTCAGGTAGAGACAGTCTTCACTCTGCCGGTGATGCGCCAGGATTGCCCCTTTATGTTCCACCTGTATGGCGGAAGGTCCGAAATGGACAGCTTCATATACGGCATCCGATGAGGGGAGCGGCTCGGGCGCCTTCCACCGGAGTGGGCCGATGGGAGGCTTCGCGTAGGGGATTCCCCGGTAGACCCGGGATTTATTCTCTTCTTCCCCGACAAAGATGCCGGTTCTTGTCTTTACCGCGGGCCTGTCCCCATAGTCCCCGGATATGGGCCGGTTCCGGAGATTAATCTCCTGGCGGTCCTCGTCATCCACATCGAATACATAGCTGTCCGTTTCCTCTCCGTACAGGCGCCGGATCTTCAGGATGCGGTATCCTCGGAGAAGGAGGTTGAATCCGAAGCCGAGGAGGGGGAAGAGGACAACTGACTGAAACTCATCCACCAGATAATCCACCATGGATACGCCCATCCATCTGACGGACACGGCATGTGCGGCCAGAAAAAGGAGAACGAACAGAGCATAGGTAATAAACTTGTCTTCCTTTTTTTTCTGTACCGACGGACTGAAGACAATCTGGCTGATGATTTCCTCCGCCGCAATACCGAGCACAAAGCTTGCTGCCGTACATGCAGCTTTCGGCCAGCCGGACAGCCTGGATATCGTTTCGCCGTAGCCGTAACCCAGCGATGAAATAAATGCGACCACGAAATCATCGATCGTAAATAGTTTTTTAATCATAATTTCACCTATGAGGGATGGCTCTTTGCAGCATCCGGGATCGTAACGGTAACTATGGTTCCGCCGCCGTCAGCCCTTGTAATCGCAAGGCTTCCCCGGCACATCATCTCAAGCCTCTGGCGGATGTTTTTCAGCGCAATATGGGGCTCACTGTCATCGACGGGCGCAAATCCCCGGCCGTTGTCGGCGATTATGATCTCACTTCCGGTATCGGTTTTCCGCGTCCGGATTAAGAGATGAAACACGCCGGCGTATGGGTCTCTGCCGTGCTTGACGGCGTTCTCCACGATGGGCTGCAGCGTCAGCGGCGGCACCCGGAACCGGATATGCGGCGTGTCATATTCCACCGAAAGGCTGTCATCATACTGGGCCTGTTCCACGGCGAGATAGGCGCGCACATGTTCAAGCTCGGCCGAGAAGGGAATGGGATCGGAGCTTGCAATGGCAGCAAAATTCTTGCGCAGATAGGTTGTGAAATCCAGAATGACCTGCCGGGCCCTTTCCGGATCCTGATTGCAGAGACAGTAAATGCTGGTCATGGTGTTGTAGATAAAGTGCGGCCGCATCTGCAGGACCATGATGCTGGCGCGCTGATTCGCAATCTCCTGCTGATGCCGCAGGTCCTGTTCGATCTGGTCGGACAGGATGATGCCGTACATGGAGAGAGCGGAAAGGACGATGCAGATGTCAATCAGCGGGTAGACATCTGTAAACAGATGCACGGTCAGCGCAGCGGCCATGGGCAGCTCAGCGATGAGAAAGCTCAGCCAGGCTTTCCGGGAAAGGCGTCCTCTGCGCATGATCGTACCGGCCAGATTGCACAGCATGAGCAGGGTCAGGGGCAGTATCAGAAGCGGATACAGAGGACCGCGGGCGAATTGACCGTCCGGGGTCAGTTTGCTGAAACCGCGGATGAACGGGGAACCGATAACCAGAACGGAATAGATGGCCCACAGAACCATCATGATAAAAAAGAGTCTGGTGGTGCGGAGATTTTCTCCGGTGCAGTGCAGCAGATAAACGGTCAGCATGGGTATCGGCAGCGGAAGCAGCAGGGATTCCAGAGCAAGCCAGAAGACTATGGCCTCTCTGGGAAAGGCATAACGCTGAAGAATCATTTCCAGGAAGGTGGAAAAGCAGATCAGCATCAGAACGATAAAGTACGTCCGGAAGAAATGCTTGCTCCACCGGCCGATGCCGGGCATGATGACAACAAACCAGAGACCCAGCCCGCTTAAGAGAAGGGCTGCGCCGCAGGTGAAGAAATAAAAGAAATCGAGCCAGTTGATCACTTGTCTGTGCCTCCCGTGGAAAACGGATAGCGCAGCTTCCGAAGCTGACATCTTACGCCATCCGGGGTCAGGGGCTTCAGCATAAAACCGCAGGCTTCCGTGTTCCAGGCATCGAGGGAGTAATCGGCGTAGGCAGTCAGAAACACGATGTTTGTGCGGGGATTGATATCCAGCAGGGTCTGGCACAGATCAAACCCGCTGGCTGTCCCCAGCTCGATGTCCAGAATCGCGAGGGAAACCGGGTTCGTTTTTGCGTATTCAATTGCGTCCAGAGGCCATATGAAGCCGGTGACCGAAGCGTAGGGCATGACCTCCTCCAGAACGGAAAGGCCGTCTGTGAGGATGACCCTGCTGTCGTCCACAAGGATAACATTCGGGTTTTCATCGCTTCTTGCCGCAAGGTTAAACAGGGTGTTGGCATCCACGCCGAGGGCGTCTGCCAGACGCGGAATCATCGACGCATCCGGCAGGCGGCTGCCGCTTTCCCAGCGGGCGACCGTCGAGTGATTGACAAACAACTGCTTTCCGAGCTGACTCTGGGAGATCCCCCTCTCTGTCCGCAGCCTTCGGAGCGTTTCCGCAAATAATCTGTTCACGCAGCCTCTACCCCCCATTCTGTATATATAATTTATGATAATGCGGCATGGCCGGGAAAGCAAGGAGAACAGCCAAGACGACTTGACAATCTGGAACACCCTCTTGTGGGAAAGAAGCTGGGTGGAATAAAATATATACTATATACAGTACGCGGAGGCGGGGATGCCCTTGAAAGCTAAAACGTTTTCGCCGCGAGTTTGCCGCTGAGAACATTCGCACAGAGCAGGAGGAAAGAATGAAAGCAGATCAGATTATCAGAAATGCAAAAGTGTTCACATCGGACCTGAGTCATAAGCAGGCAACGGCCTTTGTGGTAAAGGACGGCAAATTTGTCTATGTAGGAGACGAGGCAGGACTTTCGGCCTATGAGGGAGAGGTCACCGACCTCGGCGGGAAGTGTGTCATGCCCGGCATCATCGACAGCCATGTCCATGTCACTCTGGGGGTTGGATTTGATTATGTGGACCCGGGGACAGGCATTTTCTGCGACGGAAAACAGAATATATTGGACTTTATGGCAGACCATGTCAGGAATCATCCCGGTCAGAAAGGCTACCACTTCGGGCTGGAGGTGAAGCGTCTGCAGGGTGAGAAAATCGTTAAGGAAGATCTCGACGCGATCTGCCCGGACAGTGAGATTCTGATTGTAGAAGCGGAGGGCCACAGTGTATGGGCGAATTCGAAGCTCCTTAAACGCCACGGCATTACGGATGATACACCGGATCCCGTGCCGGGCTTAAGCTATTATGTGCGAGAGGACGGTCATGTGACCGGCAATATCTTCGAAGGCGCGGCAGAAGTTCCCCTTATGCTCGATGGAGCCATGGAACTGACCGATGAGCAGATCGACTATTCGATCAGAAGATGGATTGACTTCAGCGTCAGTGTCGGTGTAAACGGCGTTTTTGACGCAGGAATTCCGGGGGCCAATGCATTCAACGAAAAGATATACCGCCATCTGAAAAAGCTGGACCTGGAAGGAAAGCTGCCGGTGTATGTGGACGGCTGCTACGTGATTTCATCCGCGAGAGAAGTGGAGGAAGGTCTGCGGGAGCTTAAGCGTATGAGGGACGAATTCAACACGGAACATATGAAGGTTCATACGCTGAAGATTTTCATTGACGGCACACTGAAGCTCCATACCGGCGCGCTGGTGGATCCCTATGCGGACATCCCCAAGACCGGGGTTACCGCTCTGAACAAAGAGGAATTTAAGGATCTTCTTCTGGAGCTCAACGCGGCAGGACTGGATCTGCATCTGCATACGGTGGGCGATGCCGCCTCCCGGGTAGTGCTGGACGGCGTGGAGCTGGCCAGAAAGGAGCTGGGCGACAGCTTCCGGGTGAAAGTTACCGCCGCCCATCTGTGGGTTCAGAATGACGCGGATCTGGATCGTTTTGCGAAGCTCGGCGTGATTGCGAATTATACTCCTGCATGGCACAGCGGAAACATCGGCGGGAATCCCTACAAACTCTGGGAGGCTCTTATGGGCGAAAAACGCGCGTCGAATATGTACCGCTGCAGAACTGTGTGGGATACCGGCGCCCTGGTGTCCTGGTCCAGCGATGATATCTCCTACGGCGATTTTAAGACCTGGAGCCCCTATCTCGGCATGGAGGTCGGCATGACAAGAATGACTTCGGAGAAGACCAGGGCACCGGAACACAACCGGACCGAGTTGGTATTTGTACCGGTTAACGAGGTCATGACCCTGGAGGAAATGATTCTGGGCTATACCATAGGCGGCGCAAAGCAGCTTGGAATCGAAGACCGAAAGGGCTCCATCGAGGCCGGCAAGGATGCGGACTTCCTGGTATTTGACAAGGACCTGCTCACGGCGGAGCACGAGGGCTTCAGCTACAACATGCCGACAGATGTATACTTCTGCGGAAAGAAAGTGAACGGATAACATTCTCCCGACAGGTTCGGGGGGATACTTTGCCAGAATATGAGAACCAGAATTCATCTATCAGAAAGTTTTAATTACCGTAAACTGCTGCGTTTTACGCTGCCCTCCATCGTGATGAACGTATTCCTGTCCCTGTATATTGTTGTGGACGGATTCTTTGTCGCCAGGTTTGTGGGCAAGACGGAATTCGCGGCCATCAGTATGATTATGCCTGCGCTGAACATCCTGGGTACCATCGGGTATATGTTCGGCGTAGGCGGCAGCGCGCTGATTGCAAAGACACTGGGGGAAAAGAAGCCGGAAGGGGCGAACCGCCTGTTTTCCCTGCTGGTCCTGGTGTCCTTCCTCCTTGGCGTCGGTATGATGGTGCCGGGATTTATCTTTATGCCTCCCTTCACAACCCTTCTGGGGGCGGAAGGAAAACTCCTGGAATACAGTGTGCTGTACGGACGGATCTTCATCCTGGCGCTGCCCTTCTGGATCCTGTCCTATGCGTTCCAGCTGTTCTTCGTGACGGCGGAAAAGCCGGGGCTTGGACTTGCCGTCACCGTATGTGCAGGCCTCTGCAATATTCTGCTGGATGCGCTGTTTGTTGTCGTGTTTCGCTGGGGACTCCCCGGTGCGGCGGTGGCCTCTGGGATCAGCCAGTTTGTGGGAGGCATGTTCCCTGTCGTCTATTTTGGCAGAAAGAACACAAGCCTTCTTAAGCTGGTAAAGCCGGTATGGGACGGATGGTCCCTTCTTAAATGCTGCATCAACGGAACCTCGGAATTCATGTCGGAAGTTGCCATGTCCCTCGTGGGGATGCTCTACAATGTGCAGCTTCTTCAGTATGCGGGGGAAGACGGGGTCGCCATCTACGGCGTGCTGAGTTACGTGAGCCTGATCTTTTCGGCTGTCTTTGTGGGGTATTCCAACGGATTGGGACCGGTCATCAGCTACCATTACGGGGCGCAGAATCACGGGGAAATGAAAAATCTCCGAAGAAGAAGTCTCGTGATGGTCACAATCACATCCATCGCCATGGTCATTCTTTCGGAAGCGATGGCCCGTCCGATTGCCGCCATGTATTTTCAGGGCAATGGAAAGCTCTTAGCCGACACGGTTCACGCCTTCCGGATCTTTTCAATCGCATATTTGTTCACGGGCATCGCCGTGTTCAGCTCCAGCTTCTTTACGGCGCTGAATGACGGGCCGGTATCGGCACTGATTTCCTTCCTGCGGACCATGGTGTTCGAGCTGGGAGCGGTACTCCTGCTGCCGAGGCTTCTGGGCGTGGACGGCATATGGGCTTCGACGGTTTTTGCGGAGTTCATGGCAGCGGCCTGCGGAAGCATATTTATGGTTGTTCTTCAGAAAAAATATAATTATTAAACATAAGCTGGACTTGATGACAAAGGAGGATTTTCATGAAAAAAACACTGGTTCTGGGCAATTTCATTACTATGGATGAAAAGAGACCAACTGCAGAGGCGGCACTGGTCAAGGACGGGGTATTTGCCTACATCGGCAGTGCAGAGGAAGCAAAAAGGCTTGCCGGGGCGGACGCCGAGGTGCTGGACTACGGCGACAACTTCATTTACCCCGGATTTCTGGAATCCCACTGCCACGGCTATCTGGCAGGCAACCGCCTGATCGGACAGGCAAACCTGGCCCAGGTGCGCCTGACAGACTATGACAGATACCGGGAGATCATCAAAGAGTTCATCGAAAAGAACCCGAACCGAACCTTCTATATGGCAGCAGGATGGATGGAAGATGAGCAGTACGTAAGCAAGGCTTATCTGGACGAAATCTGCTCCGAAAAGCCCCTGATCATGCATTCCTCCGGCGGACATTCCATGCTGCTGAACACAAAGGCGCTGGAAATGTTCGGCATTGACGCGGATTACGCAAAGAAGTACGGCTATGACCAGGTACATGTGGATGATAAGGGCGAGCCGGACGGCTACATCTGCGAAGGTCCCGTGTTTGAGATTACGCCGAAGCTTCCCGTCACCCTGGAGGAGGCCAAAGACTATATCCTGGCCTGGCAGGACTTTGCCCTGAAAGGCGGTTTTACCGCCGTGGGCGATGCCGGTGTGGAGGTGGCCTGGAGAAATGCTCCCCAGGCCTACTATGAGCTGGAGCAGGAAGGAAAGCTTAAGCTGCGCACCTACGCCTATATGTATGTCACCGACAATATCGCGGATCCGAAGGCGGAGGTTGCCCGGATTGCCGAGCAGCGCGCGACGATCAGCGGCGAGTATTTCCACATTATCGGCCCCAAGGCCTTCCTGGACGGCGTCACTGAGGCCCATACGGGCTGGCAGAACCAGGATTACCTGGATCAGCCGGGCTACCACGGCGTAGAGCGCTTCAATGACCACGACAAGATGGTGGAGCTTCTGGTGGAATCGGATAAGGAAGGCATGGCAGTCCATGTCCATTCCGAAGGCGGCGGCGCGACCCACTTCATGCTGGGCTGCATCGAGGATGCGGAGAAGATCACCGGAGATAAGGATCAGCGAAATGTCCTGGCCCATCTCCACTTTGTGACCGACGAGGACATCCGGCGCATGGCAGAAACCGGCTCCATCCCGGCGGTAGCTCCGCTGTGGACGCCGGAGGTACCGGGCAACTATAAAGTCGAGTGCAGCTATGTCGGAAAGGACCTGGCGGATCAGTCCTACCCGATCAAGTCCTTCTTTGATGCGGGGGCCAATGTGGTCTTCCACTCGGATTATCCGGTATCGCCTCTGATGAATATCAAATACAGCTTATACACCGCGGAAAAACGGGTGTATCCTGATGAGGTGCTGGGCGGAAAGGACACCCCGCGCAACACAGCAGAGGCCATCACCAGAGAGCAGTCCCTGCGCGCTCTGACCATCAATGTGGCCCGCCAGTGGCATCAGGAGCACCGCATGGGTTCCATCGAGTTCGGCAAGATTGCCAATATGACGGTATTTGACTGCGATTTCCTGCACGATGATATCGAAAAAGTGGCACAGGCCAATGTGATCGCCACCATCGTGGACGGTGAAGAGGCGTATAAAGCAAAAAAAAGCATTATATTTAAGTAAAGGAGAAACAAAAATGCAGTACAGAGCAAACCAGAAAATTACAGACGGCAACTATGACAAGTCTCTGGCTGTCCGATGCATCAACGGCACATTTGTCGGAAAGAAGACCGACGGCGTCATCGCCTGGCAGGGGATTCCCTTCGTCGGAAAGCAGCCGGTGGGGGAAAACCGCTGGAAGGCGCCGGTGGAATTTGCCCCGGATGACGGCGTATATGAGGCTTATTACAAGGGGAAAAGCCCCTGCCAGCACAAGGACTTCAGCGATGTGGAAGAGAGCCTCATGAACCAGGGAGAAGACTGCCTGTGGCTGAATGTATGGAAGGCGGATGATAACAGCACAGAGAAAAAACCGGTCATGGTATGGATCCACGGCGGCGCCTTTGAGTTCGGCGCGGCGGCATTTTCCCTGTTCGACTGCGACGATTTCCTCAGAGAGAATCCCGATGTCATCGTCGTTACCGTGGCCTATCGCCTCGGCATCTTCGGGTACTTCCACCTGTCCCATCTGGCGGACGGAGGAGACTTCCCGGATTCCCAGAACCTGGGGCCCCTCGACCAGCTGATGGGCTTAAAGTGGGTGCATGAGAATATCGCAGCCTTCGGCGGCGACCCGGACAATGTGACTATCTACGGCGAATCCGCCGGAGCCGGAAGCGTATCCCTTCTTCCGCTTCTGAAGGGGTCCCATGCCTACTTCAAGCGGGTCATTGCCCAGAGCGGCTCTCCTGCGCTCACCAGGTCCCCGGAGGAGGCCATGGCCTGCACCGATATCATGCTGGATGTCCTCGGCTGCAAAACCGTCGCTGACCTGATGAATGTGGATGCCCGGACGCTCGCGGATGAGTCCGAAGCAGTACGGCTGCGCATATGTCCGGAGCGGGACGGAAAGCATCTGCCGGTGGATCCCTTTGAGGCCTATGCAGAGGGCGCGGCAAAGGACCTTGACCTTATGTTCGGCTGCAACCGGAGGGAATTCGACTGGTTTGCGGCTGCCATGGGCGAGGAAGGCATCCGGATGCTGATGGCCGACCGGAAAGAGAGAAAGTTTGATAAGCTGCCGGAGAAGGAGAAGGCAGACCTCGAGAGCTTTATGAAAGATGTGAAGGGAGACGGCTGCGAGGCCGAGTGCCGCCTGTTCGACCAGATCTGGTTTAATGCGCCGGTCTTCCGGATTGCGGAGGGCCAGACCAAAGCCGGCGGCAGAGCCTATGCCTATTACTTCACAGCGGCAGACGGACACGGAACGGAGCTGGAGATCATATTCAGCCACCCGAATACGGACCCGGCCATGGGTAAGGTCTACGACGAAACCTTCGCAAAGACCATGCGGAGGCTGTGGGTGCAGTTCGCAAAGACCGGCGATCCTTCCCTTTCTGCGGACATGTCTCCGGACAAAAAGGCCAAGGAGTGTCAGCTCTATGACCCGGAGAACCGGCAGGTGCTGGTCCTGGACGAGGCGGACATCCATACCGAACCGGAATCCGGACTGAAGATTGTGGACTGGGAGAGAATGTACGGCCTGACGAAATATTATCTGTTCTGATAATCTGAGGGAAAGGGATTGTCACATTAGATGATATGTTACCCTCCAAGATGCGGCAGCCCTTTTCTAAGTGGGAAGGGGCTGTCGCAATAGAAGTATAGACAGCAGCTCCTAATCGGTGAAAATCCGGCCTTCACGGCCGGATTTTTCTTATATCCGGACAATGTTTATGCAGCCCAGCTCTACTGCCCCATCGCGGACATCGAGAACGCGGACCTGGCCTACGCCTGGTGGTGGGTGGACCTGGCAGATAAAGGCGGCACACAGGGAGGCCCTGACGGGAGAACAGGCGGCCCTGGCAGAGACCCAGACAAATCTCCTGAATGCAACGGAGATCATGCTGGGTACGGACGGCCTCACCGCCGTGGACCCGGCAGAGCACTGGAGAGACCGGAGCGGCACCGCCGACCAGCACACCTCCTTCTCCGTCGGCTACAACATCCTGCTGGCAGCCCAGGCCCTGGGAAAGGATATCGACTATCATCTGGTCTGGGATATGGGCCACGGAAGCAATGAAGGAACCTCCACCGGCACATTTATAGATTGGATCAATGAAATTTGTGCAGGAGAATAATTTGGTATGAACCGTCAGACGGTAAAAAATGCATTCTTTAAATCCATTCCCGTATTTGCGGGCTATGTGGTTCTGGGCAGCGTCATCGGCAGTCTTCTCGGGGCAGTGATCCCATTTTCCACCGAGGGAATCGAGTTCTCCATGACGGCCCTGTTTATTGCCTCCTTCACGGAGCAGTGGCTGAGTACAAAGGACCATGTCCCGGCGCTGACAGGCCTCTTCTGCACCCTTCTCTGCCTGGTGCTGTTCGGCTCGTCCCGGTTCCTGATTCCGGCCATGCTTCTCATCACCCTGATGCTGACCCTCCTGCGGAGGAGAGAGGAGGCCCTGCTGTGAGAGCTGCCGTTCTTGTGGCCGTTATGGCACTGGTACAGCTGGTGTTCTGAGAAAACTGCACCCCGCGTTTTTGCGCGGGGTGTTTTTTATGGAAATCCCATGGGATTCTGATATAATAAAATACGGGTACCTATGCGCAGATGTATGGTATCCGGGATGTGAAAAAGACGTTCTGCGGGAGAAGCAAACCGCGGTTTTACAGCATACGGGGGAATAGATTGATGAAGGGCAGAAAAAGGAGCAATATTACCGGAAACGCCGCGGCCGGCGCGGTGCTGGTGCTGATCATTCTGGTTGCCGGAACCATCTGGATGGGGCAGATCGCCAGGAAAGACACACAGGATGCGGTGCGGACCGTCTCGAACCTCTATCTGGACGAGCTGGCCGGGCGCCGCGAACAGGTTTTGGAGAGCAATCTGCAGAATAAGATTAGAGACCTCCGGGTGGCCGTAAGCCTGATGGACCGGGAAGATCTCAGCGATATGGACCATCTGCAGGACTACCAGGACCGGATGAAAAAGCTCTATAACCTGGACAAATTCGCATTTGTCGACAGCCGGGGCAGGATCTATACGTCCGAGGGAATGCAGACCAATATTGATGAGTACAGCTTTG
>Ga0256405_10005114_pt1 | contig 23314 bp, 17 predicted proteins | sample RumenRJG_02DNA_FD_189096 | JGI IMG/M metagenome (GOLD analysis project Ga0256405, IMG submission 189096) | Bovine rumen microbial communities from Lethbridge, Alberta, Canada - RJG_02 | ecosystem: Host-associated > Mammals > Digestive system > Stomach > Rumen | place: Canada: Alberta... | reverse complement strand
ACCCACTCAATGGCATGTTCTATGATGATACTCAAGATGTCGTCATCGATATGCTCAATAAAGATCATCGTATCCTCAAGCGCGAGGATATCATCCATAGCTATCCTCATGATTGGCGTACCAAAAAGCCTGTTATCTTCCGCGCTACACCGCAATGGTTCTGCTCGATCTCCCCAATCAGAGAGCGACTATTAGAAGCCATCAAGGAAATCCAATGGGTCCCAGCTTGGGGCGAAGCGAAGATGGTCAATATGATCAAAGACCGCGCCGACTGGTGCATCTCCCGTCAACGTGTCTGGGGTGTCCCAATCCCTATCATCTATAATGAAGATGGCTCCCCAATCCTAGAAGAAGCGGTCTTCAACCATATCCGTGATTTAATCGCCAAAGAAGGCAGTAACGTATGGTTTAAACTCGATGCCAAAGATTTATTGCCAGAAGGCTATTCTAATCCAGCCTCTCCGCATGGCGGGTTCACCAAAGAGACCGACATCATGGACGTCTGGTTTGATTCTGGATCTTCCTGGAATGGCACGCTTGTAGAACGTGGCATGAAATATCCTTGTGACCTCTATCTAGAAGGCAATGACCAATATCGTGGTTGGTTCAATTCCTCATTGATCGTCTCAATCGCCACCAACGACGTCTCCCCATTCAAAGCCTGCTTGACCCATGGTTTCGTCATGGATGAAGCATGGCAGAAGATGTCTAAGTCTGCGGGTAACGGCATCGATCCGAATAAGATCATGGATCAATTCGGCGCCGATATCCTTCGTTTATGGGCCGCTAGTGTCGATTTCACTGGCGATGCTAGACTTGGCGAGAACCTCATTGGTACGGTTACTGATAACTACCGCAAGATCCGCAACACCTTCAAGTTCATGCTCGGCAATCTAGAAGGCGTTGAAGCAGTCGATCCAAAAGACTATTCCTTAGTCGATCGCTTCATCCTTGCTAGACTTGAGCAAGTGAAGAACAAAGTCTTAGCAGGATATGAGGCCTATGATTTCCGTTCCAATATCGACGCCATCATGACCTTCATGTCCAATGACTTATCTTCCTTCTACCTTGATTTAGCGAAGGATATCCTTTATTGCGATGCACCAAATAGCGTCCGCCGGAAAGCGATGGTCGCAGTGATCTATGAATGCTGCAAGACCCTTTGCTATTTGCTTAACCCAATCATCCCATTCACCATGGAAGAGGTCTATGGCTATCTTCCAGTCGAACATAAAGCCTCGGTTCAATTAGAAGCGATGCCAAAAGAAAGCCACGACTATGAAGACATGCTTCCGCTTTATGAGCAATTCCGCACTTTACGTGATAAAGTCTTATTGAAGCTCGAAGCCGCTAGACAAGAGAACATGATCGGTAGCTCTTCCTTGGCTTCCTTGGATATCCAAGTTGATGAAGAAAGTTTATTCAATGCCTTATCCAAACTTGATGCAGATACTCTTGCCAAGACCTTCATCGTCAGCAAAGTGGCATTAGCTAAGGGCAGCGAAGACGATACGAAAGTATCAGTCGCGAAAGGCTGTACCTGCGCGCGTTGCCGCTTCGTCTATGAAGACACCAAAGAATCCGAAGAAGGACCGCTTTGCCCACGTTGCTTGTCAGCGTTAGGAGAATTCCATGAATAAAGTTGGGGAATACCTAAAGAAGCATCGTATCTACTTCATCTTTTTAGGCGCCTCTATTTTGTTATTCTTATTGGATTTGATTTCCAAATGGATTGTGGAGCTCAATTGCAACCTCTATGAAAGGTATGCCATTATCCCCAATTTCCTTTATGTGACCAAATCCTATAACATCGCGATTGCCTTCTCCCTTGGCTCAGAGCTTGGCGTATTCGGCAGGATCCTCAATATCTCGATTTCTTTGATCATGTCGGTGATCATTGCCATCTATTGGTTTAAGAAGAAAGAGCAATTTCGGAAACGCGACCATGTTGTCGCGATGCTATTATTCGCTGAGCCTTCGGTAATCTAATTGACCGCGCCTTCTATTGGGAAGGCACCACTGGCTTCAATGGTGTCATCGATTTCATCCAATTCTATTTAGGTGGTGGACCATCTGCTCCAAGCAATTTCGTCAACCCATTCGCGACCTTCAATTTTGCTGATTCTTTCTTAGTCATCGGTATCATCATCTTAATCATCATGATGATCGTGGATAATACGAAAGCCACAAAGGGCACCAAAGATGATCTCACCATCGATCCTAGACTCCAAAACGATGTGGAAGAGGAAGAGACCCATGAAGAAGAAACGCATTAAGATCGATCCAAACTTAGTAGGGCTGCGCTTAGACCAATTCTTATTTAAGTCTGGGCTTACCTTATCTCGTTCGAAAGCCGAAGCGCTTATTGAAGAGAAACATGTATTGGTCAATGGCAAGCTTCCATCCCGTCATCAGAAAGTCGAATCTGGCGATGTGATTGAAGTGGAAGTTGTTGAAGCAAAGCCAAGCGCTCTCCAAGGTGAGGATATCCCGCTTCATATCATCCATGAAGATGACGATATCTTGGTTATCGATAAGCCGGTTGGACTTGTTGTCCACCCAGGCAATGGCAATGAGGATGGGACGCTTGTCAATGCTTTGATCGGCATGGGTATTCCTCTTAGTTCTTCGACCACCCGTCCAGGTATCGTGCACCGCATCGATAAGGATACCTCTGGATTATTGGTCATCGCTAAAAACGATAAGGCTGCTTTAGCCTTGTCCGAGCAACTGCAAGATCATTCGATGCACCGTGAATACCTTGCATTGGTAAATGGCATCATCATTGAGGAAAACGGCAAGATCGATGCCCCGATCGGTAGAGACGTCAATCATCCGACGATGCAATGCGTCGATGTCAAGCGCGGCAAAGAAGCCGTTACCTTCTTCCATGTGGAAAAGCGTTTTGCAAAAGCAAACGTGACCTTGATCAGCTGCAAGCTTACCACCGGCAGAACCCATCAGATCCGTGTCCATATGGATTATATTGGTCACCCAATCATCGGGGATAACGTCTATGGCAAGGGTAACCGCAGACTATACGATAAAGGGCAGTTGCTCCATGCATATCGCTTAAGCCTCCGTCATCCAAAAACATTGACCCGTGAGACTTATTTTGATCCATTGCCAGAGCATTTCATCAAGGTCTTAGCCGAACTTGATGAAGAATACGCGAAGCAATTAAAGAAGAACTTTTTGAAAATTTTTAATAGGTAATTACTATTAAACTGATAAATATTATATACATTGTCTAAAATTAGTATCCAATGTTGGACGAATACTCTACTAAAGAGTATGCTTTACTCGTTATGTTTACTGGACCGTACAATTTCTTTGATTATAAATACAATATCGCAGGATACGAAGGGCAGGACTTCGATAATCCGATACGCTGGATTTTTTTGATTGTCTCGTTGATTTTAATTCCTGTGCTATGCGTGATTTTCCGCAAGACCAAAGAGAAGCAAATGAATCTCTATTTAGGGATTCTTGGCATCTTCATGATCGTTTTATATTTGACCAAGTCGACTTGGGAATCGGTTTACGACATCCAAAGGGATGGGGCGTTCAATACCTACATCCTGCCATTTGATACCTGTTCCATTATCATGCTTGCCGCGCCTTTAGCGGGGTTTGCTAGAGGTTACGTGCAGAAAGCCGCGAAATGCTGGCTTGCTACCGGTGGCATTGTTGGGGGCATCTCCAACTTGCTCTTCTTGCAGGCCCTCAAGTATTATCCGTTCTGGACTTTCGGTGCGTTCTATTCGATGTTCTGGCATTTCATCATGGTTTTCACTGGTGTGTTCTTAATCATCACCAAAAACGTTGAACTCAACTGGAAGAGCGTCGTCTATGGATTTGCTTTCCATATGGCCTTCTCCTTAATCGTCATCCCGATCGATCATATCTTGGATATGGATTTCATGTTATATCGTAATGCCGGTGGTGCACCTCTAGTGGAAGACCTTGCAAGCAAGCTCAATGAGCAAGGATTATACTGGCTCACGACCATCCTCATGATCCATGTCTACTTGCTCCTATTTGCCTTCATCATCTATTTGTCCTTAGGAATTAGTAAACTCGTTGGTCTTTTCCAAAAGCTCTTCCATATGGCTGCAAAACCTCAAGAATAACGTAAAAAACCCGCAAATCGCTGGTTTTTTCTTAATAGAGGCATCTAAAAACTGGATTTCAATACATTACATATAATGTAATTATTTTCTTTGCATTGTCTTATAATCAAAGTATGAAAAAACCAATATTATCCCTTTTGACGCTATTAGCGGTATCTTGCAGTGGCGCACCCTCTTCTCCGTCCAATGTTTCAAGTGCTCCAAGCTGCGAGCATGATTACCATCTTCTTGACAAAGTTGATCCAACCGAAAAAGAAGATGGAAAAAACACCTATAAATGTAGTTTATGTGGTGATACGAAAGATGAAACGATTCCAAAACTCACGGACCAAGATTATCAGGTGACCAACATTGAAGCCACCTGTACCCATGGCAGTGGCAAGGAATATGCAAGCGAGCAATACGGGACTTATTTAGTCACGGATGATAACAAACTGCCTCATGAAGTTTATGGTGGAGAATGCTCTATGTGTGGCCAATTAATCGGTGAATTTGATTTCAAGAACCTTAGCAATCAAGTATGCCCAGGATATCCTAGATTATATCGTCTTAGCGAATATTGGGATAATGCCTGGCTTCTTGGTGGCGATGATGGCATGATCCGCGTAAGGAAATCCTATGATGAAGGCGAATACTGGGAGAGCATGGTGACCGCTTCCTTTAGAAGTGGCTATGCCTGCGCGAATGTTGATTTCTTCGAGCTTCCTAACCACGACATCATCTGTTCCTACCGCGCAATTGGCAATAGCGGTAATTCCATAGTGCAATATAACCGCAAGCTTTGTTTCTCCATCTCCCATGATGGTGGTGATACCTGGGAAGATGGCGGCGATATCGTTGATAATTATGTGGTCGGAGAAGCATCAGGATTATCGCAAGACCAAGTGATGTCCTTAATGCGTAGTGAGGGCAGACTTGGCTTCTTTGAACCATATGTTGAACTCATTAACAATGTTCCGACGGTTGTTTATGCGGATGACTTTACGCCTGCTGCCACGAAAGCAATCAGCGATTACGTATCCTATAATTATAAGACGCAGTACCTGATGACGCAGGAATTCGATGTCGAGACGATGAAATTTTCATCAACCCGTAAGATCATCATGGATGGCACGCAGAAGAAAGCTGTCGGTCCATTGAAAGCCCGTTATTCCCGCGACGGCATGCCTGTCATCGCACCATATAAAGGTGGCTATGTCATGGTCTTTGAAGGCACATACCGCGATCAAGACTATCAAAGCTTAACCTATGAGACCCCTGATTTTGAGAAGCATCCATTTGAGATTCTGCTTTCTTATTCCGAGGATGGCATCCATTGGAGCAATCCCAATGAGATCTATATCCCACATGGCAATGGTTCGAAAGCCAGTGCCCCATTCGTCTGCGTCACCAGCGATAATCGCCTTGTCGTCTCCTTCCAAACCGATGAAGACGCGGTTCCTAAAGGCTATGTCGGCGATGCTTATTCGATGATGAAAGTCATCGTCTCTAAGCCAGGCATCGAGTCAAAAGATATGAATGAGGATTCTTTCTATGGCTTATGCAACGTCAATAACACGATGGTACCTGGAAGCAGCTTATGGAATGGCATGATGATCGTTGACGATGTGTTATATTGCTGCTCTACCGGCTGCAAGATTCGCGCTTCCAAGATCCCTGCTTATGATGAAGTTAAGGCTGTTGCTAATGCTGCTAGCTATGATGTCCGCAATGGTGGCTTAGAAGTGATCGATGAGCATCATTTTATGACTTCTGGTAGCCAAAGCCTTGTTATCCTTCATGATAGCGATCTTTCTGCTAGCAATCATATCTCTACGCGCGTGATTCCTAATAATGGTGGCGATGCTGGCATCGTCTTCGCCGGAAGCGACCTAAAGGATTCCTATTGGGAAGATGCTGATTGTGGTGGCTATTACATCTTCTTGATCAATGCCGATGGCTATTTGATCCTTGGTAAGATCGTCAATGGACAGTGGAGTGAGATCGTTTCTCCTGGAAGCGAAATCATCCGTAAAGGATTCTCTAGATATGCAACCTATCAATTGGATGTCGACTTCAATCCATCTAGTGGAGAAATCGTTTGTAAGGTGAACAATAAAGTGGCATTCACGGCGACAGATGCTACGCTTAGTGGCATCAAAGCGGGCTTTAGAAGCGCAGCTGCTGGCACGGTATTCACTCCGTTAGTTGCCTAGACTAAAAATATCTATAACGAAAGATAACGGGTATTAGCCCGTTATCTTTAGTATTCTGCACGATTATTCGGAAGCAAGAACTTGCAAGTAACTATTAGATAAGTCAATTCGATATGTTTTATCCTCAACGTGCCGCACGTAATATCATAAATGTTGTCATCGTGCGATAATGCTTGATATAGTGAGCAAATAGAAGCAGAGGAGACATGGCCAAAAGCAATAATAACTCCTTATCCATGTCATTTTCATATAATTCCAATCGCGTTAATCCTAGATATGATTTTTCGCTTAGAGCATCCCATTCGATAAAAGCCTGTAATTCATTAGTGTCAGGCTCTTTACCATTTAAAGAATGTAAATAACTATTCTTATAGATACCTATGCCTTCTTCATAGAGGATAATATCAATATCTGTTCGATTATGTTTCAAGATGATATTTGCGTCTTTTAAAACAATCTCACATAGCATTTTATCGTATGAATCACAAAGTAGCATTTTCGAAGATGATAATTTAGAAAAACGTAAATAGTATTTATAATCCGATTGGTCTAAAACGAACCTATTCCCCATTCTTTTGGATCCGTAGAGATTAGAATCACCGAAACAATGGCCGGATATATAAATTTCTCGATAATCGTTGCTAAAACCATTGGTAAGAAAATACACCCCTTCTGTTTCGTCATCGGATCCTAAAAGCAGTTCTTTGTTCCCTTGGTAAGGTATCGATTGCCAGTATTCATAATGACGACGAATTTTAGATCTGATCTTATTATATTTTTTAGATACAAATCGAATCCATTCAGTTATAACAATCGCGTCATCAAGCGACTGCGTATGATTCATTGTTTTCACTGCGGATTCAATAAAATCATCGTAATCGATAACATCGCTTTTTGGATGGTATCCTAATGTATCGAAATAGGAATGTACTTGATTCAAGAAGACAATTGTCGATACCAACATATTTTAATTATAAATGTTTTACCAATGTATAGAAATATTCGTTGATATTTATTTCTGGCAGCACACCAAAATGGACAATGATTATTCCGATTCTATCGGGTCTTTATTCTTGTCCTTCCTGGCCTCGACCATTTAACACAGCGCATCAAATTCCACGTCATCATTATACAGTAGGGGCTAAGGCGTTCCAATTCAGTATGCTGCTAGAATAATTATTATGTTCTATATATAAATAAAATAAAAATGAATAGCACAACTATGGCGCGCCCGAGGTGACTCGAACACCTGACCCACAGCTTAGAAGGCTGTTGCTCTATCCAACTGAGCTACGGGCGCACGTGGGAATAATACACTTATTTTGTCTTTTCGTGTAGTTTTTTATACAAGGTTTCCGCAGAAGTTTCAGGAATGACTTGCGAAAGCTCTAAGATGGATGCCTTCATGAGGTCATCGATATTCGGATAATGACGCCTTAAAGCCTCTTTGCGTTTCTCTCCGATGCCGGGAATATCATCGAATAAGGACTGCTTCATATTCTTACTGCGCTGCTGGATATGGAAGGTGATGGCAAAGCGGTGGACTTCATCCTGCATGCGCATGAGCAAGAAGAAAAGGCGGGACTTGCTATCAAGAGGATAGGTATTACCATCTTTATCAATAAGTCCTTCGGTTTGATGCTTATCGTTTTTATATAGTCCAAAGACAGGGAAGGAAACCCCAACTTCTTCTAAGGCTTCTAAGCATGCATGGACTTGGGTGAGACCGCCATCTGCTAAAAGTAAATCAGGGAAACTTCCGCCTTCTTCTTTGATGCGGGAATACCTTCGATAGACAACTTCCTTCATCGAATGGTAATCATCACCAGCGTCAGCTTCATCAAGATGATACTTACGGTACATCTTTTTGCAGGGCTCACCATTGATATAGCAAACCATCGCTCCAACTGGCGAAGAGCCTTGCAAATGCGAGTTATCGAATAGTTCAATACGTAAAGGAGTAGGGATTTGCAGGGTTTTACCTAGCCCTTCCAGCAAAGAAAGGTTATCATCGTTGAGCCTAGCAGACATGAAATGGGCGTCTAATCCTTGCTGGGCATTTAATGTTGCTAGCGATAGCATATCCACGAGTCTGCCTTCTTGAGGGTAGATTACTTTGATTTCCGGGAAGACATCTTTGAATTCTTCATCAAGCCCAGTGATTCTAGAAACGACCTCTTTCGGCGTTTCATGGTTGCTATAGTATTGCATGAGCAGATCAATGCATTGCTCGCTTGTTTCTAGAAACGAAGATACGACGTGCACTTTCTTACCTAATAACATGCCCTGACGGTAGGTTAAGATCGAGATGGCCAAATAGTTATCTCTAGAGGCAAAGCCAATAACATCGCGAGAGGTCTTATCCGTTGCAAGCTCAACCGTTTGTTTGGCGGTGATATATTCAATTGCATCCAAAGTCTTCTTATACTCGGCGGCGCGTTCGAATTCTAGTTTCTCAATAGCATCCGCCATCTTCTGTTTAAGTGTTGCTTTTGCTTCAGCGGTATCGCCATTTAGGAAGCGCTTGATGTCTTGATAAAGTTTATCGGCAACCTCATCATCTATCTTTTTGATGCAAGGTCCAAGGCATTGGCCAAGCGAATAATATAAACATGGTTTATTGGGCAAATGACGGCATTTTCTGGTTGGATAGATTTTATTGAGAAGATCGATAACTTGATAGACGTGGGTTGCACCTGGGAATGGACCAAAGTAAAAATAGTTTGGATCTGCGGAGTTTCTGGTCATTTTTAGCAATGGATCGCGATGTTTTTTAAGGGCAATATAAGGATAATGAGAATCATCCATAAGTAGGATGTTATATCTTGGATAATGCGTTTGGATGAGATTCATCTCTAAGATAAAGGCCTCTTTGTCAGAATGGACCAAGATAAAATCGAAGTGATCGACATGCATGACCATCGCCGCGACTTTGCCTTCTTGGGGGCGCAAGAAATATTGCGACACGCGCTTTTTTAAAGACTTGGCTTTGCCGATATAGATGATCTTATCATCCTTGTCCTTCATCAAATAGACGCCAGGAGCATCGGGGAGAAGATCGATTTGTTTTTGAAGTGTAGGGGTCAGCATATTATTTCAAATAGACGATGGTCGCCCCGCCTCCACCTTCATGCTCGCCAGCGGCTTCATATTTATCCACGAAATAGCTATGTGCCTTCAGATATTCGACCGTAAGTTTACGTAATGTCCCAGTGCCAAAGCCATGGATGATGCGAACACGCTTGAACCCTTTGGAACGGCATTGGTCTAAATACTTGTCTAGCGCCATCTTAGCTTCATCATAATGCATGCCAATGATATTAAGTTCTAGTGGTAACCCTTTCATCTCGGAAATTGCATCTAACATATGGCCATCGACCTGAGTTGTTGGTTTTGATGTCGTTTCGCCTTTACGGCAGAATTTAACTTCTGTTTCGACATTCCATCCGCCATTTGTAGAGATTTTGGCTTTTCCATTATGGATGGAAAGGACTTTTCCCTGGACCCCATATTCTGGCAAATAGACGAAATCCCCAACCGCGATATCCTCATCGTAAGTGATGAGCTCTTCTTCTGGAAGGAGTGCTTCAAGGCGTTTTTTGGCTCTAGATGCACCAAGATGATCTTCTCCATTTTCACGCATTTCCTTGATGATGGCTTCAACCTCTTCAATGGTTTGCTCAATGACGCGGCGCTTCTCTTCTGCCATCTCTTCTTTCAAGGTGGCTCTGCGTGCTTCATAGGTTTTGAGCTTGGAATCTAAATCGCGTTCTTTCTTAATTAAGGCCCGCTCACGTTTTTCGCTTTGCTGTTTCAATTGCTCATTCTCTTTGGTAAGGGCTTGTAGTTTTGCTAAAGCCTTAGACAAGGAGAACTCGGATTCATTCTTCATTAGGGATATCGCACGGTCGATGATTTCTTGCTGCAAGCCAAAGCGCTTGGCAACCTCAATGCCATAGGATTCACCAGGTAGACCCATCTTAAGAATATAGGTTGGAGTTAAGCTATCTTCATCGAATAACAAGGACGCATTCATGATTTCATGATGCGATAAGGCATACATTTTAACGGCCTCAAAGTGCGATGAAACCATCGCATAAGCGTGCTTTTTAAGAATGTATTCTAGGACAGACAAGGCAAGTGCCTCACCTTGTCTAGGGCTTGTTCCAGTGCCAACTTCATCAAGCAATAACAGGTCATTTCCGCCAAAATGATTGAAAATTGCAGCGATATTGGACATATGACCCGAAAAAGTAGACAAGTTATCTTCCAATGATTGGGAGTCACCGATATCCAAGTAGATATGCTTGAAGTAGGGCAGAATCGCATTCGAAGAAGCAAGCACCATCAAGCCACATTGGAAGAACAAAGCATTGATGCCAAGCGTTTTTAAAGCTACGGTTTTACCACCGGCATTTGGTCCAGATACCACGATGACTTTTTGCTTCAAGGTAAAGGAAAAGGTATTTGGAACAACCTTGCCCTGATTTAACAAAGGGTGCCTGGCGTTGCCTAAGAATAAAGAACCATCCGTGGATAATTCGGCGATGCTGCCATGCATGGATTCCCCATATAAAATCTTTGCCTGCACGAAATCTAGATGCGCGATGAAAGCGTTGATTCTTGTAAGTTCTTGATCGTGGTCGCCGATCAGTTTGGAAAGATAGACCGTTAAGCGATGCATCTCTTTCTTTTCTTCTGCTTCCAAGGAGGCTTTCTTTTGATCGAAGGTAACAAGCTCTATCGGTTCAATGAAGAATGATTCACCAGAATTGGAAATATCCAAGATCAAACCTTGCACTTTGTTCTTATATGTAGCAGCAACGGGCAAGACATATTTTCCTTCTCTTAAAGTCAAAGTCCCATCGCTTAGATATGGCGCATAGGTCTCAACAAGTTTACTGATGATATGTTGTTCTTCTTGCTTCGTTTTCTTTAAATCCCTGCGAATCTTGGCTAAAAGCGGGGAAGCATTATCTGCAATATCCCCATTATCATCGATGATTTTATGGGATTCGATATATAAATCTTCAAGCATGGGATAATCGTCTAAATGCTTTTTGAGGGCGGATGAATCGTTGCATATCAAAGCAAAACGATGAAGCTCATTCAGGCAATCTAAAAGATTCATCGCAACCTTGATTTGTGGCAATGACAGGACCATGCCTTTACTTGCCATCTCCAGGAAGCGTACATCTATTTCGCCCCCGAAAAGGTTGAGTTTGCCATGGATATCGATATCGTTACGAAGGTTGTCTAAAAAAGATAAAGCATCTTCTAATTCTGCTTTTGGTAGTATCTTCAAATTCAGACAATAGGATTTTCCAAGGCTAGTCAAAGCAAATTCCGAGAGCCTAGAACGGATTTTATCGAATTCCAGAATGGTATAGACATCTTGCATAACGAACAAATTATAATCAAAAATCGTCCTTGCGCATACGCAAACGCGCGAAATCGTTTATAATTGCATCAATATGGTAGAAAACAAATCCGTTACATTGCATCTAGACCAAGAAGAGATCGCTAAGCTTTGCTTGCTACATGAGGAAGAAAGACGCGATCCACCGAATGAATATATGTCGGATTTTTTCCAGTCTAAAGAAGTGACGATTGCGGTCTTCAAAAAAGAAAAGAACGGGTTACATGCCGTTACATTCCAAGGCGATAAGGCTGCTTATGAGGCTAGTATTTTCGGCTATGAAGAGCCTATACCAGTGAAAATCAAAGCCCACGACATTGTTCGCAAGAGCAAAGCTGAACTACCTCAAATCGGATCGGATGAAGTCGGAACCGGAGATTATTTTGGCCCTGTTATCGTTACGGCAGCCTATGTTGATCAATCCGCTTTAGTCTTGCTTGAAAAGCTAGGCGTAACCGATTCAAAATTGCTAAATGATGAAAAAATCCTGCAAATCGGCCCTGAATTGATCCATCATATCGATTATGCCTCAATCGCAGTAAGCCCTAAAGAATATAACCGTGGACGTTATGAAGTGGGATTGAACATGAATGCAATGAAGGCTGCTTTGCATAATCGCGTCTTGCTGAATCTATCAAAGCGTCATCCTGGCGTAAAACTCTACCAAGATCAATTTGCCGCTCCTGCGACTTATTTTAGTTATCTCAAATATGAAGAAGAAGTGGCCAGGAATATCACATTCTCGACTAAGGGTGAATTGGCGTTTGTCTCTGTCGCCGCCGCCAGTTGCATCGCGCGTTACCATTTCCTCCGTAAAATGGATGAGCTCGCCAAAAAGCTTGGCGTGGATAAGATTCCTTTTGGTGCAGGCAAAGAAGTCGATGCTTTTGCAAAGCGCGTTTTAAAAGGGATGAATGAAACCGAACTCAGCGAATATGTTAAACTCAATTTCGAGAATACTAAACGCTTACTAGAAGAATAATAGCCTCATGAGACGTCGTTGCCCGTATTGTAAATCGTTAGTGGAATCCAATATCAAAGTCTGCCCGCATTGCGGCAATCCACTATCTAAAAAGCCATTTAAGCCAGAAAGTGATGGCACGCCTTTTGAGATTCCTTCGAATCCAGTTTCCAATCCTCCAGAGATGGTTAAACCCGTTAGTTATCGTGGCTATAATCTGCTGACCTTTATTATCATCACAGTAGGGCTAGCTTTCTTAGTCTGCGCCTATTTCCTACCCATGTATTCCTATGTCGATTATATGGTTCCAGAAAACTTTGGAAGGCAGTTCTCTTTCTTTGATCATATTTTCTATCTAGCGCGTACTTTCCCTACAAAAATCGCCGCGTTTGATCCTTCTGTCTTTACCGTTTCCTCAACCTTCCTATTTGGTGATTTCATCCCGATGTTTAGTATCGTGATTATCCCGTGTTACTTTGTCATTTGGCTTATGAGCTGGATCAAGGCTTTGATCCGCTTAATAGCCAATAAATTCCCAAAATCCCTGCAAAAACCTGCTGGATTAGGCAGAGATGGCCAATTTGTCTGGGCTACATGGACATTTGTCCTTTCTTATTTATGTGTTTTGATTCCCTATTTCATTGGCTTATGGCTACTTGCATTAGGACATGGAGGCAATGATACTTTGAAAGCCATTCTTCATATGTTCGTAGATGAAACTCATTTCCAAGGTTTAACATCTTATCAATATATTTTCATCGGCTTATATGTGCTCATAGTGGCTTTGTCCATCATCCGTTATTACTATAAAAAATCCCTTCGTGAGAAGGGCGTGCTGCAATATCGGGTAGACTATTGATTCGCCTGCTCTTTTTGTTGCTTTTTCTTCACGTGATAGAAACGTGATTGTTTTTTCTCTAGCCGCTCATAGATGCGGTCATGGCAATAAGAAGCGATCTTAGATAAGGTCCAATCTTTATAGTCTTCATATTCTAAAACGGCGACGCAGTCATAATAGCAACGCGTGATGCGAGGGAAGCGCGGGGTGATCGCATTCGTATTTTGGATGGCGATGACCACGATTGGACATTTGGCTTTCATCGCCATGTCAAATGCGCCAGGCTTAAATGGCAGCATCATTGGGTCAGGGAACTGTTTATTCCTTGTCCCTTCTGGACAGATGGCGATGGAGCAGGTTCCCTCCTTTATTAAATCGCCAGCACGCTCGATTACCGCTTTCCCAGAAAGCATGTCATTTTGATCGATGGCGAGGTGGCCTGCATACATGATCCATCCGCCAGCACCGAATAAGTTTTCATTGGATTTTTTGGAAACTGCAAGCAATCTCCTTCCGGCAAGAAGAGAGAATAGACCCATATGGTCGAAGCTCGATAAGTGATTGCTAACGAGCATAAACCGCTGATTCAGCGGTGGCAATTTGCCATAACCAGAGAAGTAATGACGTCCCTGGAATAAATGGAAGATGATAAAGGATGCCTGTTCAATGATGAACATCCCAAATGGATGAATCTTTTTAGAAGCTTCCTTATGCGTCTTTTGGTAGATGGTTGAGAATATGGCCACTAGGCTCATGAAGATAAACACCAATAGCAGATCGTAGATAATGGTGGTTACGAAAGGAACCCAGATATATTCCCAGCGTGGGTAATAATAGAAAATGAAGGTCAGTACGGAACCGATGATAGATATGACAAGAAAAATGATGGAAAGCAACATAAATGCTCCTTAATCCTCGTCTTTCTTTTTTAAATGATAGCTACGGGCGATCTTTTGCTCTAAACGATGCTCGATACGATTTTGGGCATAGGAAGCAATAGCAGCTAAAGAAAGATGCTCATAATCCTCTTTGGTCATGACGCCAACGATATCGACGTAAACGTGAGTGCGCTTGAGCATGAAACGGCTGACAATCGCGTTGGTATTCTGAATCGAGGCAATGACGATTGGAGCGCCAGAGGATTTGGCCATATCAAAAGTGCCGCGGTGGAAGGGCAAGGTTAGTGGATTTGGATAATCCTTATTACGGGTGCCTTCTGGAGCGACGCAAATCGACGTCTTCTGGGCTTTCAATAAATCGGTGCAGCGGTCAACGACGCGCTTTCCATCTTTGATATCCCCCTGAACGATTGGGATATAACCAGCTTTCTTCATCCAAGCTCCAGCGATAGGAATCTTCAAATTGCTTGGTTTGGTGACGAAGATGATCGGTTGATGTCGGAAGATATAGGTCAAGGCGAATTCATCAAACATAGATAAATGGTTATGCACTAAGACGAACTTCGTCTTCTCAGGGATTTTCCCCATACCTGAAACATGAACCCGTACATTGAAGAGCAAGAAGATCTGGAATGCTGTCTGCGAAATGATGAACATTGCAAAGCGATTCGGCTTCCATTCCGAGACGCCTTTTTCTTCTCTAGCCCGGATGATGGTCGCATGGATATAGATGAAGATCAAATAGGTTCCGAAAATGCCCCAATAATAGAGATATGTGAATACGACCCAAGTCCAAACCCAGGCCCAATTATGATAAAAACCGCCGAAATACCAGGTTAATCCCTGCAGTATCAAAGCGATGCTAAGGAATGCAATCGTCAAAATCATGCGCTTACTCTATCAGCAAATGAGTTGTTTTTTAAGTTTTTTGTGCAATTCGATGCGCTTTTTCTTCCTTACGCGCGCACTTTGTTATAGAGTTTACCCATGCAAACTACCAAAATACCCCCAACAATCAAACCTGCTGGATATGGCAGGAGCCTATTAGGCTATGTGCTCGATTTCGTATGCACCTTAGCAGTAATGGCGGCCTTATATTTCGCCGTTGGACGCACCGCGATGCGCGCTTTGGCCAAAACCGACGAATACCAGCAAACCTATGCTTCCTATGTCGCTCGCTCTCATTTAGGCACCGTCGATGGCGTGAATGTCGCTAGTTTATCATTCGATGCAATCGCCCCAGAAGGCGCAGATTATGAATATGGCTATAAAGCTTATGCGGAACATGTCTTCCTCTATTATCAGGAAGTTGGCAATGTCAGTGGCGATTCCCCGTTTGCTTTCGTTGATGGCGATGACTTTAAGACAAGCATCACCGATAAGAGCTCGAATGCCTACCGTCTCGAACTTGGCAAATGGATCTATAAAAACGTCTTCATGATCGCTGGTGATTCCACCGATCGCGGCGATGTCTATTTCAAAGCACCGGCAAATGACGAAGATTATCTATCCGTGCCAAGTGTCAATGACGATTATGCAGCGAAATTAGCCGATGCCTCCACCCGTCAGGAAACAGCTCAAAAGCTGCTTAAGATGTTCGTGAATTCGGATACTACCGATACCATTTACAACAAGGCCTTAACGCATTTTAATGCCCAAGCAGTGGTTAAAGATGCGGTGAACCATCTCAACATCTCGAATTATCTACAACTCGTACCATCACTTGTAATTGGTCCGCTTGTATTCTATTTCTTAGTGCCGATCTGCTCTAAGAATGGTCGTACCATCGGTAAGCGAATCGCCGATACCGCAGTGATCGGTGATGATGGCTATACGGCTAAGAAATCCCGTATCTTGCTTCATTATGGCTTCATTCTTTTAGAATGGGAATGCATGCTGATACCAAGTTTTATCATCGGCATGATGGTCTATCTCTTCCTTTCGATCATCGGCTTCATGGTGTTAGTCATGTCTAAGAACCATCAATCCATCCATGATAAGATTGCCCGTACAATCGTCATCCGTTACCGCGATTCCATTTGGTTTGATTCTCCAGAATCCGAAGCGGAATACATCAAGAATAACCCGAGTTCCTTGGTTGCCAAGCTTCGCCGTCAGGCCAATCCTGAAGAAGCTCCTGCTGGTCCAAATGGCCGCAAAATGGTTGTCACTGAGGAGCAATTGCTTGCGGAAGAATCCATTCTCGATCTTTCTACCATCAACCGCCGTAGAGAAGAAGCCCGCAATATGACAAGCTTTGACGAGTTCGAACGCACTCATGGTGGAGTCACCTCAAGTGAGCCTGTTGCACCTGTTCAGACGGAAGATACCCCTGAAGAAGCGGAAGAGCTTGAGCTTACTGAGCAAGAAAAGGCTGACCTACTTGCCTTAGAAGGCGAACTTCCAGAAGAAGAAAGCGATACTCCAGTTAAGCGCGAAGAAATCGAAGACGAAGACGATTTCGTCGATGAGAAATGATTATGGCAGATGTGAAATTAGGTGAGCAGCTGATGCTCGATCTTGCCAAGTTGCTTCAAGAAGGCAAAGGCAAGGAAGCGATGGATTTCATCATCGCACACCGCAAAGAGCTTTATGACTATGATGCGGAGAAGACGTTAAGGGCCAATTTTGAGCTCCGCTTCATGCTCCATCAATTTGATGAAGCCTATGATGATTATGACTATTTTTCTTCTTTGCCTTATGTCTCTCAGTCTGTAGAAGAGATACTCCGCGGCTTGCCCAAATTAATCCGCGGCAATGAACTTGCATCCCATTCAGGCGATCATTTCGACGAAGAGGAAGCCCATGCCGCCTTAACCGATGGTGAGGATCCTTACGCAATTCTTGGAGTCCTCCAATCCTTAAAGAGCAGAGACATCCAACCATTCTTAGAGGATATCTATCCGATTTTATCTTCCGATATCCATGAAGATGTGAAAACCTTCGCTCTATTCTTGCTTGTCGATAAGAAAATTGATCATGAATGCTTGCTTATTAAGCGCGATAAATCCTATCAGATCAATCCAATCAAACTAGGCAATCCATTCAATAATGAATCCTATCTAAAAGTCTATCAAGCGACCCAGAAGGAAAAGGATGCCTCTAGAAGCGGCGTGGCCTTGGAGTTACTCGATCAGCTGACCTTATCTCTTTACCCGGAAAAGGTCTACAAAGATGAGGAATTTGATTTATTCTACCGCTGCTTAATGTTGCTTTCGGACCTCTATCTAGGCTTAGCGTTGCCTGAAAACCTCACCAAAGAGGAGCAAAAAACCTTAGAAAGCATGAAAAAGGCGTTATCTACACCTTCGTTATTACACTAATTATTGCACCCCATTATTAATGGGGGTATAGTACCAACTGCGTGAATTTAAAAGGAAAAATATCATGAAATACAGCATCAAAAACCTTGAAGATTGCAAAATCGAATTGACGGTCGAAGTCGATGCCGACTTCTGGAAGAAAGCCCAAGGCAAAGCCTTCAATAAGCTTGCCGCTGGCGTTTCCATCCCAGGTTTCCGCAAAGGCAAAGCCCCAGCTTCCATGGTCGCTTCCAGAATCGATCCAGCCCAAGTTGTCGAGCGTGCCGTCAACGATTCCCTCAACGAGATCTATGGCCTCGCCCTTAAAGACAACCAGATCCGCCCATATTATCGCCCATCCGTTGACGTGAAATCCGTCACCACCGAGGAACTCAAACTTGTCTTCACTATCACCACCATGCCAACCGTCAAGCTTGGCGCCTACAAAGGCTTCCATGCCGATAAGGAAGAAGCAGTGGTTGAAGATAAAGAAGTCGAAGCAGCCATCCAGAAACGCCTCGAAGGCGCTGCCGAGCTTGTTCTTGTCGAACGTGAAGCCAAACTTGGCGATACCCTTACCCTTGACTTTGAAGGATTCATCGATGGTGTTGCCTTCGATGGTGGCAAAGCCGATAACTATGCCTTGGAGCTCGGTTCCCATTCCTTCGTCCCAGGCTTTGAAGAAGCTCTTGTCGGCGCGAAGAGCGGTGAAGAAAGAGACGTCAAAGTCACCTTCCCAAAGCAATATGTCGCCGAACTCGCTGGCAAGGAAGCCACCTTCCACTGCGTCATCCACGAAATCAAGGAAAAACACATCCCAGAACTCACGGATGAAGCCGTCAAAGACCTTGAGATCAAAGACATCGAGACCGTTGAAGCTCTCCGCGAACATGAGAAGAAAGTCCTCCTCGAATCCAAGACCAACGAGAGCAACCGTAAGCACTACGAAGCCATCGTCAAGCAGATCGTTGATGCTGCTGAAGTCAAGATGGCTGCCCAGCTCTTAGATGAAGAGACTGCCAGTGCTGAAGATAACACCAAGCGCCAGATCGAATCCAACGGCCTTACCTTCAAGCAGTATCTTGAGATCATTGGCAAAGACGAAGAGACCTTCCGCAAGGAACTCCGTGAATCCACCCTCAATAACATCAAGACTTCCCTTGTCTTGCACCAGATCGCCATCGAAGAGAAACTCCTTGTCTCTGACGAAGAATTAGAGAAAGAGCTCGAGAAGATGGCCGCTCAGTATTCGATGAAACTCGAAGACCTCAAGCGTGCGCTTGGTGGCAGACTCGACGGATACCGCGAGAACCTCACCAACAAAAAGGTTCAGGATTTCCTCCTCGCCAATAACGACTAATCCTATATATTAATATATAAGCGCAGGGCCAAACCTGCGCTTTATTGTTTCCTTGATTTAATCCATGCATAGATGGCTTGAATCATATAAAATAGCAGTGGAAGAACATTACGTTCTACCATTTCGATCTATATTTAGCACTCTACGCTTGACAGTGCTAAATTATGTATTATGATATGCTAGCACTTGTAACTTAGAAGTGCCAAAAATGACAAGGAGGCATTATGTCAGAAACAAATAACAGCAATGTGATGCACTTGCCGCTTCTGGTCGCCAGAGGATTGGTTGTTTTCCCATCCATGTCCGAGGAGATCGAAGTATCCCGTGATTTCTCTGTATCCGCGGTTTATGCCAGCAGAGAATCCACCAACTCATTGATTTTAGTGGTGTCGCAGAAAGATAAAAACATCGATAACCCAAAGCCAGAAGACCTTTATTCGGTTGGTACGCTTTGCCGTATTGCCGCTTCTACAAGCGCCCAATGGGGCGTTCGTATCCGTGTGGTTGGCACCCGTCGCGTGAAAATCAGTAACATGAATATCGATGAGCGCGGCGCGATGTGGGCTGATGGTGAAATCCTCACCTCCATCTTCGGCGATAAAGACGAAGAGAATACCTTAGTCAAAGAGGTCGTCGATGCCCTCAACAAGTCTCGTGAATTCGGTGCTTCTATCCCAAGGAGCGCACTCAATCAAATCTCTAAAGGCGCAGGAGCCGATGAACTCCCTGATTTATTAGCAGGCTACTTGCCAATCTCGTTGCAGCAACGTCAATCCCTTTTAGAGGAAGCGGAAGTCAACAAACGTCTGATGCTCTTGCTCTCTATGGTAGGGGAAGCGAAAACCTCGGCTGAGCTTGAGACCAAGCTTTCTGAACGCGTCCGCGAAGCTAGCGATAAAGCGCAGAGGGATTATATCCTCCGCGAGAAGATGAAAGCGATCCGCCAGGAGCTTGGCGAAGACGCCGATAGCGAGTATGGCGAAGACAAAATTCGCAAAAAGCTTGCAGAAAACCCATATCCTGAGTCTGTTAAGAAGAAAATCGAGCATGAACTCAAGCGTTATTCGATGATGCCAGAGTCCTCTTTAGAGAGCTCGCTCATCATGTCTTATATCGAAAACGTGATGAACCTTCCTTGGTTTGAATCCACCGAAGACAACGAAGACCTCAATAATGTCCGCAAGGTCTTAGACGAAGACCATTACGGCTTAGAGAAAGTCAAAAAGAGGATCGTCGAATATCTTGCCGTCAAGAAGAAAACCGGCAACCTCAAAGCCCCAATCCTTTGTTTCTATGGCCCGCCAGGCTGCGGTAAGACTTCTTTAGGCAGAAGCATCGCTAGAGCCTTAGGACGTAAATTCTTCAAGGCGGCTTTAGGTGGTATCTCGGATGAATCTGAGATCCGTGGCCATCGTCGTACCTATGTGGGCTCAATGCCAGGAAGAATCCTCCAAGGCATGGCTAAAGTCGGTGTGACGAACCCTGTCTTCTTGTTGGATGAAATCGATAAGGTCGGTGGCCAGTCCTTCCATGGCGATCCTTCTAGCGCTTTGCTTGAAGTCCTCGACCCAGAGCAGAACTTCGCCTTCAACGACAATTACATCGAAGAGCCTTATGATTTATCTAACGTACTCTTCCTTTGCACCGCGAACTATTTAGAGAACGTTCCAGCCCCGCTTCGTGACCGCTTAGAGCTTATCGAAGTTCCATCCTATACCGAATTTGAGAAGATTAAGATTGCCGAAGGCTTCTTGATTCCAAAACAAATCAAGGCGAATGGCCTTGAAGAAGGTGACCTTGTCTTTGAAGATGGCACGCTCAAATACCTCATCGAGCATTACACGATGGAAGCTGGCGTCCGTCAGTTAGAACGCCTGATCGCTTCGATCTGCCGTAAGGTCGTTGTTGAGATATTATCGGACGAAAACGTTGCAAAACCCGTACACATTGACATTGAAAAGGTGAAAACTTATCTCGGCGTGGAACTATTTGAAGGCTCCAAGAAAGAGAAGGAAAACCAAATCGGCGTCGTTACTGGTTTAGCGTATACGGAATTCGGTGGCGACATTTTGCCAATCGAAGTCACTTATTTCCCAGGCAAAGGTGGGCTTGTCTTAACCGGCAAACTTGGCGATGTCATGAAGGAATCGGCAACCATCGCCTTAGACTTTGTACGCGCGAATGCCGATAAATATGGTATCGACTCTAAACTCTTCAATGAAAATGACATCCATATCCACGTCCCAGAAGGCGCCGTTCCAAAGGATGGGCCATCCGCTGGTGTGGCGATGACAACTGCCTTAATCTCCTGCTTAAGCAAGACCAAAGTGGACGCCAATGTGGCCATGACGGGCGAAGTCACCTTACGTGGCAAAGCCTTGCCAATCGGCGGGCTACGCGAGAAATCGCTTGCCGCACTTCGCTCTGGCATCAAGAAAATCATCGTCCCAATCGATAATAAGAAAGATGTCTCCGAGCTGCCTCAAGAAGTCAAAGACAACCTTGAAATCGTCTTCATGAAGGATGTGGATGACGCTTTAGCAGTGGCATTAGAGCATAGCGAAGCATGAACTTCCGCACTGTGAAATTCGTCACTTCCAGCGCCGATCTTAGTTATGCTAGGAAGGACAATAAGCCTGCCATCTTGATGGTAGGGCGATCCAATGTCGGCAAAAGCAGTTTGATCAACGCTTTGACGAATCAACGTGTCGCCTTCTCCTCTAAGAAAGCTGGCAAGACGAAATTGCTCAACTATTTCCTTATCGAGGATAAGTTCTTCTTAGTGGACTCACCGGGGTATGGGTCGACATCATTCGCGACCATGTCGACGATCCAATTCTCGTCGATGATGGAAGCCTATGTGAAAGAGAGTTCCCTAAAGGCAATCGCCTTGCTCGTGGACCTTAGAAGAGCGCCTGGAGAAGATGATAAAGCCTTCTACCATTATCTTCAAAAGACGGGTAAACCATTGATCGTGATCTTGACGAAAATGGACACGATGAACCAGTCTGAAAAGGATAAGGCACGAAAGATGGCAAAAGAACTGGGATTTGAACAGTTCTTAGAATCTGATCTAACGCCTAAAACCTTGGATAAGATCCGTAACGTCATTGCTAGCTATGGCAATAAATAAAACTAAAGGTCTCGCACGCGAGGCCTTTTTCTTGCTTGGTTACAAAGCGCATATTCATGAACCGATCCAATTGGGTCGGTTTTTATTAATAAGGTGTCTATTGATATGCTAATTTCTAAAAACGTCATTAGATAGGCGGTGCAAATGGCGGTGCAAATGGCGGTGTAATTGAAATCGAAGATATCAACCGAATCTACAATTATATTAATAGCATGGGAAAAGCTACTACTTTAGAGATTGAAGCCGCTACCGGGATATCAAATAGAACTGTTGAAAGACGTTTAGCATCAATGAAGAAAGATGGGATGATAATAAGGGTAGGAGCAGCAAAGAATGGCCATTAGGAAACACAGCCAAATAAAGTTAATAATACTAATATTGGTCTCAAAAAATAACATAAATGTGTGAGAACAAATATTTCGATAATCATATATAATATGACCAAAGGAAAAATAACTATGAAGAAAATGCATCTTGAAGAGGCAGTTTCAGGGCTATCGCCGACACTCGCGATGGAAGAAGCATCGCGTTGTTTGCTTTGCCTTGATGCGCCTTGTTCAGCTTCTTGCCCCGCAGGAACTGATCCCGCCAAATTCATCCGCTCCATCCGCTTTAAAAACGTCAAAGGCGCAGCGCACACCATCCGCATCAATAATCCATTAGGCGGTATATGCGCTAGAGTTTGCCCAACCGAGAAATATTGCCAGCTTGCCTGCTCTAGATGTGGCATCGATAAGCCAATCGATATCGCTAGGCTCCAGCGCTTTGCTACCGATATGGAAGCCGCTTTGAAGATGAAGAATATGGCAGTATCGCCTGCTACTGGCAAAAGAGTCGCCGTCATCGGCAGCGGTCCAAGCGGTTTATCAGCCGCAGCGATGCTTGCTCAGCGCGGTGTCCATGTCGATATCTTTGAAGCCAAACCTAAAGCTGGTGGATATCTTAGATATGGCATCCCTGAATATCGTTTGCCAGAGCATGTATTAGACCAGGAGATCAACTATATCAAAGATCTCGGTGTAAAGATCATCTGCGATAGAAAAATTGATAACGCCGAAGAACTCAAAAAGGATT
>Ga0256405_10005112_pt1 | contig 23319 bp, 27 predicted proteins | sample RumenRJG_02DNA_FD_189096 | JGI IMG/M metagenome (GOLD analysis project Ga0256405, IMG submission 189096) | Bovine rumen microbial communities from Lethbridge, Alberta, Canada - RJG_02 | ecosystem: Host-associated > Mammals > Digestive system > Stomach > Rumen | place: Canada: Alberta... | reverse complement strand
ATTCTGCAACGGGTCGTCCGGTTCGTTACTGCATGATTATTTCCTGTGATCCAACGTCTCTGAACGATGTCAGTTATTATGATATGGAATTCCTAGATGGTTCTACGGGCGCAAACCTCCAGACAAATAACACGCTGTACTATTATGATACGGCAAACAGCGCTCCGATTTACACGAACGCGATTGTCAACGCATACGATCTTTTCTATGGAATTACGTTATTAAAAGCTGTCAAACATGAGTTTACTCCGTATAATGATGGCATGTATACGGCAAAATTCAAAGAGCCGGAACCCGTTCGTTCTACGTACGCTCGTCTTACGATGCGCGTGAATCGCGAAGGTATGTTCAAAGTTATCGACGAGAATGCTGGCGATCAGGCAGATGGTGTGACGCTTAACGCGAAAGAGCTTGAAGCTTATGGTCCGGGCGTCCTCAACGGCTGCATCGGAAATGATGTTGTTGTCGGCACGAATGTTCGCAAGTGTTCCTACGTCAATGACTTGGCAATGACATTCGTCAAAGGCATGCATGTAGAGCAGGGGGACGCGATTTACCCGGTCGGATACCGTGTCTCTCTCAAAGCTTCCCTCGAAGAATGGGATCCGATTGCCTGCAAGATGGTGACGAGATATATTCAAAGATATCCAATGCCTATCACGGCAGTTATGCCGGATCGATACAAGAGTGCCGAGAGCCATCTTTCTGATCGCTTGATTTTCGAGACGAAACTTGATGATGAGGATGGCAACAGCGTTCTCTATAATAAATTCGAACTCGAAATCTACTGGAAAAAGTCCTGCATCAATAACCAAGTGCAGATCGAGAATTCTCACGGAATCACGACATTCCCGCTGGCAGGAAGCATTCATGACCTTTCCCTGTCGCTGGATCACGTTCTTTAATAGAAAAAGGAGAGCTAAGAGATGGTAGTCAATATCGTAAAGGTCGAAAGTCAGAGAAAGCTCAGCGAAGAAGAATTGAATAAGATCTCTGATATCATGCAGCATTCGCAGTGCCAGAATGAATCCCTGATCAGTTCATTCGACGACTGCCTCGGATATCGCTTCGGAATCATCTATTTCGGCGAGGAACTTCCGACAAGCAGCAACGACGCACAATTCGTTTATCAGGTTGAATACTGATATCTATATCTAGTTATGAGCCTCCTACGTTAATCCGCGTAGGAGGCTTTACAATTTATAGATTTTTCCACGACGTAATAAATACTAGAGGTGTTTATAGATGATACTTAACGTAATCGACGCCAATAAGGCAATCGAGTTTCTTCAGGAAGAGAATACGAATTATCCGAATACGTTCTCCAATAAGATGACACCAGATGAGTTCAACACGAACAGTGAAGCGATTGAAACGCACTTGAATATCTTGTATGAAAAAATCCGGACGTTGCAGGATCTCGACGCTTTTTGCCGCGACTACGCCGTGAAAAGAATCAAGGAAGAAAAGGATATATTAGATAAGAAGCTCCGCACACTGGAGAACTTATCAGATCTCTATCGATCTCCTGGCAGCGTTACGGTGACGATTCCATTTGATGCGTCTGAAGAAGTTATCAAAGATAGGGATGGAGCTATCGTGGCTCCGATGACCATCAAAGACAACAGTCTCGCGATGGGAACGGATACGGTAAAAGAAGCTCTGATTTCGACGATTTCTAGAGATTCTGATGTCGCCTGCTATAACGATACGTATCAAAACATTAAGGACGGACAGCCAGGCACCAGTATCTATTATCTCAAGAAAGAAGAAGGCGCTGATCACGTCGTAGAAAATATTGTCGTGACATTTGATCAAGAACTTCCGGCAAATTCTATTTATATCGAGCCAATTGGCGCGGAAGTCCAGAATATCCGTCTTATCCATTCCAGTCATAACGAAACTCCGGTAAGCTCTCCGAATACGTTCTTTCCAGAGCAGAAGATCACGGGGATCAAGTTCTCTCTTAAAAGTGATTCTTACGATCTTGTCCAAATGAATGGTCAGAAAGATATGATGACAATCAACGATGCTTTCGGGACTTACGGAGAAATCCAAACGCACTGGGTTGATTATCAGAAAGTCAAGGATATTGAAAAATCTATCGCTGACAACGAAAAGAAATACAACGTGGCAGTTTATCGCTCCCTATATAATACATGGGACAAGTTCAACGAAAAAGTCCGTAACAAGAATATCGTAATCGAGGAATCCTGATGAGCAACGAATATCAATATATAGATCAAGCGACCGGAAAACCGATTAATAACGGAATCGCTGTCAATGGCGGTATCATCCAGCCAGTCGATAATAGCACGGCGATAAGGTATATTCCGGGAAATCGTGTTACCGTAAAGCTGAAAGACACGGATGGAAATTACGCATCGATATCTTATCCGCCGGTTACTTCACATATCGATACGTATGACTATAGCCAGACAACGCCATCGGCTTCAAAATCTCTCGGCGTCTATCGCCGCTATCGAATGGGAATCCGAAAGATCGCCGTAAAGCAAGAAGCGGAGAATAGAATCAACGGCTTTATTTCGAAAGAAATTGATATAAAGAACTGCTCTTATATCGAAATCGACGTAAAATCTACCGGGACGAATCCTGTCGAGTATTCGATTGTTGAGGGGCTGAAAGAAACTCCGATCTTGCCGAATCATGTCATGAAAGTCACGGACGAGAAACTTTTCAGCGGGCTTCCGCTGCGCTTTGAATACCAGGGAAGTGTCATTGTCAATAAGAATGGAGAAACTACGACTCTGAATATCTGGGATCGAGACACCTTTGATTTCAATAATGCGATTTATACGGTAAACTATACGCCGACAAAAGATGCTTACCGCTATTTCCCGAACAGCAGCAAAATCAAAATCAAGGTTATTCAGAGATGCGAACTTAACACGGTTCCTACGACGATACAATCAATCTCGATTATCCGTTACGGAGGTGAAAAGATTTGGACTCAGAATTCGTAAACAACGGGCTACTAGCTGTTAGAAATGAATATACGCAAGCAAAGCTTAAAGAGAATGACCGAGAACGCAGCCTTGAAATATATCAAAAAGATTTTACGGAACCCGTATACGAAGGCTACGCGATTCATGCTGAATCAGAGCCTCTGCTGGATAAATTGAATGATGCCGTAAGTGACATTGCCGTAGACATGCTGTCTCTCGAAGAAGAGTTCTCGGCATCCGCCAGAAGATATTCTGAGATGATAAATTCCATGCTGCTAAAGCTGGATGGTATCGAAGAAATCGTCCAGATGCAGCAGAATAAGATTCAGGATATTAATGTCATTTGCGGAAACTATCCACAGTTTACGACGATCAAGCAGCTGACGCCAGAGGATTTTTCCGGCACCGGCGGCGTAACCTCCGGAGGAGCTTTCACTTGTCAGCAGGATAGCTATAAAGATACGAAAGTCAGTATCTTGTCTATCGTTGGCAATGGTTACGAAGGAAATAGCCATGTTGACAAAGCAGAGTATCTCGGGAACAGATCTGCGATGCTAGACGCTGACTATTTTTCTTCTTGGGAGTATTCTCGTTATTATGCGCCAGAAAACAAGAAAGCATCTTTTCAGGTAAATACGGACAACGAAGACGTCCAATGTACAATTACGATGAAATTCGATGACCAAGTGAAGTCTCTTCGCGTATGCTCTAACGAAGATATTATCGTAGAGGATGTGCTTAACGGCGACGAAGATGGTATAGCGTATACGAGAAACATGCCTTCTCCGATTCATATCAATCGTACGGACTTAAAATATTCAGACCCAAATTATGTTTACGATACCGGCGTGCTGGCATTCCCGCCAACGAAATACGTAAAGCTCTTGCTGCGTTCCGATGCGAAAGTGACGAACGAAACGATCGTCGATAACGTAACATCCGGAAAGAATCAGTCGAATACTGTATCACTTGGTGACGATGTTTATCGCAAGAAAATCTCTGTTACGGAGCTCCTCCCGGACACTTCTAAGTATTCAGAAAGCACGATGGAAACGTATAATATGATTTCCGCTCCTGTGCGCTCCGTCGCGATTTACGCGAATGAATATATCCCACCGTACTTCGCGACGGATGTTCAATATATCACATATATTCTCACGGTAAACGGAAAGGATTATGAGGTCGTTCCTATTAACAGCCAGAGAGCTGGTTTGAAGATTATTCGTTTTGCGACGACGATCGATGGCGATTCTTCTATTCAGAATATCTCTGAAAGCATCAAGAAAGTCTCTCTTAAGATTAAGATGACTCCGTCGCAAGAGAATGCGACGCCGTATCTCTCTGATGTCAAATTATGCCTAGGAAAGCAGGTGTTATCACTGTGACACAATACGATGACGAAATCTTGAAAATACGCTATCTGCGGAATCGCATCGCTTCCTTGATGACGCAGAGAGAAATGTATCCGGATCGAGCAGATCTAGATCATCGACTTCAAGCGATCGATACGAAACTAGCGTTATATAAAAAGAGCACGGTTTGGATCAAGGACAAATTTGACGTAAAAGCTTTTAACGATGGATGTATGTTGATCTATCATGACTTGGTGATTCTCTACCAGCTGATCTATAAGTATTCTATCGAGCATTATCAGGAAACGAAAGCTTATATCGATACGTCTCTTGAAGAACTGAATAATATGGCAGCAAGAGTCCAGGCAAAGACGAGATTCGAAACGGACAGCACGCCGACAGGAGATACGCTATTTTATCAAGGAAGTGGCTTTTCTCCGTCTACCGTCAATACGATTACGTATTTGAATCTCGGCAACATTACCGTCAAGAGAGGAAGTAAGGTCGCTTTCTTTATCGACGGCAGCTATTTCTCAAGAGAGGATGTCGTCTTCCAGCTTGGTGACAGCACATGTTCTCCCTATAGCTACAACCACGATTATGTCAGGGTTCCCGGCGAAGTTGAATATTCGATTTATGATTGCACGATGTCAGAAGACGTGAAGAGAACAAAAGCATTTCAGCTCAGCAGCAATGATTTTACTCCCGAGCTGAAGAACCGTTATGATATTTATGGCGGCAAAGATAAGATTACGGTAGACGGCGGCGTGGGAAAATCTTTCTATAACAAAGAAACGAATTACTCGTTAACGGTCAAAGAGAGAAAAGGGATCGTGAGTTTCTACGTCATCAATGGCTCGTTTATCAAATTCTCTTTCAGTACGCCATTGACGGATAAGAACTTCTCTGACAACTACGTAAAGAACCTCGACAAGCATCATAAAATATCTTTCAGCTTCGATATCACCAAAAAGCCGGATGTCGCTTTCGCATTTGATTTCACGACTGATGGCACAGTTTATGCAACCGGACATACCGGCGTCGTAAAAGATGGCGGTTTATTTTATCCGGAAGAAGATAACGGCGTTTATGATTTCCGAGTTGAAGAATATTCCGGCGGCGAGACTACGGAATTGCCGTTGACGATCACGATTGATCGCGGGCAATACGCAACGGACTATGAACCTTATATCACGATGGTAGCCGTAAAGCAGCTAGAAGAAGAAAAGGGGCTGGAAGAATGATTCGTTACAACTTGAGATATCGTGGCCCGTTTGAATATGACAAACTCGTCCTTTCTATCTTCCAGTTCTCTAACTTGACGAAGTTCTTGGAAAAAGATATTCAAGCAGATGGCATCGGCGTTCTCGGAAACAAGCAGGAAGAAATTGACAAGCTGCTGAGAGATCTCGGCGGCGAGCATGGGCTGTTAAGTAATATCCTCGTTACGTCTATGCGAATGAAGAAGTGAAGGAGATATATCGTGATTAACAAGATTACTTCAAAAGAACTCAGTGAAGTCATGGATACGGCTGAGCAAAGAGTTTCCAATATTCAGGAGACCGTTGATAATATTCGTTTGAATATCGATCGCCAGATGGGCCTATTCAAGAACTCCGTCGAGTACGCGAATTACCAGCTGTCTACGTTTCAGGAGAAGCTGATTCAAGAAGAAAAGATTAATCAAGCAGTTTCGATTCTCTCGGAAGCGGATGACGCCGTAGGAACGTATGACTCTTTCGGAATCACGGTACATCCGAAACTCGTATCTACGGCGAATAACGTATTCAACTTTATGACGGCGATGGGTCCGGTTTATAAAGATATCTCGAATGTCTACGTTAATAGCACGGTATCTCCGACATTCGAGAATATGCTCGTTCACGATGCCGTAAAAGGCAAGCAGATGGCATTCGACGAATTTACTTCTCCGGATATTACTCTCCGTATCGAGATGAATCCGTCAGATCTACTTGGCGCGACATCGTTTAATATCATCGAGATTCTGCCATATCTTCCCGGCAGCTTCGACATCAAAGAAATTCGACTCTATTCTATGCAGGATTATCGAGCAAAGAATATGAGCACTCCTACGAAGATACTAGATAAAAGAATGACAAATGTCGGCGCCGAGAGAATTATCATGGATGCGACATTCGAGCTTTATGCCTGCGAGATTGACGTGCATGTCAATTATAAGAACTCTCAAGAAAAGTATCCGTTCGGCTTAGCTCATATTTACTTCCTGAATGTTTCGATGAACAAAGAATCAAGCTATCAGATTTACTCGATCTCCAGAGAGAAATACATCGACTGGGTGGATGATTCTATCATTGTCCACGATCAGAATGGCTATCGAGATACGACATGCACGGATGAAGGAATCAAACTTTATGCCGAGTATTATGACGGAGAACTTTCCTCCGAGATAGCCATGACAAAAGGCATATCCCAGAATACGCTGACGAGAAATACACATAAAATTTACGTTCGTGTCCCCGTGAAAACCAGCATGATTTCTATTCGTTTTAAGAACATCGGAGAACGATAATATTACCGTATAAGAGTTGACTTGCTCCATTCGAACGACTATAATATAATACGAAAGGAAGAACGTATATGAGGAGGGGCAAGCATGGATCTCGCAACTTTTTTCTATCGTGAAAACGTAGGACGAAGTACCTCTTATGAGGAAGAAGCTGAAACTCGCTGGACGATACAACATTTGATTGACAGCGGATTTACGCAAAAAGAAATCGTCGTTATCCTGCTAGACGTAAAGGGGAAGACGTGCTTTCGGCCGGAAGACATCCCCGACGAGGTATACAAGAATAGCTTGACCAAGAGAGGTCAGTATTACTGCCATCATTTTCTTCAGCTGTTGCCCCCGACACCGATCGTCAGGAGAGACGGGACATTCTTTCAATACCCATACTACCAGGAAATGAGAGCCAGGGTAAAAGAAGAAGACCTGGCTCGATATTTTTATGCCAAGTTCCCGGACTTTTCTGAGATGAGCGATTTCAGAAACGTAGTTTCTCAGATCAAATATCTCTTAAAGAGCTTCAAGGGCATTCGTCATCTAGAGCCTATAGATATCTTACTTACTCTAATTGACGAAGCTGCTTACCAAAAGCTTCCGATTCTAGAGTTCTTTGATCTTAAGAGAGCCGATATTCTATCCAGCGTCGTTACCCGCTTACAGCATACGCTCGCGGAACGCCACGCGAAAGGATACGATCAAATTATCTGGAGAAATTACGTGATTGATGACGGAGGAAATATAGCATGGCAGATAAAGAAGAATTGACGGTAGAAGAGCACACACTGGAAGAACTTCGGGAGAAGAACCGAAATCGCATCGAGAAGTTCAAGCGAAAAGCTCTCCAGAGAGGTACCGGATATCGATGCCCGAATTTCCCGCTCTTTGATAAGTATATGGAAGGTCTTGAATCAGGGCTCTTTATGATTGCCGGCGAATCGAATTCCGGCAAGTCAGCTCTGGCGATGTCTCTTTCATGGGATTATATGGCGAATCCTGACAACAATCTCTATCTCGTTTACTTCTCTCTCGACGACAGCGCTGATGACATTTTTCCGCGCATCGTCGCGATGAATAAAGATATTCCGATTTCGGTAACATCGAAGCCCACGATCTATCTGAATAAGAGAGACGAAGGCGATTCCTCCGCGATGATCTATGATGAATACATTCATAAGAGCGAGGAAGGTCTTGATGAGCTCGAAAACTTAGGTGAGAAGTTCACGCTATTAGATGGCACCGACATCACCTGCGGAGAAGAGATTCTGGAAATATGCAAGGATATTCGAGCTCTTGTCCGTACGAGAGACCGTCACGCTAATATCATCGTCGTCATTGATTCTCTCATGGATATTGCTTGGAGAGATAAGACGTTTAAGAGCGACAAGGAACTCAATGACTATACGGCGAAGCAGATCAAGAAATGGGCCGTCGAGATTCTGGATTGCCCGATCTTCGGAACGCTTCATCTCCGCAAGATTGACCAGAATCGTCGTCCGACGATCGCCGATGTCAAGGAATCCGGCCGCTATGCTTATGAGGCTTCTTTTCTTGGTCTTGTCCATAACGATGTTAGCCGAAACAAGCAGGCAGCAACAATTTGTCTGAGAGACGAAGATGACAATATCACTCCGGTCATCGAACTTAACTGGGCAAAGAACAAGAAGTCATCCTACAAGGGAATGACATATCAGACGTTCGTAACGAATCACTCACTCGTTCGAGAATGTCCCGAAGAGACTTGCGAGAGATTCGATCATCTTATCTATCAAAACTAATTGGAGGTGTTTTCCTACGACATCCGAAGAATTCATCAAGAAGGTCAAGGATGAAATGAATTACGAGCTTCCGACGAAAATCAGCGTCATGGGCTCGGAGTTCAAAATCATCTACACGACGGAAGAAGAAGACCCAACGATCAAAGGCAAGTCTGGCGTATGCTACTCACTGCTTCAGAAGATCAAGATTGATCAGTACATCTACTTAGATGATGCCGATGGCTCCGTCGCCGAGGCGGAAAAAGCGTCGAAGCTTTTATCCTTGCTGGCAATCCTGCGCCATGAAATCATCCACGCATTCTTCTTCCAGTCAGGTCTGGATTCCCAGTGCTCTTTCGCCGTTGATGAAGTATTAATTGACTGGCTGTCATTGAAGCTTCCGGAAATTGTAGAAGTCATGAATCAAAATCATCTTGTTCCAGAGAAAGGAGCTCTATAATGCTGACAAGAGGAATGCAGCTCGAAGGTAAACATAACGTCATCATTGGGTCCGAAGAAGATGTCTGCTTCGGTTGCGCGGCGAAATATGCCACCGAAAATCAGGTAAGCATCTGGGATGGCATCAAAAAACTGCGCGGCAAGAATGTCGGCCAGTCGATGAAGCTTTTTCCAGCTTTAAGAGATACGAATGGTGACATGGTAAAATTGTGCCATAATTGCCTAGAAGAGTACTCCAAGGAGACAGAATGAAATCCATCGACGAAGTTCTAGGCTTTCAAATCAATTGCCCGGATTACGAACCGTGTCCCTTATGCTATGGATGCCGTTCATATGATCCAGGATACTATAAGTGCATCGAGTGCGCGAAGAATAAAAAGAAGAATTTATGCGACACATCGAAACATCGAGATGGGGCTCTCGCGAAGATGCTGTCGATTCAAAAAACTACCGTATAAAACAAAGGAGAACAGGGATAAATGAAAACGCTGGAAGACCTGATTAAAGATAAGAGCACGTACTTGGAACAGATCAAGACGTCGAGCGTCAAAAACTTCACGATTGAAGCTCTCAAGACTTACGGCGATGCCGAGAAGTTTCATGAAGCAGAGAAAGTCATCTGCGTCTTAGAAGCGATTCTTACGAAGATGAAGCAGATGAACGAGAACTCGCGCCCCATCTGGGTCGAGGTTCTCGTTAGCGCCGCTTATCTTCATAATCTGTTCTACGATGGTACTCTTCCGAGCATCTTCGAAGCACGCGAGAAGCTGTCCTTGATGGCACAGAAGCATGAAGTTCCAATCAACGCGACTTCTCTTATCTTCCAAGCAATCGAAGGACAGCTCGGCGCTGATATGCCGGTTGAGAGCTGCCAGCCGCAAGGAGATTCGCCGAATAGTAAATTTGCTTGGGCATGCTGGTACGTCGAAGAGCTGAACGGCGTGAAGCCGATGCCCGATTGTCGGGAGCTGAAATAAACTTGGATACGTTATTTTCGATAGAGATTGGTGTCATCATCGGCATTCTAGCTTTTCTCGTCAAAAGAATCATCGTTATTGGGAAAGATATCAAGGACTTGAGAAAGTCGCTGTTCTCCATCAATGACCTGATTTTAGACGAGGACATGGAAGAAGATCTAAAGAACCGAGATCAGGGAATTCTCGTTCGATCCGCAGGAAAAAGAAAGGAGATGGACAGATGACGCTCTCCGATTATATTGGCTGCCACAACTTTGTGATGCAGGCTCCGATTAACAAAGAAATTTTCAAGAACGGATACGCCGTCATCGAAAACATCTCCGAGGATACCGTTTCTTTCTTACTTGAAAGAAGCCTGCCTAAGAAATGCGACATCCGCATCGCGCCGCACGCGAAAATCACCGTCCCTATCGAGTCTTATCGCGAATTCAAGGAACTAGATGATATGGCTCCAGATGTTTACGGAGACAAACTAGTGCTGAATAAGGTGACGCTAGGATGGGGTTCGTAAGTTACACTGAACAACAGATATTCGATTATATTAAATGCCCGCTGAGATATGATTCACAGTACAACCTAAAGATCGTTCCGGAGAATCATCCTTCGTTCGCCCAGCTCTTAAATGTCGCAACATCGGCATTTCTCTTGAGCTTGATGAGCGACAAGGTAATGTCTACCGGACTACTAAAACGTAAGTGGGATGTCATCTGTGAAGCGAATCAGGATATTATATCTTCGCAGAAATGCTTGGAAGGGCTCACCGCTTTATTGAATATGTATCGATGGGCAGAGAACGAGCAATTAATCGTTTCGGATCTGAAGATCCCGTTTACGTATTCTGAAGTGCCGCATCTCCTCGTAAAAGGAGAAATCGGCGGCGCGATCGTTCCGCTGAAGAGAAAGAAGTTCGAAATCCTCTATCTGGATTATGGCTACAAATACCCTGACCAAGCATTGATCGATACGAAGATGAAATATACGATGGACTGGGTCGCTTTCCATATGCTGTATCCGAAGCAGAAGTTGGCTGGCATCCACATTCATCACGTTAAAAGCTCTAAAGACTGGTATACCGTAAGAGCGAAAGAAGATATGTTACGGTTGAGGGAAGCCGTTCGAAATATAGCGATAAGTATCAAGAATCGACTCTTCTACCCGAGGGAGAACGTTATGTGCTCTTCCTGCGATATGAAAATGTATTGTCGGGCATGGAGAGGCCGAGAGAAGGAAGTGAAATGAAGTGGCTATCGAAATCAAGGAATACGTCGGTGAAGGAAATATCACGACGAGCACCGAGCCTTCCAAGAAAGACGAGAAAAAGAAAAACGTCAAAAAGAGAAAAGGGGAAAACAAGAATGAAACAGTTGTTCGGAAATAACGTAGCAATCGAGCCTATTCTCGAAGAGAATGACAAAACGGTCGGCGGCATCGTCATTCCTGGCAAGAAAGGCCAGCAGAGACAACTCGGCAAAGTCGTCGCCGTCGGAAAAGGACTGCTCTTAAACAATGGAGAGCGGGCTCCGATGGATATCGAAGTTGGAATGACGGTGATTTATCGCCAGTATGCCGGCATTCAGGTTCTGGATGGAGAGAAAAAACTGTTGGTAATGTCGGCAAAAGACGTTATCGCGGAGGTGTAAGCTATGCTGATTGACGGCAAGAAGATCGCTTTCGTTACGGTTAAAGACAAAGACGGAAAAATCGTCGCCCGTCTCACGGATGAGCAGGCTCAGACGATCAAGGGATATACGGTACAGGCAATGCTTGACAATCGGCCTGGTCCCGACGCCATCGCCCTGCAAGGAGATGTCTTGTATTATATCGACTCTCCGGCAACGAAATACATCGTTACGAGAGCGGATGACAAGTTCTTCACGATGACGCCGACATATATGAATAAAGAGAAGAGAGAGCTCGAATATGATCATCTCCATGCGAGAGTTTATCCGAACAACAAGAAGATCGGTATCCTGGAAGATTATGGTATCAAGTTAGAATACAGGGCGGAGGACGATGACGATGAGGAAGAGAATAACGCCACACACGATTGATGGCTGTGTCTATAAAACTCTACGGGATGTCCAGAGGCATGAAATGCTGAAGGGTAATCCCTCGGTCAAGTCCTTTCATCTTCCGGATGCGAAAGAAAAATCTGCGTACTCGCGTTACGGAGCTCATAAATGCGTCATCAATGATATCGTCTTTGATTCCGTCATGGAAGGCATGTACTACGCTTACCTGCTGGAGCTCAAGAAAAAGAAACTTGTCAAGAAAATCGAGCGGCAAGTCACCTATGTCCTTCAAGAAGGATTCACGCACCCCATCACCCATAAAAAGATTCGTCCCATCACTTACATCGCGGACTTCGTTATCACCGATAATAAAGGCGAGATTCTCGTCGTTGATGTCAAGGGCAAGAAGACGCCGGAGTTCCGCATCAAGGAAAAACTCTTTTTTCACCGTTATCCAGAACTGGAATTTGTCTGTGTCCAATGGGATTCATTCGAGAAAGAATGGAGAAATTTGGATGATATAGAAAAAGATAAAAGGGCTCGAAAAAGAGAGAAGAAAAAGAAGATAAGTTGATGGGTTGGTATAGATAGATATAAGAGAGAAAGTTATTGTTTTAAAAGCGAAGAAAAGATAAATATAAAAAGGGAGGGTGAGTTAAGATAGCCGAGTACGGAAAAAAGCGTCGCAGACGCTCCGGCACGGCAGAGAAAACTTATGATGCAGGTCAACTCAAAGAATATGCTGAGATAGAAGATCTCGTCATGAAGTATAAAACACAGTTCGATCCATCGAACGCTAACGATGAATTCGCTATTCAAGAAGCGAAGATCGCGGGAATGAAGATCCTCGTTCGTTTCGAGCCTCTCTTCCGCAAATACCTAAATCTGATTAAGACTGGGCGCATTGATTACGGAGACAAGGAAATGAAGCGCTTCGTCTCATCATTTATCGGAGACCCGTCACTGAAACAGGCTCTTAAAAGAGAAAAGTCAAATACGAAGTTCTGTCATCCGATCAACAAAAAATTTGATTTCGTTGTCGAGACCTATGGAAAGCTCGAAGACAGCGACATCATGACAGACCTCCAGATGCTCTTACTGGTTCTCGTCAAGAGATACAAGAAGATGGGCCGCAACTTCTGTGCCTATCTTTACAATGCTTACTGTTACGAAGTATCCCGCCACATCAAGAAGTTCACGCAAAACCCCGTAAATATCACCTATCGGAATGTCGAATATGAAGACTACATGCAGACCTATTCCGACCAGGCTATCGAAGACTGCTTCGAAGACAGAATTTACGAGAATTCTCGCGGCATTCCTGATACGACATGGATTAACGGAGAATCTTGTTCCGATCTTTTCCTCTGCTTGTCTCCGGAGGAACGCAAGATCATCATCAAATACTATCTTGAAGATTATAACGACCGACAGATCGCCACGCTTTTCGGAATGCATATCAACACGGTCAATCAGAAAAGACGCAAGGCGGCGGCCAAGCTGGCCGAGACGATGGGAGTCGATATTTCTCAGATCAAGAGAAATCGAAAAAGTGGCAAGAAGGCTATGCTCCCGATGTAACCTGTTATTCCGAAGGCGGTGACTTCCCATATGACAAAGATGTCTCTCAAGCTTACGAATGGGGATATCTACCACAATCTATATTTCTGTTCCTCTATCGACGAACTGGCGGAAGAAATCGAGGACCCTCCAAGAAGCGGCAAAATCATCTTTCACGAGAAAAAAGCCAAAGGCTTTCATGCCGTGCCTATCGATATCAACGATATCATAGAGATCATTCCGGATAACGACTTTCACGCGGATGTTTCTTACCTACAAGAGATTCCAGGCAGCAACCAGACCGTCGTCATGTATGACCCAACGCAAACATACGATTATGATGAAGAAGGCCACCTCCCGAAGCTGAAAGGCACGGAAGAGATGGTTGAAAGCATCTTGACGATGACGATTGAAAGCTACGAGAAAGAAATTCCGGAAGACGATCGTGACGAGATCCTGAATACCGCGATGAGCGTCGTCATCGGCTATCTCGAATCATCGCAGGACATCAATGATCCAGATATCACCGAAGATGATTTATACTCACAAGGATATATGCTCGCGATTGCGATGTCGCTTTATATCGTAAAGAATATCGAGACAGGCCACGTAGATGTCCTGATAGACGATATGTATAACATCGTTCCGCAGTTTACGCTCTTTCTTGAGAATAACGAGAAAGCCATCATGGAAACGACTATAAAGACATCGAAGCTCTTGTTTCACGATAGCAAGAGAGAAGAACATAAGAAGAACTGATGACTTAACAGCCCCTCTAAAATAGGGGTTGTTTTTATTTTTATATAGTGTATAATATAGTTGAATCAGTATACGTGAGCAAAACTAAATATTGAAGGAGGCTTTCTTATATATGGAATGGAAAGTCAGAAAAGAGAATGCCATTCTTGAAATGCGGATCGAGAAGGGTTTAGGAGTTTCTCGTCCTATGGCTCAGATCATGGTATCTCTCGGACTCGATTATGAGCAGGCAAAGAAGCTCTTGAATGATCCAACGGATCTCTTCGACGTCTCCAGCGAGATTTATGGCATGAAGGAAGCAGCTCGTACGATTCTATCGAATACTTCCAAGAGATGCCGAATCTTCGCGGATTATGATGTCGATGGCCTGATGTCTGGATTCATCCTCTATCGTTATCTTTCTAAGAGATTCAAGGATATCGACATCTATTATCCGAAGAGAGAAGATGGCTATGGTCTGAATATCGAATGGTGTACGGAAGAAGTGAAAAAAGCTCCTGAGAACCTTCTCGTCATCACCGTTGACAACGGAATCACCGCTAACGATGAAGTCGATCTTCTGAAAGAGAATGGAGCTACGGTTGTTATCATCGATCACCACGAACCTTCTCCCGTGCTACCAAAAGCAGACGCTATCTGCGATGCTTGGATAGATGGCAAATACGGAACGCATCTCTGCGCGGCAGCCGTCGCCTGGAAAGTCGTTATTGAAATGGAGCTCTTAAAAGATAAGAATCCTATCGTCGTAAATAAGACGATGAAAGAGTTCTTACCATCCGTAGCAATCGCTACGATATCCGACGTTATGCCGTCGAATAATGAGAACCGTGCCATCATCCAAGAAGGACTCAAGCTTATCAATGATGGTAAAGATAAGACCATGAACGTTCTCATGAAAGAAGAGAACATCGAAAAGATGCGTTCTCGCGATGTCGCTTGGACGATTGCTCCGGAACTTAATGCCTGCTCTCGCATGCAGGAAGTAGAGTTGGCACAGAAGCTCATCTTCGGAGAAGAAAACTCCGAGAGCTATCTATCGAATGTCGCGAAAGACATCAAACTCCTGAATCGGAAACGTAAGAACCTAACGCAGAAAGCGATTAGCGATATCCTTATGAGCCATGATTACTCGGATGATATCGTCTGCTTTGCTGATGCCACCGAATATCCGATTGGTCTGCTGGGTATCCTTGCTGGCAAGCTCTGTGAGATGACCGGAAAGCCATCGATCGTTTATCGTCGTTCTTCTATCGAAGAAGATATGGCGAGCGGCTCCGCGAGAGCACCGGAAGGCTATAACATCAAGGACATCATCAACTACGAAACTGAACAGGGGAATGCGCTGGGTGCGATGGGTCACGCGAATGCCTGTGGCTGCTGCGTGATTCCCTCTCGTATCGAAGAGTTCAATCAGTCTCTCCATGATTACGTTCCTACGATTCAGTTGGGCGATATTGATTTCGATGATAATATGGACTTCGAAGATCGTCTTGTTCTCGCTCTTACGGAAGGAGTCGAGCAGGAAGCTCCGATTCATCCAAAAGAAGATATTCTTGATGCCGTTATCACTCCCGATGACATGGATTATGATACTCGTATGGAAATCAACTCTTTCGGTTATACGTCAGATGATATTCCGAAACTGGGTATCCTGAATGCGAAGGTAGAAGCGATTCCATGGGAAACCTCAGGTGGCAAGCGTCACGTACTCTTCCGTATGAGAGATTCCAAGAACCGTTCAAAATATGCCGTTTACTGGAACGGTCTCGGTGAATATGAAGACATGGGGAAACCGAAATACGTAAATCTATGCGGCTCTCTTGATAACGGAGCTTTCTGCCGGTTCTTCCGTGGCGCGAACCTTACGGAGCATTCTACCATCTTGGTCGTAGACAAGATGGATGTAGCTTGAGATAGAGAAAGGGGAGTCGGAGAGGATGTTCGTTCACTTGCATGTTCATTCGAGCTATTCTTTTCTCGATGGATATAATCCCGTAAAGAAACTGGTGGCGAGAGTAAAAGAGCTCGGCCAGACAGCATGTGCTTTGACAGATCACAATAACTTAGGCGGCTGTCTCGAATTCCGGGAAGAATGCGAGAAGCAGGGGGTTAAATCCCTTCTGGGCGTCGAAGGGTATTATACTCCTGATATGAAGGAGGCTGCGAAGCCGATCGATGAACGCCGCCAAGACGCGATTGAGAAAGCTATCGCTTCCGGCGTCGCAGAAGAAATTATCAAGAAGACGAAGAAGAAAGATCTCGCGAAACTTCTTGAGCCATACATGTATGATATGAGACAGCATCATATTCTCTTCATCGCCAAGAATAAAACTGGCTGGCATAACTTGGTGAAGATTGAATCCGAGGCCGCTCGTGACTGCACGTATAATGGACGCTTCCTATGTGATATGGATCTTATCCGTAAATATCATGAAGGAATCATCTGCACGACTGCATGCGTTAGCTCTTTTCCGGCTCGCCGTATTCAGGAGAACCACCCGGAAGAAGCTCGCAAGTATATCGAAGATATGAGAGATATCTTCGGAGATGATTTTTATCTTGAAATTCAGCCTCTTGATATCAAGAAGCAGAGAGATGTCAATCTTCAATATATGAAGTGGGCGAAAGAACTTGGTATCAAAGTTATCGCCACCAATGACGTGCATTACACTCGCAAGGAAGACTGGGATGACCATGATACCTTATTATGCATCGGCACCGGAAAAAAGAAATCGGATCAAGCTCGCATGCATTACTCCCACGATTTCTGGATCAAGTCCGAAAAGGAAATGTATGAATCCTTCGAGAATCAGATGGATACGCTCGAAGAAAGTGACTTGGATGAAGACCTGTTGGATGAATATAATGACTTCTACGTAACAGCCATCGAGGAAACTCAGAATGTCGCCGATAAAGTAGAAGCTGATTATCCTCTCGGAAGCGACCATCCGTTATTCTCTCGCGTAAAAGTTCCGGAGAGGTACGGCAATCCTACCAAATACTTCATATACTTAGCGTGGAAAGGTTTATACGCTTATCTCTCGAAGCATCCTGAATGTGATAAGCGTACTTACGAAGAACGTCTAGCTTACGAATTAAGCATCATCATCCCGAAAGGATTCGCGCCGTATTTTCTGGCAGTTCGTGAATACGTCACCTGGGCGAATGAACATGAATGTATGACCGGACCTGGTCGCGGCAGTGCCTCTGGTTCTCTCGTTCTCTTCTCTCTCGGTATCACCAAGAACATTGATCCTATCAAAAACAATCTCCTGTTCTTCCGTTTTATGACGAAGGAACGTATGGAGCTTCCTGATATCGACGTAGACTTCACGTATTCCAAGAGAGATAGCGTAATTCATCACTTGGAGGATTACTACGGAGCCGATAACGTAGCTCATATCGGTACATATTCCCAGCTAGGCGTCAAGAGCGGGCTGAAAGATGTCTGCCGCGTCCTCGAAGTTCCTTTTATGGAATCGAATCATATCACTTCTCAAATTGATGAGATAGATAACTCTCCGAAATTAAAGTTCAAAGACCTTGACAAGATGGAGAACAGTAAAGACGAAAGTGAACGCAAGAGCTGGGCAAAGTTCCATGAACTAGAAGAGAAATATCCTGAAGTCTTCCGCCTAGCCCGTGCTTTCGAAGGTACTCCGAGAAATCAAGGCGTACATGCTTCCGGTGTTCTCGTTACTCCCGGACCCGTATCCGATTATTTTCCGATCAGGTTCAAAGATGGTACAGCCATTACTCTCTATACCGGTCCTCAAGTAGAAGAACTGGGCGGCGTGAAGTATGATGTTTTAGGACTTAAGACCCTAGAAACTATACAAAAGACTATAGATTTCATTCCCGAAATTAAGGATGTCAACGATCTATACTCCAAGATCGATCTCGAAGATCCGAAGGTATGGAAGTTTATTCAAGAGAAAAATACCGAAGGCGTTTTTCAGATTGAATCGAATATGATGAAAGGCCTTATCGATGATATTAAGCCTGAGAATTTCAACGATCTCGTAGCCATAAATGCACTCGGGAGGCCCGGGCCACTTTCAACCGGACTATCGCATGACTATGCTTTATGCAAGAATGGCAAGAAAACTATTTCGTATCCAATACATGGATGTGATGATATTCTAAACGATACTTTCGGATGCATAACGTATCAGGAACAGCTTATGCTTATCTCGAAACGCATCGCGGGGTTTAGCGATGGCCAATCTGATAGCATTACGAGGAAGGTAACGGCTAAGAAAAAGGTTGCCATGATGCCGATGATGATTCGTTGTCATACGTACGGAAAGAAAAACTGTGAAGGTCCTAAAGGTTGGGAAGAAGATGCTCACGCTCCTTGGTATGATCCGAAGGGAAAATACGGAGAAGAAATTGAGGGAGCTATAAATAAAGGATACGATGAAAAGGAAGTCCTCCAGTACTTCAAAACCATCGAGGGATTCAGTTCATACGCGTTCAATCGGAGTCACGCAGCTTGCTATGCTTATCTGGCTTTCTTGACAGCTTGGCTGAAGTTCTATTATCCCGTTCAATTTATGGCCGGCACGTTATCCATGAAAGATGACGATGAAATTCCTTTCTATATTCAAGCAGCGAAAAAGATCGGAATCGATATCGACGTTCCTAGCGTGAACGTATCGAAGAATGACTTCACGCCGGACGCCGAAAATCATCGCATTCTTTATGGTCTTGGCTCTGTTAAAGGAGTAGGAGCTGCTTCCATCAACGATATTATCGAGAACGCTCCTTACGAAAGTCTCGAAGATGCTCTCGCAAGAATTCCTAAGAAGGCTTTCAATAAGCGCGTAGCGGAGAACTTAATTAAGGCGGGCGCGTTCGATTTCCTCGGAGATAATCGTATCGAGCTTCTGAATAAGCTTCATGAGCTTCGGAAAGACAAAGTCAAAAACGAAGCTACGGGAAAGAATGAAATCCTTCAGGAAGATCCGTCTAAATGGGACGAGAATAAATGCATCGAATTCGAGGATGAAACTCTCGGAACACATCTCACATGCCATACATGGTGGGAACTCCTCGAAGAAAACAAGGGCGTTACATTCATCGGGAAGATCAAAAGTGTTAACGAACATCGGCAGAGAAACGGTAAGCTGATGTGCTTCGTCAAGATGGAGAATATCGTCAGCAAAGATGAATTTGAATGCTGTATCTTCGCTTCGAACTACGGGCCACTGAATACGTTATTTTTCCATCGAGAAGGACATCTCCTGAAAGTCAACGGCAAGAAGAGTGATCGCGGATCGTTCATTATCAACGATGCACAACCATACAAAGCAGCGTAAACAAAAACGGTACCTCGTTACTGAGGTACCGTTTTTAATTTAATAATAACTTGCGTAACACGCTGTAACACGCTATACTGAAAGCGTCAAAAGGAAGTGCTCAAGAGGAGGATGAGGCATTATGGCAGAAGAAAAAACGATTGTCCGTTCGATTCGCGCCACCCCGGAAGTTTTTCAAAAAATCAAGAGATTGGTTGACAAGGAAGGCTTCGAGAATCAGGGAGAAGCGATCAACTCGTTAGTGAATCTCTGGGAAGAGAACCAGGGGCGAAAAGCTCTCCCGGAAATGAAGACGACCATTGATGATATCACGACGCACCTTGACAGCATCCGGAACTTAATGGTCGGCCTTCTCGAATCTAGTCTCAACACAAGTAACAGAGTCAAGCTCGAATACGACCGAGACCTCAGCCATTACAAGAGCGAGATCCGCCAACTGGAAGAACAGCTCCAAGAGCAGAATATCGAGAACAGCGTCGCATATGACAATGCTAGATTTATGGAAGATTCTCTCGGAAAAATTCTCCAAGTTATCATAGATAATAAGATGCTGGATAAGTTTGAAGACAAGAACATCGATCTTATCGGCCTTATGGATAAATTCGGATTCGAGAAAGAAGCTATCTGGCTGAGAGAAAAAGACATGGAAGTTCCATTCTAACTTTAAGGAGGAAACGAAAATGAAAAAGCTCACTTCACTTTTATTAACATTCGTACTAGCTACGTTTCTGATGATTGGCACGGCCTTCGCCGCCACCGACTATAACCAGAACGGCTATATCGAAGTAACCGGATTCGGTACGGCTCCCGCCGTATCCGTTAACGCTTCTCAGGCTCGTATGATGGCTCGCCGTGCCGCCGTCGTCGATGCTTATCGAAATGCTGCCGAGGAAATTCAGGGTGTCCAGGTGGATTCCGAGACGACCGTCGAAATGATGGCTACTACCAATGATACGATCAAAACAAAAGTTTCCGGTCTTGTTCGTAACGCTACCATCGTATCCGAAAAAGTCGTAGAAGGTAATGGCTACGAAGTAACCATGAGAATCCCGATGTTTGGCGTCTCTTCCGTGGCCAGCGCCGTAATTCCGCAAGAAACTGCCAAAGAAGCTTTCCCGGAGCCTTCGGTTGCTACTTCTAGCCCATCTACAATAAATGGAAATTCCGAAAGTTCGGCGGCAGAGCCTCGCGGTGCAGCTTCCTTCAATATCCAGAAAGAGGGAACCTATACGGGTCTGATCATTGACTGTCACGGTCTCGGACTCAAACCCGCTATGAGTCCTGTCATCAAGAATGCCAATCTCGAATCTATTTACGGATACAAGAATCTCGATTATAATAAAGTCGTATCTAACGGCATGGCCGGTTACGCTACCAATTATCAGGAAGCTTCTCGCGCCGGCAATCATCCGCTGATCGTAAAAGCTACTCAGCTTCTCGGTCTCGGCGTGAATCCCGTTATTTCTATGGAAGATGCCGACAAAGTGTTACTGGAGAATCAGGCTACGCATTTCCTCGATAACACGAACGTTGTATTTGTTTACTGAGATATAGAACCAGAAAGGAAAAAGGAACCATGAATTATGATAATCTTGATGATTTTGAAGCAGCGATGGACGATGCAGCAAGGTATTACGCAGATCGGGATGTTGAAGCCTTTAGAAACATCTTCGCTAATTCGTTAGAAAGTGTCGATCCAAAACACGTAAAAGCTGCCGTAGAATTCTATAAAGAGGCTAGTATCTTGATCGATCGATACAAGCAAGCTGATAATGAACCTGCATACGAGCAAGAAGAAAAACTTTCTATAGAAGAAATGCACAAAATTATTCAAGAGCTTCCGCTGCCCGAAATGACGGACGGAAAATATTTTGATGAGGGGCTAAGACTTGCGATTGAAGATGTCAAAGCTCGTTTTAAGAAGGAAGCCGAAGAACAAGAAAAAGAAACTGAAGAAATGAAAACGAATAACAATGATGATGTCGAAATCCCATTTTGACATGAAACCGCCCAAGGAAGGAAAGGAAGTAATCTCATGCATAAGTTCATTCTTTTATTCTTGGCGGCGTTCTGCTTGGTTTTCACTACGAATCAGGGTTACGCATCTTCAACGAAGATCGTAGCTGAGGGACGATATATTCTCGGAGATAACGATACGAGAACGCAAGCGAAAGATGCCGCCGTAAAAGATGCTATGAGAATCGCGGTCGAGAAAGCCGGCGTTTACGTCGAGAGTTATTCTGAGACGAATAACTACCAGCTCACGAAAGACCAGGTCAGAATGGCCGCCGCCGGTATCGTGAAAGTTATGGATCAATCTATCGATTTCGTAGATAATGGGACTGTTTGCCGTGCGGTTATTTACGCTGACGTCGATACGTCGAACCTTCATGAAGTTATCCAGGATCTGTTAAGTGGAAAAACGACAGAAACAAACTCGGGGAAAAAAGCTCCTTTCGGATATGACCCCGTGAAGATTCCTGGCCATGAGATTACGGGTATCGTCATTGACTACTCCGATTTCGTGGGCGATGCTTCCCGTATCTTACACCACTTCGATGTATTGAAAGCGATGGATGGTCGTGTCGTCTATCGTTACAGCGACAATTCTTGCGGCGAATATTTCGACTGGGATTACAACCGTATCAAGAATCATGTCGGAGATAACCCCGTTACGATTAAGCCAGTCTTCTTCGAGAAAGATAGCGGATACGATTACTACTGGAGAAACCCGGTTATCAGTAACGAGGATGCCGATTATATCTTCAGCTTGCTGGAAAAACATAGCGATATGTTCGACGTAGGTGAACATCCAATCTGCATTTACGGTTACGCGAGCTGAATATACGGTATATAAAACCCTCCTGACTCTAGGTAATAGGATTCTAGAATCCAATAGAGTTAGGAGGATTTTTTATGCGAAAGCTCGCTTCCGTGCAGAAGATAAAGTCAATCGCTCCTATCGCTGGAAAGGACCGGATCGGTTTAGCTACGGTGCTCGGTTGGCACGTTATCGTAAACAAGCAGGAGGTCGAACCGGATGATCTGGTCGTCTTCTGCGAACCTGATAGCATCATACCTAATAAGAAAATATACGGGAATGCCGCCGGAGAGCGCATCAAAACCATGAAAATGGCGGGCGTCGTCTCCGAGGGCATTTGTTTTCCACTCAACGTTCTTCCGGAAGGGAAGTATCAGGAAGGGCAGGAAGTTACGGATCTAATGGGGGTCAAGAAATACGAACCAGATGAACGTAACGGCACGACTGCTTGGTGGAGAAAGAAAAAGCCGAAAGCTACGGCATGGTATATGAGAACCCAGCTGGGCAGATGGCTTTACTATCACTTTTTCAATAAGCCGAGATATCTCCCATTTCCTGAATGGATCAAACGGCCGAATGAAACGCGCTGTCAAGTATTGGGAGACATCTTCTTCTTATATCGCGGCACCGTCTGCGAATATACCGAGAAATTATGCGGATCCAGCGTTACGTTCTATCTCGATAAAAGAGACAAGCTTCATGTCTGCTCCCAGAATACCGAGATTATGGACAAGAACGACTTCATGTATAAGACGGTGAAAGATACTTGTCTCGAAAAGCTGAGAGCGCTTCC
>Ga0256405_10005110_pt1 | contig 23333 bp, 23 predicted proteins | sample RumenRJG_02DNA_FD_189096 | JGI IMG/M metagenome (GOLD analysis project Ga0256405, IMG submission 189096) | Bovine rumen microbial communities from Lethbridge, Alberta, Canada - RJG_02 | ecosystem: Host-associated > Mammals > Digestive system > Stomach > Rumen | place: Canada: Alberta... | reverse complement strand
ATGCTGCTGATGTTACGCTCAATGGTTGTCCACAATACCCCCTTTGATGAAAATTTCCTAAAAAATCATCAAAAGGTATTTGACTTTTGACACACTATCTAAGAATACTGGAAAATCGCGCAAGACATGATATGGCACGAGATCACCGATGAATCAGCACTCCCAGCATTCCCGGCATTCTTAGTTTTCCTGACTTACTGCCGCGCTTTTTGGATAATGTCGCGATAGGTGTAATAGGCGCCTTTGGGGATCCGTTCAAGGTTGTCCGGGGAACAGCGGACCAGTCCGAAGCGGCGCAGATAGCCGCTGGTCCATTCGAAATTGTCCAGCAGGCTCCAGCAGAAGTAGCCGCGCAGGTTCACCTTGTCTTCATCGCGAGCCTTCAGGACTTCCGCAATATGATCCTGCAGATATTTCTGGCGCATGACGTCGTTTTTCGCCGATTCTTCATCCGGTTCCGGGGCGGCGCATCCGTTTTCCGTGACGTAGATGGGCGTATTCCGATACCGTTTCGCGATCCAGACCAGCAGTTTCCGCAGGCCCCAGGGGACGATCGGCCAGCCCATGTCGGTTTTCTCTACACCGGGAACGGGGACCAGATAAACACCCTGATCGTCGGAGAGTCCGCCGTTGTCGACGTCTTCCTTTCCTTCGTTTTTCGGAGGATACCCTGAAACATAGGACGAGGTGTAATTGTTCAGACCGAGGAAATCCGCACTGCCGATCAGCATTTCCTTTTCTCCGGCGGAAAATTCAGGCAGGATCTTTCCCAGACGCGAACGCATCATTTCCGGGTATTCCCCGGTAAAGAACGGATCGGAGTACCAGCCGTAAGAGAACTGGAGCGCACGTTCGGAAGCTTCCAGGTCCAGCGGGTCCTGCGTCAGCGGCTCCCGCCAGTCGCCGTTGTTGGCGATCCCGATCTGTCCAGTGTATCCGCCCTCGCGGAATTTCCGCACGGCAAACCCGTGCGCCAGCATCAGGTTGTGCGCGGCGATATATGCCAGCCGGGAGTCCTGAAGTCCCGGAGCGAATACGTTCAGCCCGTAACCGAGGACCGCGGAACACCATGATTCGTTCATGGTCATCCAGTTATGGACACGGTCGCCGAAGGCATCGAAGCAGATTTTTGCGTATTCGCCGAAAGCCTTTGCCGTATCTTTGTTCAGCCAGCCGTATTTGCATGCCGCGGGCAGGTCCCAGTGATACAAGGTGACAAAGGGGGTGATCCCGTGCGCCAGCAAATCGTCGATCAAACGGTTATAGAACGCGATGCCTTCCGGATTGACTTTTCCGGTCCCGTCCGGAAGGATCCGCGGCCAGGAAAGGGAAAAACGGTATCCGTTGCAGCCCAGTCCGGCAATGAGTTCGACATCTTCATGAAAGCGGTGGTAATGGTCGCAGGCGACCGTTCCGTCCGAGCCGTCCCGGATCCGTCCGGGTTCCCGGCAGAAAGTGTCCCAGATCGATTCGCCGCGTCCGCCCTCCCGGATCGCTCCCTCGATCTGATAACTCGAGGTCGCGGTCCCCCAGATAAAATCGTTTTTCTTCATGTCCTGTTTCCCGTTTATGAATTTTATAGAGAGACTCTTCACTCCTCGACCGGCAGGGTCCAGACCGGACGCTTGCGGAACGGAGTGTTGAATTTCCGTTTCAATACGCCTTTTTCCTCCAGATGGACGTAACATGCGGTATCGCAGGCGCGGCCGCACATGCTCGAAACCATCGCATGTTTGATCGGCGGGTAAAAGTTGATCTGGTCGATGATCTCCCGCGCCCGTTCCGGGGAGAGTTTCGCTTCGCCGGCAATGATCTTCAGCCGTTCCGGATCGTCGGCGAATGCGTTCGCCGGCATGAACGGATTCCGGCTCCGGTTCGCGCCTTTGTAATAGGCGGCGCACTGCCAGGAATCGCGTTTGCCGTCTTTGCCCAGCGCGTGTCCCGGACAGGCTTTCACGCATTCCCCGCAGCGGTCGCACAGGTGCGGCTTCGCCGGTTCGTCCGGCGGCAGTTCCGCATCGGTCAGGATGAATCCCCAGCGCTGGTTCGGACCGAAATCATCGGTCAGGACCGAACCGGAAAGCCCGATCTCGCCGAGACCGCAGTCTTCCGCGCATTTTTCGAAATCCAGAATGTTTTCCGATTTCAGCCCGCGGTAGATCTCATCGTAGGCGACTTCGAAATTGGTGTCGTCCTCCCGCTGCATCACCAGCTGGAAACGGCGCTGGGGCAACGCTTCGAACCCTGCCTCTTCCAGCACGGAACATCCGCGCAGCAGTGCGCCGGGGATCATGACTTCCTCCACCGTCTCCACCGAAGTGGTGTATTGGTAATACACGGTCCCTTCCTCGATCCCGCGCCGGGTGCCGCGCAGCTGGCGGAAGGCGACGCAGATGACCGTTTTCGCTTCCGGAAAGATTTTTTTCACCGCGGGGTCGCGCATCCGGTCCGCACTGCCGAAGCAAACCAGGTCGGCGGCGCTTTTCTTCAAGGCGGCAATGACTTTTTCTTTCAGCTGATTCATAATGCACCTTTCCCTTTCAGATGGCGGTAACAGACGGTATCGCAGGCCCGGCCGCAGATGCACGGGATATACCCCGTGGAACGGCTGGGCAGGAAGTCGATCTTCTTGTAGATTTCCCGGGCGGATTCGCGGTCGAACTCTTTGCTGCCGGAAAGGATCGCCTCCCGGTCGGGATCCCCGGCGAGAAAATCCTTGCCCATGAACGGATTGGACTTGTGTGCGCCGCGGTAATACACCGCGCACTGCCAGGTGTTGACGCCGTTTTCCGAGATGGCTTTGCCCGGACAGGCTTTCCGGCATTCCCCGCAATGGTCGCACAGGTTCGCCTCGAACGGCGGATCGCATTCCAGCGGGGCGTCGGTCACGATGAACACCATCCGCAGGAATGGTCCCAGCTTCGGCGCGATCAGGTGTCCGGAATCCCCGACCTGACCCAATCCGCAGATCCGGGCCGCCTTGTTGAAGTCGATGATCACATCCGGCACGGGTTTCCCCGGCTGGACCGCCTCGGCATTGGCCAGTTCGTAGGTGTCCACCAGCTCCGGATTCGTGGTATGGTCGCCGCGGATCCGCAAGTTGGAAACATTTCGCTGCAGACAGGCGTCATATCCCTCGTTTTCGATCAGCGCACCCATTTTGAGCAGGAAGATTTCGCTGAGGTCCTCGTCGATGTATTTGACTCCGATCTGCGTGTACTGCATATACTGGGTCTGGTCGTTCATGGTGCGGTAAAGCGCCCGCGGCACCCGGAACAGGAATCCGATGATGCACTTTGCATCCGGCAGGATCTCCAGCGGATCGCGCTGCTTTTCCGTACCGGCAAAAAGCCGGATGTCTCCGATCCCGACTGCGGCCGCGCCATATTCGAGCGCCTTGCGTTTGATGATTTCAGCATTGATCATAATTTTCTCCTTGTCAACGGTCCATGACCCAGGCTTTGCCGGTGCGGAGCGGTTCCTTGAAATGCCCTTCCATGCAGCCGCCTTTTTTCTCGAGCATGCTCACGCACGCCCGGATGCAGCCGCCGCATTTGGCCATGTTGTAACCGACCCAGGTCGGGAAATATTTTTCCAGCGCGCGATAGACTTTCATGATCTCCTTTTCGTTGGCGGAGGCTTTGCCTTCGAGCAGGTCGAGGTCGCCGTTTTCATTTTTGTCCCAGACCGTTTTCGGCACGAACGGATTGAATTTCGGGCCGCCGTGCGTGTAGAACGCATAGCATCTCCATTCGTCGAGCTTGCCCCATTCGCAGATTTTTCCGCCGATGTTGACCTTGATGCTTTCGGTCCTGCTGAGGCATCCGCCGGGACATTCGCGCACACAGGCGAAACAGCGGCGGCAGAGGGGTTTGCCGTCATACAGCGGATCGGGTTCCAGCTCGGCATCGGTGAAGATGAACGCCACGCGCTGCAGCGGACCGAAATCTTTGGTCAGGAACATCTTGCTCCAGCCAATCTCGCCGAGCCCGCAGGCGACTGCCGCCAGACGGAACTGGAACTGCAGATCGGGCGGGACCTGTCCCGGACGCGCCGGTCTGGTGAACTGCACGGAGCGGTGATGCGCGGTTTTGCGTTTGGCCTGGTTCATGACCTCGATCTGTTCTTCCGGCGAAAGCGTGTTGCCCGGCGAACCGTCCATGTCCGACACGCAGCCGCGTGCGCCGGTGTTGCGGTAGATGAACGCTTCCCAGCCATGATCCTCGATCAGCTGTCCCACCTGATACAGCACGGAGGGTGCGAAAATTTCATTGATCCCGCCGTAGGCCATGGAGGGATACTGATAGAACTGGGTCCCTTCCTCGATGCCTCGCTGGACGCCGCGGGGGATCCGGAACACCATGCCGATGACGGATTTTGCTTCGGGGAAAATCTGGCGCGGATCCATTTCCCGCGGAGCGCCTTCGAACCGGGCCATGTCCCCGATCCCGCACATGTCGGCTCCCGCCGCCAGTGCCGCTTCCTTGATCATTTCGCTGGTCAACATGTTTTTTCTCCTCGTTATTTCAGGTCTTCCGTTAATTTTTCATCCAAAACGACGGTCGCCTTTTCCTGGATCTCCCGGCAATAGCCGCAAGTCCGGCAATCCCGCCTGCATCCCAATCTTTTTTCAGCGTAATCCCGCGGGATCTTCCGGTTGGAAAGGATCCCCGGCAGCAGCACGGCCGAATGCGCCGGCTCGGTCAGGTCCAGCAGATTGCCGTGCCATTGACCGGAAAAATATGCGCTGACCACCGCCAGCGGATTGAAATTCGTCCGCGTCGCCAGCTTCATCCCGTCGCACCAGCCCTCATAGAGCGGCACGTCTTCCGGCCGGATAAAATTCGTTTTGCTCAGCAGTTCCTTCCGGTGTTCTCCCTTTTTCAGGAATACGGTGCATTCGCCGTGGAACTCGAACGCATTGTCCATTTCCGCAACTTCATGCTGATGCGCCACCAGATTATCGTGAAATGTCCGTGCGGAACAGAAATTGAGGCAGCCGCTGTTGGCCAGCAGATACATCTTTTTCCCCCGCGCATGACAGAAATCGCGCATCCGCAGGATCGTTTCCCGGTCGTAATTGTATTCCCGTTTCAGATAGAAAGAATCGAAATGATCTTCCAGATATTCCACGCCTTCCGGAGTGCCGATCTCCATATTGACCGAGGCACGGATCTCCAGACCGGGGAAATTGGTTTTCAGAAACCGCGCGATCAGCGGCGAAGCGGTCGTGACTCCGGCGATCGAATATTCTCCGGCCAGAAAATCGACCGTGTCGCCCAGATGCTGGAAAAAACTCCGTGCCAAAGTCTGCCGTCCGTAGCAGTTGCCGTTCAGCAGCAGACACAGCCGGATCCCCGCACCGGAAAATTGCTGCAGGTCGGCTGCCAGGTTCCGCTTGACCGCCTCCGTGGGAATGACTCCGCGTCCGGTCGTGAAATCTCCCCACGGGAAATACACTTCCGAAACCTGGTCCGCATGTTTGAGCAGATACCCGGTCAGTGCCCGGTTATCCTGATATCCCACCTGAAATTTCATTTCTCCGTCCGGTCATACAATTGATAATTGTCTCCGTGATACAGTTAATGATAATATACTCCGTTTTTTTCAAAAGTCAAACCCTTCTTGAAAAAAAAAGAAACAGGATTATATTTCGGTATGATCACGATCAAAGAAATCGCCCGCCTGGCGGGTGTTTCCGCGAAGACTGCGGAGCGGGCGCTCTCGGGAGCGACCAAAGACATACGGCGCGATGCCAGGGAGCGCGCCGAGCGGGTCCGGCGGATCGCCGAGGAACACGGCTACCGTCCGAGCGAACTTGCGCTGGCGCTCCGGCGCGGCGGAGTCCGGTCCATCGGTTTCATGGCCGACATTCTGACCGACCAATTCATTTCGGCCGCGGTGGAAACCGCCATGGATGAAGCGGCAAAACTGCAGTACAAGGTCGCACTGCAGGTGGTCCGTTTCGACCGGGAACAGACGCTCAGCTCCCTGAAACTCCTGCTGGCATCCGGGGTGCGCGGCATCATCACTTCCTGTTCCACGGACCAGTTGCCGCCGCCGCTGATGCACACTTTGGAATCGCAGAACTTTCCGCTGTTTTCCTTATGCAGCCGGAGCAATTACAATTTTTCCAGTGCTGCGCCGGATTATTCCCAGGCGCTTCCCGCGGCGATAAGAGCCCTGCGGGAAAAAGGACACCGCAAGATCACGTTCTGTCTGTTTTCCGGAAAGCCCGCGGACAATGAACGCAACCGCCTTCTTTTCCTGAAATGCTGCCGGGAACTGGATATCGAGCCGGATTTCCGGATTCATGACCGTCTGGAGCAGGCTGCCCTGCTGGCGGACCGGCGCCTCCCTGCCGTGATCCTGTTCGGGAAATATTCCATGCGCGTCTATCAGGACCGCTGTTCGGAATTGGATCTCCATCCGGATGTCATCGGGATCTATAACGAATGGACTCTGGCGGCGGCAATGAATTTCTGTCTTCAGGGGATCATCCTTGAACAGGCGGAAACCTCTGTCCGGACTGCGGTCCGGCAGGTGCTCGACCAGATCGCCGGCAGCGGCATCCGGCATCACTTGCTGCCGGCCCGTTTCGTGACCGGAAAAGAACTTTCCTCCCTGCATATCCCCGACCTTACCAACCAACGGCTTTTCGACTATCAGTGAAAGAGAATATGAAAACCGGACGGAACAAAACGATCGACCTGACCCTGGAAGAAGGGAAGAAATATCTGGACCGGTGCCTGCGCCTGACCGGACCGGCGGATCTGGATCGCATTCTGGACAAAACCATTCTGGGCGATACTTTTTCCGTGCTGCCGCTGCTGCCGCGGAAGTTCGTCGACCTGCTGATCGTGGATCCGCCGTATAATCTGGACAAGGATTTCCACGGGAACAAGTTCCGCCGGACCGATGATGAACGATACGGGGAATATACGGAGTCCTGGCTGAAAGCCGTGCTGCCGCTGCTGAAGGACCACGCCAGTGTGTATGTCTGCAGCGACTGGACCAGCACGCCCGCGGTGACCCGCGCCCTGCAGAAATATCTGCATATCCGGAACCGGATCACCTGGCAGAGGGAAAAGGGCAGGGGAGCTCTTGCCAACTGGAAAAACGCCATGGAAGACATCCTTTTCGCCACGGTTTCCAACGGATATACCTTCAATGTCGATGCCGTCAAAATGCGGCGCAAAGTGATCGCTCCGTATAAAACGGACGGACAGCCGAAAGACTGGGAGGAAACCGGCGACGGGAAATTCCGCAATACCTTTCCGTCCAATTTCTGGGACGATATTTCCGTGCCGTACTGGTCGATGGCGGAGAACACGGCGCACCCGACGCAGAAGCCGGAAAAACTGCTGGCCAAACTGATCCTGGCCAGTTCCAGGGAAGGGGAGGTGGTGCTGGATCCGTTTTCGGGTTCCGGTTCCACGCTCGTGACCGCCAGAAAATTGAAACGCCATTACGTCGGGATCGAACAGAATCCGCAATATTGTGTCTGGACCGGAAAACGGCTGGAAATGGCCGGGGAAGATCCCTCTATCCAGGGATATGCCGACGGCGTGTTCTGGGAACGGAACACCGCCGCATTGCAGAAACGTTTTCCGAAGCCGGAATGAGCCTCAGCCCAGCCGGACCTTGTCGGCCGTCGGGAGCAGGAATCCGCCCAGACTGTTGCCCGCGGTGATGATCAGGATCTTTCCGAGCGATTCCGCATCCCAGCCGTTGGCGGCGGAATAATAAAACATGTCCGCGATGCAGTGTTCGAAGCCGCTCAGGATAAAGACCATCACGCACAGAAAAACCATCAGGATGCGTCCGGGCGCGGGGATCTCCTCTTTCCTCCGGAACGATTCCACTGCCAGATACATCAGCATTCCGCAGAAGAAACCGAGGATCAGCAGACTTTGCCAGGAATCCGCATTTTTCACCATGCAAAGCGAGGCGGCTTTTTCCCCCAGCGCTTCTCCGGCCCGGGAAAACCGCAGCGAAGTCCCGACCATCCAGGTGCCGATCCAGTTGCCGATCCAGATCACCGCCAATAGCCCCGCATATTGCAGCGTGTTTTTCCCCTGGTTGACCAGGTAGCCGATCGCGCCCGTGTAGAGTTTGAACCCGTAGCAGACGATCGTGAACAGCCCGAACCCGAAGAGGAATGCCCCGGCAAATTTGTTCGGCACGGATAAATATACCGTCCCGGCCAGTCCGATAAAGATCCCCGCCAGAACTGCATTGACCAGCGTACGCAGATACATCATAAAAACATCACCTTGTCTTTCGATTGCATTTTTTCCGGCAATTTCATTTTGCCGGATCAGTTGTTCTTAAAACCGATGAATATGCCTCATAAAAGACAGATGTCAAGGCCTCAATGAAAAAAAGTCCGTTTTTCCTGGATCTTTTCCTGGATCTGCCGGGGTATCGTTTCAGTGGTGGTCGTGATGATTTTCCACGTAGTTCCCCAGCCATTCCTTGACAAAATGGGAATTGTTTTCCTCTTTTCCATCGCCGATCGTTTCCCGGAAAATCAGGGACGCGGCATGCCCATCGACAAACAGATAATTTGCCTTCCGGTTATGCCGTTCGCGGTCGACCGCACTTTTCCAGTCGTCAGGTTCGCTCATGCCGGGATAACATTGATGCTCCTCCGGTTCGCCGTTTCCCTCGTATCCGCGTTCCGAAAGGACGATTTGCCGCGATGTCCTGATTTTGGTCGTGGGATTGCCGAAAGTCATCATTGCATTGACCATGTAGCTTTGAATGCCCCTGTCGGCTTTGTATCCCTTGTCCGCCGCGCATTTCAGATAACTGAACTGATAATTGTAATGTTCCAGCAGCGGAGTGAACCATTGCGGCTCTCCCGGCAGTTCCTGCGGGTCGGCGAAAGAACCGGCATGCACCACGGGGAGGGAATCTTTCCAGTCCGAAGCATAGGACGCGAGCGCCAGTCCGCTCTGCTTCAGGTTGTTGAGACAGGAGAGTGTATTGGCCCGGTTCCGGGCGGCGTTCAGCGCCGGCAGCAGCATTCCTGCCAGGATCGCGATCATCGCGATCACCACCAGCAGCTCGATCAGCGTAAAACGCCCCGTTTTACGCTTCAGGTATGAGAGATGAGGTATGAGAGATGAGGTTTGAACGGCAGTGGACCCGGTGGATCCGGTTGTGTATGAAAATTCCATGGAAATATCCTTTTCTGTGTCGATTTCTGTGTGTAAGATTTGTTCCTGTAAGCACGGAGGGTGTACAGATTTAATGATACGACCCTGAAAAATAAACAGGAGTTCCCGCATACGGACCAATTCCGTATGGGGCAAAAAACGAAGGTTTTTTCAGCGTTTTACCGGCGGAGCGCGGGGCGAGGGAAGTTGTTGGCGGATCAGGACGAGTTCGGCGGATCTGCCCGCCGGAATTCCTGACATCTCTCTGGCCGGAAGAACCGGATCAAATGATTCCGGGCGATCCGACGTGAGCAAGCCGGCGCAGAGCGGACAAAACAGTTCCAGCCGGCCGGTTTCCGGTCCGTCTGCAAGGAAAATGGGGCCGGCGGTTTTCCGGGGATGGAAATGCGTGTCTCCGGTACATCCGCAGTCATGGACTCCGGTGTGCAGGATGAAACTGCCGGCCATCAGCAGGATCATGAAGAAAACACTGAATTTCTGGAAACTTTTCCGCATGGTAAATCCGCCCGTGAATTTTTTCGTAATGTATTTGGATTTTGCGAAAAATCAAGTCTTTTCTGCAAAAAAAGCGTGAAGCGGCTTGAAAGGTGATCGAATCGGATGTAATATACTTTTGAAGAGTAATGAAAAGGAGTCTTGCCATGTCCCATACGAACCGGTTCAGCAGCCGGGCAGAAGATTTCGGGGTCATCCTGGAATCCCAGTCGCATCCCGACCTGACGCCTGCGTCTCCGTTCGATATGATCGTGGAAGATGTGCGCGGCCCCCAGAAGGAATTGAAGGGCGACGTGCATTACTGCCTTCAGTTTTCGATGGTCCTGGCGGGGACCGCCGAGGTGATGTTCGGCAGCTGGAAACGCCAATTCAGCCGTGGACAGGTCTGGTGGACCATGTGCTGGGAGCCGCATGCTTACCGGGTCGTTTCGCCGCGCTGCATCATCCTGTCGGTCAATCTCAACGTGGACAACATCGGCAACATCGGCCCCTGTTCCGGCGTTGACTGGCTGATCCCGTTCACCGTGCCGCCGTCCCAGCGGTATTGTCCGGAAACCGTGGCTGCACGCAGAAAGATCTATCTGACCGCCCGCAGACTGTATGACCTGAACAAATCCCGTCCGGTGAACTGGAAGACGCATTGCTGGCTCCTGATCCATCAACTGCTTCTTTCCGCCTCCGAGGCCGTGGAAAAAAGTGTTTCCAATGGCGGATCGGCGTTCAGCCTGGAAATGAGCCGCATCCAGAAAGCCGTGCAGCTTGTCCGGTCCAACCCCGTTCCTCCTTCGCTGGCCGAAGCTGCTGCCGCCTGTTCGTTGAGCGTCAGCCGCTTTTCCGTGATCTTTTCTTCCGTGATGGGAGTCAGTTACGGCCAGTTCGCGCTGAGGGTGCGGCTTTCCCATGCCGCCGGAGAAGTCCGCAGCGGCCTTTACACCCTCAATGAGATCGCCGAACGGCATGGTTTCTGTGACGCCAGCAGTTTCTGCAATGCCTTCAAGAAAATTTACCGCTGCACTCCGAACGAGTTCCGCAGCCGGGCGTGAATGGTCCCATTACCGGTGCAGATTCCGGAAATCATGGAAATGGCCGAGCAGTTCCCGGTGTATTTTCCCGTTCGTGCACATGAATCCGCTGTAAGGAAAATCGTCCTTGCCGAACAGGTCGGTAACGGTTGCGCCTGCTTCCCGGGCGATGATCACGCCCGCAGCGATATCATACGGTTCCAGGATCAGTTCCCAGTAACCGTCCACCACTCCGCGGGCCGTGTTGCAGCAGTCGAGCGCCGCTGACCCGAATTTCCGCAGGTCCGTCAATTCCGGCGCGATCCGTGCAATGTATTTCAGATTGTTTTCCTCTTTCCATCGCGCACGCAGACAGGCCAGGCCCGTGACCAGGATGCATTCCGAAAGTTTTTCCCGGCTGCTGACCTGCATCCGCAGGCCGTTGATATAACTGCCTTTTCCTTCTTCTGCGTAAAACAGGTCGCCGGTCGACGGCTGGAAGATCGTTCCGGCTATCGGTTTCCCGTTCCGAGTGAGCCCGATCGAGACACACCAGTTGGGCAGACCATGGATGAAGGACGCGGTCCCGTCGATCGGGTCGATCACAAAACAGTATTCCCGGTCGGAATGGCTTTTTCCGGTTTCCTCCCCGTAGATCCCGTGTTCAGGGAAACGTTTTTTCAGTTCGCCGGTAATGAATTCCTCCACTTTCCGGTCCGTATCGGTCACCAGGTCGATGGCGGTCGATTTCGTATGGATATTGGCAGATTTGAGCCTGAGGCTGTCCGCATACGCGATCGCGCCCGCCTGACGCGCCAGCTGTTTCAGAAATTCGATCATATCCTTTCCTCTCAATGTCAATTTTTGGCCGGCATCCCCAGCAGCAGCGGGATCAGCAGATCGATCTTCTGCGGACGCAGCTTCAGCCGGATCCCGTTTCCGTGAATGCCCATTTCCCGGACGATCTCCGGAATGGACCGGAACTCCGGTGTCTGTTCATAATTCCGGAGCTGTTTCCGCAGTTCGCCCGTTACCAGCTTCGACGGCAGCGGGATCCAGCCGATCCTGCAGGAACGCACCTCAACTTCGACTTTACCCCCGCGGACCGCCGGAACAAGTTCCGCTTCCAGATTGACTGCCAGAAAGAACAGAATGCGGCTGACCCGCAGTTTCAGCGCCTGGTTTTTCCATTCCGCGTCATAAAACAATTCCGGCGTCTGACGCAGCTGCGCCACACGCAGCCCGTTGGCCAGCAGGGCGTTGATCTCCTCCTGCGTCAGCTCCACGTTGGCTTCTTCCGCCATCCTGCCGTCTTCCATGAGCATGGAGGAAACGATTTTTCCGATGGCTTGCTGCAGGCGGACGGCATCGGTGCGTGACATCGGCGGAACCTGCCAGCGGCGCGGCGATCCCAGGATCAGAACGGCAATTGTCAGCAGCGGGATCAAAACGGACAGCAGGACAATGAGATACTTCTTCCGTTTTTTCTTCTGCTCCAATGAAACCGGAGCCGATCCGGTTTTGCCGCTTTTCCTGAACATGGTGATACCGCCTTACTTTTTCCATAGCGCCCGCAGTTCGCGGACCCGGCCGGCAATGTCCGGCGCCTGTGTGACTTCCGTGACCATCGCGATCAGGCGGGCGCCTTCGTCCAGCAATCCGGGGATGTGGTGCGCTTTGATCCCGCCCATGACGGAGAAGGGGATATGCAGATCGCCGCGGGTCTCCCGGATGATCTCGATCCCCAGCGGACGGACCTGCGTCGATTTGGTCTGCGTCGGGTAGATCGGACCGAGGTTGATATACGCGGCTCCCTGGCTCTGCGCTTCCAGCGCCTGTCCGCGCGAATGCGTCGAACGCCCGATGAGCAGGTCCGGAGCGAATTTCACCGCTTCCGCCAGCGGCAGGTCGTCCTGGCCCAGATGGACTCCATCCGCCCCGCACATCAGCGCGATATCCAGATGGTCGTTCATGATCATAAGGATTTGGTAGCGGTCGCAGATCTTGCGGAATTCTTCCGCCCGGCGGAAAAGGTCCCGTCCGGAGAGATGTTTTTCCCTCAGCTGCGCGATCCGGATCCCCGCGTCGGCGGCTTCCTCCAATACCCGCAGGGTGCCGCGTCCCGCCGTGAATTCTTCGGTGATGACCACATACAGATCGGCCTGACGGAGCATGTCCAGCCGTTTATTTTTCAGTTCACTCATCTTGCCAAGCATCCTTTCCTGCTGGTTTCCGGTTATTCATTGCCGGGAAGATAATATACCTTTTTTTTCCGGCAATTCAAGACAGCAACGCGACTGACAAAAGTCATAATTGGCTTTTTGGCGTCTTGCGAAAGTCCAAAACCGGTAACTTTTCGGTGGTTACTCTTCGAGTAGCCACGCTCAAAATTCCCGATCTTGTCTTTTTCGCAATCCATCCAAAAAATCTCAATCGGGACTTTTGTCAGTCTCGTCATATTCAAGCCACAATTTGCGCTTCAGGAAAGTTTCTTTTGCAAACCGGATTGAAATGGCCCTGTCCGCGTGGTATATTTAGCGATGTATGATTTTTCAGAACCGATGGAAGGAATAAAAACATGATCTGGTTTTTCGCCGACAATCATTACGGGGTCCACCCCGGCAAGGTGATTTTTGAACATCTTCCGGAGTCTCTCCGCTCCCGCATCCGTTTTTTTGAAGACGACTGGACCGCCCTGGAACAGCCGGAATGGCCCGGCAACTGTGAGCTGCTGATCCTGGATATGATCGGAGATACCTGCGGGATCCCGCATCCCGGTCCTGCTGCGGAAAGACAGGTCCGCCGGTATCTGGAGCAGGGGGGGAATGCACTGCTGTTGCATGGTTCCAGTGCCGCTTTCTGGCAATGGGACTGGTGGCGGGCGCTTCCCGGGGAACGGTGGGTCCGCAAGGAGGATCCCGACGGATTCATGCCGTCCACCCATCCGAAACAGGCTTTCCTCGTGACCGTTTCCAAGACCCGCCATCCGCTGGCGGCAAAACTCCGGCCGATGGATCTGCCCGCGGATGAGATCTATATCGAACTGGAAAACACCTGTCCCTGCATGCATCTGATGGAGACCCGGATTGAAAACGGGATCTACATGCAGTGCTGTGAGGCACTGACCCCGTGGGGCGGGAAGCTGCTCAGTTTTCTTCCCGGACATTCTCCGGAGGTCACAGCCCATCCGGTTTTGCTGGAAAATCTTGCTGTCCTGATTGATTATCTGATCAAGCATGGAGAAAAATAAAATATTTTTTTCAAAATCTGCTTGCATATTTTCGGGAGAATGCTATATTAAAAAGCATTACAGCGGGGTAGAGCATTGGTAGCTCGTCAGGCTCATAACCTGGAGGTAGAAGGTTCGATTCCTTCCCCCGCGACCAACTATTCCAGGACTTACGGCAGCGTAAGTCCTTTTTCTTTGCCTCGATTTCAGAAAGTTACGCAAACAGAGAACTCCATTTTGACTGTCAATTCAGTTGTTGTTAAAATCCTTGAAAATGCCCATTTTCCTCATTTTGCTTACATTTTTTGTAAGCAAAATGTAAGCAAAATATACTGTCTGAAAGACAAAAGTCAAATCCGTTATGAGCCTGACGAGTTACCGATGCTCTACCCCGCTGTCTATATCCGTGTGATTATGGAAGGGATGATTTTCTCTGAACTTGCGGATGTTGATTCCCGCCTCAGGCTTGAACGTGGGGACGGGAATCAACATCCGCCTTTGAATTCCTGTCATGGGGTCGGGCATTCGGTAGTGATCCCGGCTCCAGTCAGAACTCACCTTCTGATAGCGGTTCGTTCTTCCTGGTGCCTCCATCTGTCCTCATGCCCGACGAAAGTAACTCCCACCCGTCCCCCTGAATGATGATGGGGAACGGGTGGTGAGGAGATCTGACCGAGAAGGAAGAGCTATAGGAATGACGATAAAGCGTTCGATGATAATAATGACTTTTTCAACCACAGACGGAAAAGTGGGATCAAGTGTTTTCGAGGGGTGAGATAAAGCAGGTCCATCCATCAGTTGGGCCATGTTGTCGGTAAGGTGAACTCGAGTTTACGATAAATGACATATTTTTTAAAAAATTTTCATTTAGTGATGAGGAAATAGAATACATAAGAAAATATACACTTGGAAGGCAGCAAGAGTGATCAAGGTTAAATATACTTATACTGTTATAGGTCTCGCACAATGGGAAAGTCGCGTTTTGTCACAGAAAATGCGACAGCCTCACGTCTGTTTGCCTTAATCGATGCAACCCGTGGTGGATTTTCAACTCCTTCATTAAGACAATAACCTCTCCTCAAGGAGAATTTTACAAATAGATATTTATAATTTGCTGGATGGAAGAAACAACTTTATTTTTTGATAATAAAATCTCTTTCCAATGAGGTGAAATTATAAATATCAAAAAACAAATGATCACTTTCATTTGTTCTCACATCAATATCATCTATTTTTAGGATTTTTTTAATCTTTTGTTTGATTTTCTCATCAGGATACAATAATCTTATATTTCCGAGGAAATCAGCTCCTTTCCCTCCAGTTGTATTTGCAAACTTGAGCAATATATTATTAAAGAGGTTTGAATTAAAGAAAACCAGTAAGAAATCCAAATTGTCGCCCGTAATAATGTAACTCTTATTAGTGATAAGGTATCCTGGAGGGATTTGACAAGCATCCATAAATGTTGAAATTTCCCGATACGCAATATATGGTTTACTAAAATCGTCCATATAAGCACAACTTCTTAAATTATATGGAGTATCGCCTTGATCTGCGCGAACTGAGATCTTATCCCAATATTTGTCAAGATGAGCTTTGACCGCAGGGTAATCGTCAATGTCAATTCGAGGAATATCTTTTTCTGGTATCCCATTATGCGCGGTAATAAGATACCATCCGGCAAAATTATATCCATACCGTTTAATATCTCTGCCACGTAAAATCGGTCGTATAAGTTCGTCAGTTCGTTTTCGTTCTGCTTCATTTTTGCAATTGCCAAGAATTTCATTCCGTTTCACTTCGGTAATGATGAAAGCCTCATTGCAGCCGGTCTTGATTCCGTAATTGATTTGAATATTCCAATCTTTTAGTGGCGTCCCAATACGTTCGATCTTGTCCTTGATGCTCTGTTCTATTGGAGACAAGATTACCCAACTGTCGGCAGTCTTGAATGAGCAATCGTTCGCGTGCTGTTGAATAAAAATGCTCCTTTTTTTTGATGTCTTTTTCTGACTGGGTAGTGTACATTATAGGTAAACCAAAAACCATATTAAAGGAGATTATGGCTATGATTTATGGATACATTCGAGTCAGTACGGACAAGCAAACAGTTGAAAATCAAAGATTTGAAATCAATAATTATTGTCTGCGAGAAAATATTCATGTTGACGCATGGATTGAGGAAACGATTTCTGGAACCAAGGAACCAGAAAAACGAAAGTTGGGAGGCTTGCTGTCGAAAATGCAGAAAGGGGATATTCTGATTTGTGCAGAGCTTTCACGTCTGGGGCGTAATCTGTTTATGATCATGAGCATTTTAAATCAATGCATGAATAAGGATATTCAGGTCTGGACGATTAAGGATAATTACAGGCTGGGAGCAGATATCAGCTCAAAGGTCCTTGCATTTGCGTTCAGTTTATCGGCAGAAATTGAACGGAACCTTATCTCACAACGCACAAAAGAAGCATTGGCTCGCAAGCGAGCAGAAGGTGTTATTTTAGGCCGTCCCAAAGGACGAAAAAGCAGTTACACGAAGTTGACAGGTAAGGAAGACATCATACGGCATTGCCGAGAAGCAGGTTTTTCAAAATCTGTAATCGCGAAGAAACTTCATGTTCATCGAATCACACTCGCAAAATTCATAATCCAAAATAAATTGTGAATGTTTATGCGTATAAAGGGTAAAAGTAAGGGTATTGGAGAATAAAGCTATCATCTCTACATGGAGCTACTAATGGAGCTACTGAAGAGTAATTTACTGGCGCTTTTCGTCTAATCTGAACCATATATTACCTCGGTGAGATAAGTTCACGATCAAATTGGCCCTGCCGGTCCATGTCGGATCGGCGGGGCTTTGTGCTTTTAAACCCTAAACCAAGGAGGTATGAAATGATCGAAGTGAACAAGATGATGGATGATATTGCCAGGTATAGGAGACGATGATCCCGTGTCTTTTGAGCGTGATGGAAAGTGAATTGAGGTAGCGTTGGAGTTCGGCTGTTGAAAAGGTCGGCAAACGGAAGATCTCAAGCAGAACCGAGCCGTATTTGCCGATAAAGCGTTCGATGAGTGCAAGGACTTTTTCGACTACTGGCGGGAATATGTGATTAGGTGTTTTCGAGGGGAGAGATATTGCTGCAGGTCCATCCATCAGTTGGGTCATGTGGGCGGTAATGTAATCGGGCATAGAACCTCCAATGTCAGAGTTTTTGTTTCATAGAATGTGCCTTGGTCCTGCCTACTCAAAAAATACAATTAAGCGGGATGATATAACCAATCAACAAGAGGTGGGAAATGAGCGCTGAAAAAGAATTCGGTTTTATCATCACGCAGGGATTAACCAGGAAAATGACCAAAGCAAAACTGGCAGACAAGATCACCGGATTTCTGGCTGATCGGAAAAACGCCCTGATGAAAACGTTGAAGCTCCCTGAAAACAGGATCCACACAAGCTGTTACTATGACCGTGACTCCCGCGAATACAAAGGCATGATCCGGATCAAAAAGGACTGCAGTGACAGCAGGATAGAGCAGATCCAGAAACAGAACAAGGAGATCTGGGCGGCAAAGGATTGCGATCCCTCTGCCATCGCGCTTTCCAAAAATTATTGAAATGTTTTGAGTTTAGAAAAAAGAACATATGGAACGGTCCCTCCCATTGAATCGGGAGAGGCCATTCCAGTTTTCAGCCGATTTTTTGGATTTGATGCTTTTTGTGCACGGGTGTTGAGGCTGGCGTTCCTCTCCCCGGAAATCATTCATCAGGCAATCATCGGAGCCATCCCAGAACACATCTCGCTGGCAACATTGAAAGTCGGACTTCCTGTTGATTGGGAAGAACAGAAAATGTTCCTGCGGATTGAATGAACCATCGGGCGACAGGCGAAACTCTATTCCACGGGATCGAATTACGCTTTCACGCAGCGAATCATTATCCATTCTGCTTTTTCCTTCGATAGGCACGGGGCGAAAGACCGCTGTATTTCTTGAATCTCCGGGAAAAATCTATCAAGGACTTGAAATGGCAGGTGAACACGATCTCTTTGATCCTCATATCGGTTTTCTCCAGCAGTTCGGCGGCACGGATCATGCGCTGATGCGAAAGATATTCCTGCGGCGGCAATTGATGCCTTTCGCGGAACAACCGCCGGAAATGGTCCATGCTCAGATTCAATTCCGCCGCCGTCTTGTGGAAATCATAGTCCAGGAACGGCTCACCCCGGAGTTTTTCGGCAATATTTTCCAGACCATAGGCATCACGCTGTCCGGCAATGCGCGGCTGTGCCGAATCACAGGCCAGAAACAGGAGTTTTTCGATCAGCATCCCGATTTCCGGCAGTTTGCCTTTCGGATCGATCCGATACAGTTGCAGGATCCTGAAAAATGAATCGCTGACCGCTGCCGGATCGCGCGGGTGTAACATGCCGTCCGGATACATTTCGTCCAGCGCGGAGATGATCCGTTCGCTGCGTTCGCCGTCAAAGTCGAAATAGATATGTTCGATATATTTTCCCGGCTGTTCCTGCTTATTGGAAACGAATTGATATTCCTCGCCTTTTTTCATCCAGAAAAACGCCGGCGCCGTCAGGTCGATCACCTTGCCGTCCCGCTTTCGGAACAGCTGAAGATGCCCGGATCGAATAAGTTCCAGCGAATTGTTTTCGGTCAGATAAATAAAGTCTTTTTCCGTCAAGTTAAAGAACCTGTGCACCACCAGTTTCAAATTTATATCATCGAAATACATATTTTAGCAAAGGCCTCCGCGTTTACGTCAATAAAATAAACCACGGAAAACGTTTTTTTCAAGTTTTTTTTCCAAAAAAACAGCGCTTTTTCTATGTTTTTGATAACTAATAACTGAATTTGCTATTTACTTTTTACGAAAGATAAATTATAATTATATCCCATGGAAGGAAATAGTTTTCTTTCCAAACCGTATATGCGGCAGTTCGGTGCTGTTGTACAGCTCAAAAGGGATCATCACCGCCGAACTTCATTGCAACAGGAGTTGAAAATGTTTAAAGTTGGATGCGCCGAATACCAGCTGGAAATCCCGCTGTTTGCTGAACTTTACGGCTACGGGCCCTATGCCGGACGTAGGAACACGGGCGTGCATGAACCGCTTTTCTGCCGGGCGTTCTCTTTTTTCAACGGGGAAAAACGGGCCATGATCGTCTATTCCGATCTTTGCTCGACGGACGACCAGTATGCGAGGGAGATGCGGGCCGCGATCGCTTCCCGGCTCCGGATAAATCCCGAGGGAATCGCTTTCGCCGCAACCCACACGCATTCCGGTCCGGCCATGAGTGCGGACAGTCCCGATACCTCCGGGATCCGGAACGCGGAGTTTCAGAATTATTGGAAACAAGTTGTCCTGAAAGTCGCAATCCAAGCGTTCCACGATGAAGAGAAGATTGCGTTCGCTGAGGCGGGCAAAGCGTCCCTGGCGCGTCCGATCGGCACTAACAGGGTGGAACCGGAAAAGAACATCACCGATCCAGCAATCCGGTGGATGCGGTTCTTCCGTCCGGACGGCACGGTGAAGCTGCTGATCCACAATCACGGGGTGCACGGAATCGCCGACAGTGGTCCGCTCTATAAAAAGGCTTCGTCCGACTGGATGGGCGCGGCGAACCGGATCATTCGCGAACGGAAACTGGCTGATTATGCGCTGTTTCTTCAGGGACCGGCCGGCGACATCAATACGCGTACCACTTGTGCGGCGGAAAAACGCGAAACGGTCGGCAGCGAACTGGCGGAAGAATATGTGGGATATCTTGCCGGCGGCTTGAGCAGCTGTGCCCCGGTGGAGATCAGTAAGATCGCGTTCGGATTGAAGACTTTTGAATTTCCCACCATTAAACAGACTTCGGATGAACTGCGCAAGGATGCCGCGGCCTTCCGCGCCAAGGGAAAAACCGAACGGGAAAAAGATTACTGGGCAATCAACGCCAGCCGGCTGGAAGAAATGGCTCTTATGGCCGATGAGGGATATGAACTGGGGATCAGCCATGATCTTCAGGTCATTCGCTTGGGCGAAACAACATTTTTCTTTGTTCCCGGCGAATTGTATATCGAACCAGGTCTGGAGCTGCTGAACGGTTCGACGGCGAAATATGCTTTTGCCGCCACGCTTTCGAATGGAAACGGTGTTTATATATTCACCGAAAAAAGTGCATTGCGCTACCCAACGCCTTTCACGCAGGCGGAAAAACTGTTCGGTTATTATGAAATCTACGGATATATGCACCAACTGCGGTTCAAATATCAGAATCACATTGCATCATTCGTGGTGAACAATCTGCTCAATATGGAGGTAAAATAAGATGTCGAATCTGGCTATTGATGGAGGAATACCGGTATTCGGAGGAAAAAAGGCGTCGGAATTTGTTCCGGAATGGCCGATTCCGTTTCCCGAAACCGAATCCAAACTGATCGAAGTGTTCCGTTCCCGGAAATGGGGCGGTTGCGGACCGTATGAACAGGAACTGATGACGAAATTCGCTGCTTGGCAGGGATCGAAATATGCTGCATGGATGGCGAACGGTACCGTGACGCTGGAATGTGCATTGCTGGCTCTGGGCGTTGGCCCCGGTGATGAAGTGATCGTGCCGGGCGTTTCCTGGATCGCCACGGCCGAAGCGGTTGTCTATGTCAGAGCCAAACCGGTAATCGTGGACATTGATCCGGAAACGCTGTGTCTTGATCCTGCGCGGATCGAGGAAGCGATTACCCCGCGGACCAAAGCCATCATTCCGGTCCATCTGTTCTCCGCGGTGGCGGATATGGACAAAATCATGGCGATCGCAGAAAAACATCATCTGTTTGTGGTGGAAGACTGTGCCCATGCGCATGGGGCGAAACAGCACGAACGTGGGGTTGGCGCCATCGGCCAGATTGGCAGTTTCAGCTTTCAACTTTCCAAACTGATGACCGCCGGCGAAGGCGGCTGCTGCACAACCAATGATCCCGAACTGAACGACCGGATTTTCCGGGCCAGTCACATCGGCAATTCCAAGCTGCATCCGAAAGAACCGCTCGAAACCGGATTCATCTGCCACCAGTACCGTTTCACAGAATTCCAAGCGGCGGTGATCTCGGTGCAGTTGGACCATCAGGAGGAACTGAAGCAGAAACGGGCCGCCAATGCCGCACTGCTTCGCGATGCGCTGAAAGAGATCCCGGGGATCCGAATGCAGGAGTCTTCTTATCCCGACGACGAACGGGCCTATTATTTCCTGACCTTTCTCCTGGATTCGGCGAGACTCAAACCAGGCGTTACTCGGGCGTGGATCTATAAAGCACTGCTGGCGGAAGGGGTCTTGTTCCACGAGGGCTGGGGCTGCCCGCTTTACCGGAGCGCGGCCTGGAATGTTCCGGAAAACATGTTCATCAAAAAAGATACGCCGGTTTGTGAGGATGTGATGTACAATCGCGTGGTTATCGGCAGCAACACTTTACTTTTGTCCGATGCCGGATTTACAAAGAAAGTTGCCGAATGTTTCGACAAAGTCATGCATGTGGCGGCGGAGTGATTGTTGCGGGAGAACGGCAAATGAATAAAATCGGTATCGCGGATTACGGCATGACCGTCTGGGACGGTGGCTGTTATTCGCTGGAACGTCGGCTCGATCAATTCAAATCATGCGGATTCGATGGCATTGAAGTGCTGAATGCTGCAAATGTGGAGGATGCGGTCCGGAAAGCGGCTCTCTTCCGCAGGAAGGGCATGTCATTTCTGACCTGTTCGATCAATGGTGCGCCGGAAGCAACCTTCGAGACTGCTGCGGCGCTGGGCTGCCAGTATGTCTGGCTGAACTGCGGACGCTGCACGCGTGATGTCCCGTTCGAAACCTGGATCCGGCGGGCAAAAAATTACACCGCCTGCGCTGCTGACTGGGGAATAAAAGCGGCCTTGCACAATCATCTTGGCTCGGTCATTGAAAAACAGTCGGAAGTTGAACGTTTCATGGAGGAGATCCCGGAAGCGCTTCTGTTGCTGGATATCGGCCATCTGGCGGCTGCGGGAGGAGACAATGCAGCGGTCATCAGAAATTACCATGACCGACTGGCATCCGTTCATTTGAAAGACGTGCTGATCAAAAACGCATCCATCCCGCCCGATGCGGACAACTGGTGGGATCGGCTGGAATTCCGTGAAATAGGCGGCGGCAACATCGGTCTTGATTTTAGTTCGGTCTTTTCCTCCCTGAAAGCCGCCGACTTTGGAAAATGGTTCCTGATTGAGCAGGATACGCATAAAAAAGATCCTCTTTCCGAACTTATTCAAACAAAAGAGCAAATAAACTACTGGATGAAAGGAAATTGAAAATGACAAAACTTGCAATCAATGGTGGAACCCCCGTATTTGACAAGAAACCCATTGCAGATTATCTCCCGAGCTGGCCGATTCCCTATCCCGAAACGGAACAGAAACTGATTGAAATCTACCGTTCCGGCAAATGGAGCATGCGCAGTCAGTATGAACAGAAACTGGAGACTGCATTCGCGGAATACCAGGGATCCCGTTATTCCGTGTGGATGGTGAACGGGACTGTCACGCTTGAATGTGCGCTGCTGGCCCTGGGGATCGGTCCCGGCGACGAGGTGATCGTGCCTGGGATAACCTGGCTGGCGACCGCGCAAGCCCCGCTCTATGTAGGTGCGACCCCAGTGATTATTGACGTCGATCCGGATACCATGTGCATGGATCCGAAACGCATCGAAGAGGCGATCACACCCCGGACAAAGGTGATCATTCCCGTTCACATCTATTCAGGGCTGGCGGATATGCCGGAGATCATGCGCATTGCCGAACGCCACGGTCTGCAGGTCATTGAAGACTGTGCTCATGCACACGGAGCGAAACAGCACGGACGCGGGGTCGGCAGTTTCGGTAAAGTCGGTAGTTTTTCATTCCAGCTTTCCAAACTGATGACCGGCGGCGAGGGCGGATGCTGCACAACTGATGATGAAAATCTGTGCGACAGTCTGCATCGGCTGTCCCATATCGGATCCTCCCGCATGCATCCCGGAACTGCGCCGGATCCGTCCCTGATGTGCCATCAGTACCGTTTCACCGATTTCCAGGCCGCGATCATTTTCGATCAGCTGGCTCATCAGAAAGAGAACTTCGCAAAGCGGCGGGCAAACGGTGCTTTGCTGGAAGAACTGATCCGTGGAGTACCCGGGATCCGGATGCAGAAATCGGCCTATGACGATGATGACCGCGGCTACTATTTCATGACTCTGCTGCTGAAACTTGATGAACTGCACGAGGGGGTCGACCGCAAACAGATCAGTGAAGCTTTAGGGGCGGAAGGATTGCCTACTTTTTACGGCTGGGGTGCGCCGCTTTACAAGAGTCTTCTCTGGAATATTCCGGAAAGCAAGTATATCAAACGCGATACACCGAATTGC
>Ga0256405_10005109_pt1 | contig 23339 bp, 26 predicted proteins | sample RumenRJG_02DNA_FD_189096 | JGI IMG/M metagenome (GOLD analysis project Ga0256405, IMG submission 189096) | Bovine rumen microbial communities from Lethbridge, Alberta, Canada - RJG_02 | ecosystem: Host-associated > Mammals > Digestive system > Stomach > Rumen | place: Canada: Alberta... | reverse complement strand
TGCTGATATCAGCCATCATGGGATGGTACGAGATGGACTTTCTACTCGTGAAAAAGCCAGCACTGGAGCGGATTTCATAGCATTTCCCATCACTCCACAACATCGTTCCATGCGAACTCCTAAGCGGTAGGTCGGGTGTTCGAGTCACCTCGCGGACGCTGGTGATCGGGGCTGAAAAGCCCCGATTTTATTATGTTTTTTGAATTTATTGATCTAAATTCATATTATTTTTAAATAATTAATTGATATACTAAGTGGGTGAATCCGATCCAAATGAAAAGAGGATAGAACATGGAAAATATCATCGAGATCAGAAACCGGAGAATTTCGATCGATACAGCCCGGCACAAGGAGGATTACTGCAAGACGGCAATTCTCTTCGAGGTCCTGGACGGCAGTGTCACGTTTTCCTATGAAAAGCACAAGGTCACTCTGAATAAGAGGGATCTTCTTGTCATTAACAAGGGGACGGAGTATCGTTATAACGCTTCAGAGGATACCATTCTTGCATCGCTGGAACTGATGGGCAGTACCTTTGAGTCTGTATGCGACGGCGTTAAGCAGTCGGTCATCTGCAACAGTGTGAACGGGGACAATGAGCGATATGATGCGCTTCGCGCAATTCTGCGCCAGATGATCCTCAACCAGGCCTATGTCGCGGATAACGAAGAAGAGTATTCCTATCTGGTTTTTGACTACTATTCACAGTATTACAAACTCCTGGAGACGATCGTCAGCTTTTTTCTGTCCGATAAAGCCGGAAGCCGGCGCCCGGACGGGAAGAGCGGAAACGCGGAACGGATGGCGCAGATCGAGCGCTATCTGAATGTCCATTATGCGGATGCCGTGAGCCTGGATCAGATCGCGGATGAGCTGTATCTCTCCAAGGGCTATCTTTCCAGATTTTTTACGCGAAGTTTCGGCATGACGTTCAGCGAATACATCAAGGAGCTGCGCCTTCGGCGTGCTATGAGCGATCTGTTGTACACCGATAAGCCGATCACGCAGGTCGCGTTTGACAACGGCTTTACCAGTTCTTCCTTTTTTAACCGCTCTTTTCGGGAAAAATACAGAAAAAACCCTTCTGAAGTCCGCAGGGAATTTGCAGGAGACGAGACCGGAAGACAGGCGGCAGGTAAAGTGAATACAGACCTGAGTGAGCGCGTGAACAGACTCCTGGACAGTGACGGAAAGCCGATCCGGGAGCTCGACAGGGAGCAGCTGTTTACCTGTTCCGCAGCAGACAGCACACCTATGAGACAGATCTGGAACTATTTGATCAACATAGGGAGAGCAGCGGACCTTCTTGAGCTGGGAACGCAGGAACACTTGTCGATTTTGGAAGAGACGATCCATTTTACTTACGCAAGGTTCTGGGATCCGTTCTCCAAAGAGATGCATCTTGATATCAATGAGATTCGGGACAAGTATAACTTCCACCGCCTCGACCAGGCGCTGGACAGGCTGCTCGCGACCGGTGTAAAGCCGTTCATAGCTTTTGAGCCGAAACTGGACCGGGTCAATGAACAGATTGACAAGATGCAGATCAGAAACGAGCAGGAAAAAACGATCCGGAGTGTCGATGCCTGGAAAAACATCATCGGCGCATTCGTCAAACACATCGTCCAGAAATACGGCATTGACGAAGTGGAACAGTGGATCTTTGAGCTGCCTTTCGGCGGCTATGAGATCGAAGGGTTGGATCCGGTCGAAGGGTATATCGAGCTGTACACAGCACTATATGATACTGTCCGAAAATATACATTTAATCTCAGGATAGGAGGTCCCTCACTTCCCACCATTGATACGGATATAATGCAGAGAATGCGAAAGGTGCTGCTGGAAAGGAAGAAGATGCCGGATTATATCTCCGTCATCAGTTTTGCATATGAGGTGGATAAAGATGAGAAACATTATTCGATCCGAAGCGGAGATGAAGACTATCTGAAAAAGGACATCGCAAGGATCAGGCAGCACCTGCTTGAGACCGGGCATCCCAATATGCCCATCTTTGTCACAGAATGGAATGAAACAGTATCAGACAGAAACTTCATTAACGATACCTGCTACCGGGGGGCCTACATCGTGAAGAACATGATCGATATCAGTGAAGATGTCGAAGCGGCCGGGTATTTCAGCGGAACAGACCGCCGGTCGGAGTATTTTGACTCCCACATGCTGCTGGAGGGAGCAAACGGACTGCTGAACCGCAACGGGATCATGAAACCGGCGGGGCTGGCGCTGCAGATGATGAACCGGCTCGGAAAGAACAGGGTCGCGGCGGGCAGCCACTTTCTGATCACGACAGACCGCCGCAATAATTACTATATCGCGGCGCACAACAAGAGGAGACTCAGTTACTATTACTACAAGACGCAGGAGGACTCTATCGAGAAGGAGAAAATACTCAAATATTACGAGGATGAATCCTACCTGGAGCAGAATATAGAACTCACAGATATCCTAAACGGCGACTATCAAATCCGGACTCTGAAGGTAAATGAACACAAGGGCAGCGTTATGAATATCTGGAAAGAGCTGGGTTTTAGTGAAAATCTGTCCGAAAAGGACATCCAATACATTCAGAAGGTGTGTGAACCCCACCTTCAGCTGGAAAAAGTGACGGTGAAGGACAACAGAATAAGGCTGAAACTGACCATGGAACCCAATGAGATCACGCTCGTAGAATTGAAATGGGTCTTTGAATGATAAAAAAGGCAAAATATAGCGGACAGATATTGATGCGCTGAAATAATAGGTGAATTGTGGTCACGCACAGAGAAAAAGGCGGTCGCCTTCCGAAAAGCGGAAGGCGGCCGTTTTTTTTATGCTTATTTCAACAAGAAACGAAAAAAGAACGGCATCAGTCAGTAAGGACAGATTCAATGTAAACCCGCAAGTGGAAGGATTCAGGAAAAGGAGGACAAAGACAAAATGGCAAAAATGTTTGCACTAAGGCTCAACTTTGTGGATGTCATCTGCGATGACTCGCTGGAGAACATCTTCATAAACGGCAAGAAGACCGGATTCAAGTTCGATGTTCGGCTCAGTTACTACAGAGGGCATTTCGTCTCCACGATCGACGAGATGGGCGTAAAGATCGACGGGGAAGAGATCCCGACAGAGAACATCTATTTCACCCTCAGAGGACAGGAATACGCAGTTGCACAGCTTCACAGTCTGGTCAACGAATTCTGGCACATCACAGAACCCGCACAGATCAGAGTGTTCTATCCCGGCGGACTTACCAAAGGCGAGCACAAGGTGGAGTTCACGATGTATTTCCGGTCACCGTACATGGCAATCGCGGAAGACAGGTACATGCCGATCGACAGCAGCGGGGAAAAGGTCCTCGTGATCAGATAAGGAGGAAGATATGGGAAAGACAAAAGTAGGCGTAACGCTCTATTCATTTACAACCGAGTACTGCAAAGGCGAGATGACTTTTGAGGACTGCGTCAGAACAGCCAAGGAGCTGGGGGCAGAAGGTATTGAGATCGTAGCGACACAGATGATCCCCTCTTACCCGATCGTAGATGATAAGTTCCTCGGCAATCTCAAGGCGCTGTGCAGCTACTACGACATCGAACCCGTCAGCTACGGCGCAAACTGCGACAGAGGCCTTCGCTTTGACAGAAACCTGACCGGTGACGAGATGGTCGCCATGGCTGTCCAGGACATCAAGAACGCGAACAGGATGGGATGCCATATCCTCCGCGAACAGTACCTGATCGGACCCGAGAATTTCAAAAAACTGCTTCCCTACTGTGAAGCTTACGACGTAAAAGTCGGCATCGAGATCCACAACCCGGATTCCCCGATCACACCTATGACGCAGGGCTACCTGGATGTCATCAAAGAGTGCGGATCCAAATATCTTGGCCTGATCCCGGATTTTGGCTGCTTCGCAGTAAGACCCAACAAGCTGACATGGGATACCGCGATCGCGGCAGGCGCCTCTTTAGAGCACATGGAGATGGCCAAACAGTTCCGCTACGACGGAATCTCCCAGGAGGAAGCGCAGGAGAGACTCATGAAGGCAGGCGCGGCAAGACCGGTCTTCGACTTCCTCCGCGACGCTTACGGCTTCCAGCAGTTCAAGAAGAACGTGGACGCTGAGCTGCAGGGCCTTAAGGACATCCTTCCTTACTGCATCCACATGCACGGCAAGTTCTATTACATGTATGAAGATCTCACGGAAGCTTCCATGCCCTATGACGACATCATGAAGATCATCCAGGGATCGGATTATGACGGATACATCGTGTCCGAGTATGAGGAGTACAACTCAGGCCGAGCCATCGAGCAGATCTCCAGGCACCTGAAGATGCTTCACAACTACGTCGACTGAGAGAGTTAATTCTATAGGAGGAAATGAAAATGGAAACAAAAACTACTTTAAAGAGGGCGTCACAGGCGGCCGTCATCCTGTACAGCTGCGGCGATCTCGCATCCCAGTTCGTCTGGACTTTTATCGGATCTTATCTCACAGTTTTCTACACTGACATCGTAGGACTTGCGCCGGCAGCGGCAGCAGCGATCATGATGGCCGCCCGTATCTGGGACGCGGTCAACGACCCCATGATGGGCGCGATCGCTGAGAGAACCAATACAAAATGGGGACGCTTCCGTCCTTACATCGCATTCGGCTCGCCGCTTCTGGCAATCGCCAGTGTGCTGTGCTTCACACATCCCTTTGACGGCCGTTCCGGCGCGGGCGTGGCCTGGGCAGCTGTAACTTACATCGTTACCGGCATGCTCTATACACTTGTCAACATCCCCTATGGCGCGCTCGCACCGGTCATGACCGAGGATGCTTCTCAGAGAAACGCGATCAACGCCTCCAGGAACATCGGCATGAACATCGGTATCCTGATCGTCAACGGCCTGACTTCCGTGATCCTGCTGCACTTCTCAGCGCCCGGTTCCGAAGTTCCGGACAGCCGCGGATACCTGATGACAGCGATCGTATACGCGATCATCTCAATCCCCTGCTTTTTGGCAGTGTTCTTCTCCTCCAGAGAGTACGTCATGCCGGAAAAGAAAGCGGAGAAGTTCTCCCTCGGACAGGTCATTGGAAACCTGGTCTCCAACAAATACCTGATGATCATGCTGGTGATCATGATCTTCGGTATGTGCGCCCAGATGGGCAGGATCGCAGTCGTCATCTTCTACATCATGTATGACGTCGGCTCCTTCTCCCTCATTCCGATCATCATGCTGTCTCCCTCGATCCTGGGAATCATCAGTTCTTTCCTTGTTCCCACCGCGATCAAGAAGTTCGGCAAGAGAAATACAATGATCATCGGTTACATCGGCCAGGGTCTCGCACTCATTGCGATCTACCTGCTTCCTTACACGAATATCCCTGCCATCGTGGCTTTCAACGGCCTGTTCGGCTTCTTCAATGTAGCGTTCCCCTGCTCCCTCGGCATGATCGCCGACGCGATCGATGTACACGAGTATGAGACCGGCGTCCGCTCCGACGGTGTTGCCTATGCTACATACGGCCTGGCACAGAAGCTTGGCACAGCGATCGGTTCTTCCTGCGGCATTCTGGTCATGGCAGCCTTCGGCTATGTGGCAAATGCGCAGCAGACAGCGCAGGCACAGTGGGGCATCAACTTTACGGTCAACCTCATTCCCGCCATTCTCTTCTTTGTGGCAGCAGCAGTCGCGTTCCTCTTCTGGAAGATGAGTGACAATGACGCGAATGAGATCCGCAGCAAACTCTACAGCAGAAAAGCAGCTGAGAACGAGCAGTAATTCAATAAATGACCGTCATGACCGGTCTCAATGAAAAGTACATTTCAAACAGATCAAAATACGGCGGGCGCCATGAGAGGACGAAGCCCGGCGTCCCGCCAAAAAAAGAAAGGAGATTATTATGAAGATCAAACTCGGTATCATCGGATTCGGCGGCATGGGCAAGTGGCATGCACAGAACGCACCCAGGGCAGGCGTAGAAGTAATAGCTGTCTGCGACAATGAAGAACTCAAACAGAGTCAGGCCATTGAAATGGGCTATAAGTTATATAAGTCGGCAGACGAGCTGCTGGCAGATCCTGAGATCAATACAGTTATTCTGACCGTTCCCAATTATCTTCACAAGGAGATGTGCCTGAAGGCAGCAAAGGCCGGCAAGAACGTCATCACAGAGAAGCCCGCAGCACTTAATGTGCAGGAACTCGATGAGATGGAAGCGGCCTGCAAAGAGGCAGGCGTCTTCTTTACAGCGCACCAGAACCGCCGTTGGGACCGTGACATGCTCACTGTCAAAAAAGCGTACGACGAAGGGCTCCTGGGCAATATTTTCACCATTGAATCAAAACTCCACTCCGCGAACGGATACATGCACGAGTGGCACCTGTACAAGAAGTACGGCGGCGGCATGATCTACGACTGGGGCGTACACCTGATCGACCAGATCCTGTTCATGATGCCCGGCGTCAAGATCAAGAGCATCTATGCGGACATCAAGAACGTCCTCCACGAGGAAGTTGACGATTACTTCAAGATCATCATGAAGATGTCCAACGGGATCACGGTTCACATCGAGCTCTCCACCTACATCCTTGAGTACCAGCCCCGCTGGCTGGCAGCAGGCGATAAGGGCACTATGATCGTCAAGAACTTTGCCTGCGACGGCAATATCTATCGCACCGGCAAGATGCTGGAGAAACTTCCTTCCCAGATCGTCGAGACCGAGGCAGGCCCTACCCGCCAGTTCGCACCGGTAGCGCCCGGCGGTATTGTCACAGAAGAGCTTCCTAAGATCACATCTGACTGGACTGACTTCTACAAGAACGTCGACGACGTGCTCAACGGCAGAGCAGAATCCGCCATCAAGATTCCGGAAGTGCGCAGAGTCCTGTCTGTTATGGAAGCAGCCTGGAAGTCATCAGAGAGCGGAGAGGCGATCCTGTTTGAGTAAGAGCCCGGAACAGATTGGCGGTAAACAATCCCATTAGAGCAGAGCAGGAATAAACAAATCAATATATAAACGAATACAAGCAAAACACTTTTTCCAGAAAGAGAGGAACCCAAAATGAGTAAAAAGCTTCCGGTTGGAATTCAGGTTTACGGCCTCAGAGATCTCCTTGAGAATACACCTGAGAATTTTAAGAACGTAATGCAGCAGGTAAAGGACCTGGGATATGACGGTGTTGAGCTGGCAGGTCTCTACGGCCTTACACCTGAGTATGTCAAAGAAGTGCTGGACGAGGTCGGTCTTATTCCGATCAGCGCGCACGTCGCCTTCGCTGAGATGATGGAAGATCTCGACACTATCATCGCTGATTACAAGAAGATCGGCGTAAAGTTCCTGGTAATGCCTTACATGGCGGAAGAGTACCGCCCGGTCAATCCGGAAGGCTTTAAGAAGTTCCTTCCCATGCTGAACGAAGTCGGAAAGAAGATCCACGACGCGGGCATGACCTTCCTGTATCACAACCATGATTTTGAGTTCGTCAAGATGGCAGACGGCCAGTGGGGCTACGATGTAATGTTCGCAGCGATCCCTCACGACAACCTGATGCCCGAGCTCGACACCTGCTGGTGCGACGTCGCTACAGGCGACGCTCCCGGTTTCATCCGCAAGTATACAGACCGCATCCCTGTTGTCCATCTCAAGGATTACATCAAGAAGGGCGAAGTCAAGAACATGTACAAGCTGATCGGCATCGAGGAAGAGGAATCCGAGGCGACACCGGCTACTTCGGTTTCCGTCCCGTCGGATTCGGCCAGATGATCTGGGAGCCCGTCCTCGAGGCGAGTCTTGAAGCAAATGCACAGTGGGTCATCGTAGAGCAGGATGAGCACTACGAGCTGGAGCCTCTGGAGTGCGCAAGAAGAAGCCGCGAGTATCTGAAGATCCTCGGCTGGTGACGAAAAGTTCGCTCACAACAAGGAGCGAACTTTGGAAGCCGCGCATAGCGCGGGTTCGAGAGAACTATATTTTGACAAATACACATAGATTTCAGGAAAGGAACCATTATGAAAGAACTTAGAATCGCCATCATCGGCTGCGGAATGATCTCCCACAGACATATGACCGTTATCGAGAACCTCAACAAGCGCGGACAGAACCTTAAGGTCGTCGCAGCAGCTGAGATCGACAAAGAAAAGCTCCTTGCATGGGGCAAGCAGTACGGCATCGCAGAAGAGAACCTGTATCAGGACTTCCGTGAGATGCTTAAGAGAGACGACATCGACGAAGTCGAGGTCTGTGTACACAACAACCTTCACACATCCGTCGCATGCGCAGTTATGGCAGCAGGTTTCCCCTGCTATTCCGAGAAGCCCATGGCAGCAAGCTATGCAGATGCCAAGATCCTCTATGACGCACAGAAGAAATACGGCCAGAAGCTGGCGATCCAGATCAGCTCCATCTATAACCCCCAGACCCGTATCGCCAAGAAGATGATCGCGGACGGCAAGCTCGGTGAGATCTATCACGTGAGAAGTGTCGGCCACAGACGTCAGGGCCGTCCCGGCTATGATATGCCTTTCTTCAGCCGCGACTTCATCGACCCCAACATCGGCGTACACGGACCTCTGTTCGATCTCGGCATCTATCACCTGGCACAGATGCTCTATGTTCTGGGTATGCCCGAGCTGGAGAGCGTTTACGGTTTCCAGAGCTCCAGATACTGGACTGATCCCGCGATCGACGAACTGGTCAACCGCACAGCTCCCGTTGAGGACCTCGGCGTAGGTATGGCGCGTTTCAAGGGCGACATCTGCATGGACATCTATGAAGACTGGGCGATCCACATGGAAGATATCGGATGCAGCTTCATCGCAGGCTCCCTCGGCGGCCTGAAGTTCACGGATGTTGACCAGACCGGCGGCCCCATGGCAGTTCCGGAAGGCGGCCAGATCATGGGCGGCGGAGACCTTCAGCTTCCGAGACTGACATACTACGGAGTCAATGACGAGAACCAGCTCTTCACGACACAGCTTGACTGCGCGATCGGCGATGTGACCGGCCAGCAGGAACTGCTGATCCATCCCGAGATGGAGATGTACAACGACAACCAGCTGCAGTGGTACAGCTACCTTCGCGGCATCCTGACCGACGAGACCAGGATCGACTCCCCTTATATCGCAATGCAGACCGCACTGCTCTCCGAGGGCGTCGTTCTTTCAAGCGAACTCGGCCGCAGCGTGACCGTCGACGAGATCAAGAAGATGGCCAAGTCCATCGCGATCCGCGACCAGGAGACTCCTTTCGGAACCATCCACTACGATTTTGACGAGTACAAGCCTGAGTAATCATTAAATATCCCCTAATTATTCCCCCAAGTGCTGCGGATCAGAGAACATGGCGTCTGATCCGCGGCACTTTGTTTCTGATATAAAGAATGATTTCCCCAATAACTGCTTGGGGGAATCATTTAGAAGATTTCAAAAAATCCGCATTACTTCACTTGGCGGAGCGTGTTATTATGTACGCAATGCATCAAATATCTGGTGAGGATGATAATATGGATTGTAAAGCAAAAATAAAAGAATTAAGAGAAAGAACAGGGATGAATCGTAAAGAGTTCTGTGATTGTTTTCAGATTCCGTACCGTACGGTCACGGACTGGGAAAGAGATAATCGACATGCTCCTGAATATGTTCTAAGGCTATTGGAATACTATATTCGAATGGAAGAACTCGGCAAAAAACGGGAAGATACTTGAAAATGCTTAAAGCAAAAGACATTTGATATGGGGTGGGAATAAGATTTATGAATAACAGTGAAATTGTGTTGTTTGAAACAAAGGACAGCAGTGTCATTTTGCCTGTTCGCATGACTGGTGATACGGTATGGTTAAATCGAAGTCAGATGGCAGAGCTATTTGAAAGAGACATTAAGACTATTGGCAAGCATATTAATAATGCTCTTCGTGAAGAAGTTGATCGTTCAGTTGTCGCAAAATTTGCGACAACTGCTTCAGATGGCAAAACGTATCAGGTTGAATATTATAATCTGGATATGATTATCTCAGTAGGATATCGTGTGAAATCAAACAGGGGCGTGGAGTTCCGCAGGTGGGCAAATAGTGTATTGCGGCAGTATGTTTTACAAGGATATGCTATAAATGAACGAAGAATAAATCAGCTGGGCGAGATAGTGCGGCTGATGAAGAGAACCCAGGACTCCCTGGACAGTCAGCAGGTGCTGTCCGTCATAGAGCGTTATAGTACAGCATTGAATCTGCTGGATGCCTATGATCATCAAAGTATGCAGCGGCCAAAGGGAACGGATGCGGTATATATACTCAGCTATGAAGAATGCCGTGCAGTGATCGACCGTATGCGGTTTGGTGATGAATCAGATTTATTCGGGAAGGAAAAGGACGATTCTTTTAAAGGGAGTATTGGAAACATCTATCAGACTTTTGACGGGTATGAGATATATCCGACATTAGAAGAGAAAGCAGCTAATCTTCTTTACCTTGTAACTAAGAATCACAGTTTTTTCGACGGAAATAAAAGAATAGCAGCGACGATATTCCTCTATTTCCTTGATTGCAACGGGATTCTTTATAACGATGATGGAAAAAAGCTTTTAGATGATCATACGCTGGTCGCGTTGACGATTATGATCGCAGAGTCACGGCCGGAAGAGAAAGAAATGATGATCAGTGTTATAATGAACTGTATTTCTGAATAAGGTTAATCCTAAGGTGAGCAGAAAACCAGACAAGAATCGTTCAGCAATTTGGAGGTTTAACACGGAATAATCGGCAGCATCCGCACCTCATGAAATAGTGTTATTGGTTACAATTTGTGATTTATTACGTTTCTGTTACGGGTGACTCCGGGTGACTCGGCCGGGTCCCGAAAAGTGCCTAAAATAAAGGCTTTTTCTCGGGTTCATTGGCTTCAAGTCCCACCGTCACGAAAAAGTGGGTGCAAAAGTGGGTGCAGATGAAAATGAAGGCCTGGAAAGCCCCTCCTTTCCACGTTTTTTGATTGAACGATCTACTCCTAAGAACGTTTTTAACAAACGACTCGGAGGAACCTGAAAAACAGGATGTGCGTTCGATCCGAACCGCCTGCGGGACAAAAATGAGCGAAAGTTCTAACGAAGGCGTTATGAGTGTTATGAAACACCCGCCCCGTATTAGACGATTTTCATTAGACGTTTTAGAACTTTTCCTCGCGAGGACCCGATCCTCCAAGGTCAGAAAACCTTGAAAATACGGGAAAAATCAAAGATGTTTCTGTAGCTCAGCAGGATAGAGCGTCCGCCTCCTAAGCGGAAGGTCGTGGGTTCGAATCCCGCCAGGAACGCTAATTTGGAGGGCGGGGACCGAAAAAATCGGTTCCCGCTTCTTCTATCTCACAAGACGATTTCCGTCTAAAATCCCCTTCTACATATTAGCTGGAATCTAAAATATCGCCGATTCTTCTAACGAGCCGATTTTCACCCGATTTCCAGGGCTCCGGGTCAACGAAGGCGTTTGTTGCGATGATCACGCGAACGCGTCGGTGATAATCCGCGTTCATTAGAGATCATTTCTCGCAAATGCCTGAAAAAGCGGGCTTTTCTCCTTTGATTTGATTTTTCATCCTATAGACAGAGTTCCTCCCCTTTCCATCTTCAGTCCGTCTCAGGTACAGGTTCCGGCTAATATTTTTTCTTCTTCATTGAACTTCGTGCCGGGAAATATTAGTTCTTCTAAAAGCGCCTGCCTCGCATTGAACCTCCGTACATAGCCCGTTTCTGATCTGTATCTGCAGTAAGGAAGCGGGCTTTTTCTTTTGTCAAATCACGAAGATGGAGGTATCAGATGAAATCAGCAAAGAGAAAAACCATTATGATCGACGGTGTCCGCTACTACGCGGAGCGGCCGCATGACTGCAGAAAGTGTTTTTTCTGGAAGAACCGCAAGGTCGGCTGCACACTCGGCAGGGAGAACTGCTATTACCTGGCCGAAGTCATAAAGACTGAGCAGGAAAAGAAATGCGAGAACTGCCCTTATGCCAAAGGCCAGCCCTGTGTAAGCGCCAGCTGTTATAAGGATCTGGAGAAATGGCTGCAGGAGCGCCGCGCCAGAACCGTCAGAAAGATGATGAAGGAAGGAGAAACCGCTAATGTCTGAGAAAGAAATGCAGCGCTTCCGCCACTATGAAGCGCTTATGAAGAAGTCCCGGAAGGCTGCCGGCGGAGAAAAGCCGCCGAGCTGCGCGAAATGCCAGTATTATCAGCCGGATTTTAAGTTCAGGAAATGTCTGCATGCCAGATGTCCTTATGGTCGTGACGAGGAAGTGTTCCGGAAACGGCCGCTGAAGAAGGACAAAATACCGGGGCCGGAGGTGGTGAAGATGGATGATGTATGACTATTTCTACGGCATTCAGGCCGAACAGTTCTCATTCTACCGAATCCCGAAGCTATTGTTCACGCATCCGGTTTTTAAGGGAATGTCCACTGAGGCGAAGACCTTATACGGGATCCTGCTGGACCGCATGAATCTGTCGGCAAAGAATAACTGGATCGATGAGGAAGGCCGTGTGTATATTATTTTCACTGTTGATGAGATCATGGAAGCACTTGGATGTGCCGAGCAAAAGGCCATCAAGCTGCTGTCTGAACTGGATACGAAAGCCGGTCTGATCGAAAGAAAACGGCAGGGACTCGGAAAACCGAACCTGATCTATGTGAAGAACTTCATCTCAGGGCTTCCGGAATCACAATTCAAGAACTGTGAAAATCACAATTCTGGAGCAATGAAAATCACAATTCAAGAACTTCCAAAATCACAAGGTAGTAATACTGATATTAATAATACTGAGATGAGTGATACTGATCTTTTCTCTTCCGCTGACGGCAGATCAGAAGAGATGAGAACGAGAGCCTCCTATGAGAAATATTTCAGAGATGCTCTTGAGATCGATTTTCTGAAGCAGAGCAATCCTGGGGAACGGGATACACTGGATGGTATTCTGGATCTGATCGTGGATACCTGCTGTGCCAACAAGCCATGGATCCTGATCAGCGGCGATAAGAAGCCGGCCGAAGTGGTAAAAAGCCGGTTCATGAAGCTGAATTCCAGCCATATCGAATACGTTCTGCAGTGTCTTTCTGATAATACGACCCGAATCCGGAACGTCAATCAGTATCTGCTGGCCACTCTCTTTAATGCCTCGACAACGATCAGTCCTTATTACCGGTCCTGGGTGAACAACGATATGGCCAACGGCCTTGTGTAGGAGGTGATGTGAAAAATGCCAACTAAAGCGACGGTCCTTTGCTGCGGAAATCAGAAAGGCGGCGTCGGAAAGACTTTTACAGCGGAAAATCTGGGTGTCGGTCTGGCGCAGGAAGGGAAAAAGGTGCTTCTCGTGGACATGGATCCGCAGGCCTCTCTTACCATCAGTCTTGGCCATCCGAGGCCGGATGAGCTGCCTGTCACGATCTCCGATATGATGCAGAAAGTGATCATGGATGAGGAAATACAGCCCCGCGAGGGAATCCTGACCCATCCGGAAGGCGTGGATCTGATGCCGGCGAGTATTTCCCTGTCCGGTCTGGAGGTCTCTCTGGTCAATGCCATGAGCCGCGAATCTGTCCTGAAGCAGTATCTGGAGCCGTTAAAAAAGGAATATGATTTTATCATTCTGGACTGCATGCCGTCCCTGGGTATGCTGACGGTCAATGCCCTGGCGGCTTCCGACCAGCTGATCGTCCCGGTTCAGGCGCAGTATCTGTCCGCAAAAGGTCTGGAGCAGCTCCTTCAGACTGTGAATAAGGTGAAGCGGCAGATCAATCCGAAGCTGCGGATCGAAGGGATCCTTCTGACGATGATCGATGCCAGAACTAATAATGCAAAAGAGATCGCCGGTCTGATCCGTGAAACGTACGGCAGCCGGCTGAAGGTATTTGATGTTGAGATCCCGAGATCTGTCCGGGCGGCGGAGATCAGCGCAGAGGGTAAGAGCATCTTCGCCCATGATTCTGGAGGGAAAGTGGCTGCGGCCTACAAAGAACTGACGAAGGAGGTGATCCGCGATGCCGAAAAGAGGCGCAAACATCAGTTTGAGCAGCTACGATGATATCTTTGAAACTGATGAGAGCCGTGCGGATGCCCAACTGGAGCGGGTCCAGAAGATCCCAATCAGCGAACTGGTGCCGTTTAAAGACCACCCCTTCAAAGTGGTCGAAGATGAGGCAATGCTTCGGACCACGGAAAGTATCGCACAGTACGGGGTGCTGACACCGCTGATTGCAAGACCACTGGAGGATGGAACCTATGAGATCATCTCCGGTCACCGAAGAGTCCATGCTGCGCAGGCAGCTGGTCTTACAGAAGTTCCAGTCATTGTCCGGGACATGGATGATGACGCTGCAACGGTGCTTATGGTCGATTCCAACCTGCAGAGGGAACATATCCTGCCGAGTGAGCGGGCATTTGCTTATAAGATGAAGCTGGAAGCTATTAAACATCAAGGAGAAAGATCAGATTTACAGGAAGCAGATACTTCGACACAAGTTGTCGACAAGTTAAAATCTGCTGATGCACTTGGGCAAACAACAGGAGAAAGTGGAAGGCAAGTGCAACGCTATATCCGCCTCACCTACCTGATTCCCGAACTCCTCGATTTAGTCGATGAGAAGAAGATCTCTTTCAACCCGGCCGTGGAGCTCTCCTACCTGAAACCTACAGAGCAGGAAATGTTTCTCTCCGTTATGGAGTGGTCGCAGAATGCGCCATCCCTCTCGCAGGCCCAGCGCCTGAAAAAACTCAGTCAGGAAGGGAAACTCACTCCGGACGCCATGCGTGAGATCATGAATGAAGTAAAGAAGGGTGATCTGGAACGGGTGACCTTTAGAAACGAGACACTTAGAAAGTATTTCCCGCGTTCCTATACCGCGCAGCAGATGCAGGACCAGATCATTAAACTTCTGGAACAATGGCAGAAGCGGAAGCAGCGGGACCAGGAACGGTAAAGGGACTCTTAATGCATTTCACCGCCTGTATTTTGCCACTTACCGTAAATGCTGAGACAAGCTTTTCAATATCATGTATGATGACATCATCAAAGAGAAAGAAAGGGGGCTGGGGCATGAAGGTAAGTGTAGATATCTCCGCTGAATACAAAGAGCCATACGCAGTGATCTATACCGATAAAGTAACAGATGAGATCCAGCGAATGATCGATATATTCAGCACGAGCGAAACGCCCATAACTGCCCTGCAGAATGAGGAAGATCTGATCGTTCTGCAGCCTAAGGAAATATTCATGGTACGGGTAGAGGACGGCGACACGATCATTTATGGAGAAAAGAATAAATATCGTTCGCGAAAAAGACTCTATGAGATCGGCCAGCAATTAGGGAAGCAGTTTATGCAGATATCCAAAACAACACTGATCAATCTGTCTTATATGGACAGTATAGAGCCCGGATTCAGCGGAACACTTTTATTGAAGATGAAAAACGGCTGTAAAGATTATGTGTCGAGGAAATATTTGCCGGAGTTAAAAAAATATCTCGGATTATAGGAGGCGGAAGCAATGAGAGAAACAGTGAAAGATCTGTTAAAAAGTACGGTTATCAGCATCGGGATGGCCATGACGATATTTTGCCTGTCCGGCGTGGTATTTGATATCCAGAACAAAGGACTTTTCAGTTTGGATCAGTATCGTTTTACAAAGATGATCGCGGGATGTGTCCTGGTAGGACTGGGGTTTGGCATTCCTTCGATCGTATACAGAAAAGATAATCTTCCAATGCCGATCAGGGTGATCATTCATATGGGGATCGGATGCGTAGTTTATACGGTCGTTGCCTATGCCGTTGGCTGGATGGGCGGAGCGGCATCGCTCGGAAAGGGGATCCTGATTGCGGCAATACAGCTTGTACCGGCATTTATTATCTGGTTCCTGTTCATGAAACACTATCGGGCAGAAGCAAAAAGAATGAATGAAAAGATACAGGCAATGAAATAAAATCCAGGCAGAAAGAGAACATCGGTTATATGATCGGTGTTTTCTTTAACCATGAAATCAGAATCATGTAAATGCAGACTGACGTTCTCTATGCGGGAATGTCTTTTTTTATGCCAAATATGAAAGGAAAACAGACTATGTCAAATATGAAAGCAACCGATAAGCAGGCCATGGAGATCCTTAAGAAGCTGGATGAACTAATCGATTTCTCTGTCGATCTGGAAGCAAATCTCGATGAAAGTGAGACCATCGAAGAAGTGCTTCTCTGCCTGGAGGATACGATCGATGAATTCTGCGATGCTGTCGAGGTGATCGAGGCGATCCGCGAGTTCCTGATCGAAGTGGAAAACCTTGATGAAGATGAATCTGATGAAGCGGGGGATGAAGAATGCACCTGCTGTGCACCGCCGGAACTCCGCAATGAACTTATCCGTATCGCTCAGAGCATACAGGCCTATGAACGAATGGCAGCAGAAAAGCGCAGATCGGAAAACACTTCAAAGGGAAAGCCCATGCCGGAGATCCCGGTTCCTGACGAGGACTCCGTAGCATTGCTTTTCTATGATGCCGGAGACTACAGGGTCTTCCCCTTTGAGCATGTTCTCCGGATCTGCCCTTGGCTGAATGAGCACAGCGTCATGCGTGCGATCCCGGGCGTCAAAGATCTCTATTATCTCTATGAGGAAGGGACAGAGATCAAGACAGAAAGCGGCCTTTATCTGGTCGGGCCCATCGTCGTGATCCGATTGAATGCAGACCATTTCCTCATCACGCCGGATGCGCTGGACCGTCACCGCGTCCGCAAGTTCATGAGGGACAACACAGAAACCATCGATTTTGAGGAAGGCGCCAGTTATCCGGCGCTTCGTTTTGTTTAAGGAGGAAAAACCATGGATTATGAACAGTTTTTGGAGCAGGTTAAAGCAGATCTTCAGGAGCAGTTTCCCTATATGAACGTGGAGATCCGCAGTGTCGAGAAGCTGCAGGGGCAGTCCTATACCGGTATTTCCATCACACCGGAAGGCAGCAATGCCGGCGCAACGATGAACCTGCATTCTCAGTATGAAATGCTGCAGGACGGGGTCCCGATGGATATCGTCATGAGGCGTATCGAAAATCTTGCCGCTGATGCTGTTAATCAGATCCCGCAGGTAGAAGCTTCCACCCTGTCTGATTACGAGCAGATGAAACACACCCTGATCATGCAGGCAGTACCGGTCGGACCGAACCGCGCACTGCTTGAGACCATCCCTCACAGAACGATGGAAGACATCGCGATCGTCTACCGTTTTCAGCTGGAGCACAGGGAAAATGCGGACGCTACCGTTCTGGTCACCAACCAGATGCTGCAGAATTACGGGATCACCGCAGAACAGCTGATGGCAGATGCCGCTATATCCGCGCCGCAGAGAAATCCGGTCTCTCTCCGCTCTCTGGCAGAGGTTCTTTCGGAAATGAGCGGCGGCATGATCCCGCCGGAGGATGTCGGAGCTCCGCCGCTTATGGTTGCTACGGTTCCCGGCGCAGTCAATGGAGCCGGCGTCATGGGCTATCCGGACTTCTTTAAGGACGCTGCGGAACAGATCGGCGGCAGCTATTTCATCCTTCCCTCGTCTGCCCATGAGATCCTGCTTCTTGCAGATGACGGCAGCATGAGCGCACAGGAACTGAGCGCTATGGTCTCTGCTGTCAATTCACAGGAGGTCATGCCGGAAGAACAGCTTGGCAGTGAAGCCTATCATTACGATGCCCAGGCTCAGGTCTTTGAGAAGGCGTCTGCCTATGAGGAAAGGATCATGGAAGATCGTGAAATGATCGCGGATGCTATGCCGGGTGTCATTCACGAGGGATCTGCAGCTTATACGGCTGAGACTGTCCCCGAGACGATCTCTGTTCTCATGGTGGAGCCGGGGAAATATCCCAGAGAGATCGAGATCGGCACCGAACTGGAAGATCTGCAGTCAGCCGTAGGCGGCAATATCGAGGTCGTCTATCCCTTTGACGATCAGGTGGGCCTTGTCATGAACGAGGAAGGAAAGATTAACGGACTTCCGCTGAACCGGGCTCTTCAGGATGAAAAAGGCAACCTTGTTGATGTGATCGCCGGACCCTTTATGGTCGTCGGCCTTACCGAGGAAAGCTTCGGATCCCTGACGCAGGAACAGATGAAGACTTATGGAGATAAGTTCCATACACCGCAAATGTTCATGAAGATGGGCCGCGGGTTCATGGCCCTGCCGATCCCGGAAGAAAAAATCGAGAAGGCTGATAAGGCTCCCGATAAATCCCCTGCAAAGGATGCCCAGAAGAAGGAACCGAAGGCGAAACGCAGGAAAACGCCGGATCACAGTGACCGGTGATCTCTGTACAGCATATGGAGCCGGTCTATCAACAGCCGGCTCCGTCAAATATAACGAATGGAGGTGGTGATTCTTGCAGGAAGAGATAGAAAACAGGACCGTGAACCTGATGATCACAACGACAAGACTGACTGCCAGAGCACTGATCTCCGGTTATCACAAGTTTGAAGAGCGGCGTAAACAGCGGGCAGCAGCGAGATCCGCCAGAAAAAGCCAGAAGCCGACCGGCAAACAGACGGTCAAGCAGCTGATCGGACAGAACCAGGGCGTCAGCAGTATTGATATCGCCAAGACAGACCTGAAAGGATTTGAGAAATACGCCAGGACCTACGGCGTAGACTATGCCATCACCAAGGATAAGTCCGGCGATGTTCCAAAGTACCTCTGCTTCTTCAAGGCACGGGATGCCGATGCCATGACAGCCGCATTCAATGCCTATTCCGCAGAAGTCCTGAAAAGGCAGAAGGCTCCGAGTGTGCTGAAGCAGCTGGCAAAACTGAAGGCCTATGTGAAGGCGCTTCCGGTCAAGACCAGGACAAAGGAGAAAGAGAGGGATCTGAACCGATGAAGGTTGATACTAAACGCCTGAAAAAGACCATGTTCCTCTCCCTTCCCTACGTTATCTTCGGCCTCATCTGTACGAATATCGGTGAGGCCTGGAGACTGGCAGAAGGCGCGGACTATTCCGCAAAGGTGCTTTCCTTCTTTTCGACGATCGGTATTGCTTTCGGGAATCCCCTGCCGAGTTTCTATCCCGTGGATCTTCTGACCGGCCTGATCGGCGGCGCTGGTCTCAGGCTTGCTGTCTTCATCAAGAGCCAGAACAAGAAGAATTATAAGCAGGGCGTTGAGTACGGGTCAGCCCGCTGGGGAACCCATGCGGATATCGAGCCATTCATGGATCCGAAGTTCGAGAACAACGTGATCCTCACCCGGACCGAGCGGCTGATGATGAGCAACCGGCCGAAGAACCCGGCCAACGCCCGAAATAAGAACGTCCTGATCGTCGGCGGATCTGGCAGCGGCAAGACCCGTTTCTGGATCAAGCCCAACCTTCTGCAGCTTCACAGTTCTTATGTTTTGACTGACCCGAAAGGTACGACCCTTATCGAGGTAGGCCATGCATTTGTGAGGGCAAAATACCGGATCAAGATCTTCAATACGATCAACTTCCAGAAGTCGATGCACTACAACCCCTTCGCCTATGTGCACAGCGAGAAGGATATCCTGAAGCTGGTCACGACACTCATGGCAAACACGAAAGGCGAGGGAAAGGGGAGCGATCCGTTTTGGGATAAGGCGGAAACCCTGCTGTACTGTGCCCTGATCGGCTACATCCACTATGAAGCTCCGGTCGAGGAGCAGAACTTTGCTACCTTGATCGAGTTTATCAACGCTATGGAGGTCCGCGAGGATGACGAAGAGTACCAGAATCCGGTGGATCTCATGTTTGAGGCACTGAAGAAAAAGAACCCGGATCACTTTGCAGTCCGTCAATATGCCAAGTTCAAACTGGCGGCCGGCAAAACCCTCAAAAGTATATTGGTGAGTGCCGGCGCGAGGCTTGCGCCATTTGATATCCAGGAGGTCCGGGAGATCACGATGTACGATGAACTGGAACTGGATACCCTGGGCGACCAGAAGACAGCTCTGTTCCTCATGATGTCGGATACGGACGGATCCTTCAACTTCCTGATCAGCATGATCTACACGCAGCTCTTCAACCTGCTCTGTGAAAAGGCAGATGATGTGTACGGGGGCAGGCTTCCGGTCCACGTCCGCTGTCTGATCGATGAGGCAGCCAATATCGGCCAGATCCCCAATCTGGAGAAGCTGGTCGCGACGATCCGAAGCCGTGAGATCAGCGCCTGCCTAGTGCTTCAGGCCAAGTCGCAGCTGAAAGCCATCTACAAGGATAACGCCGATACCATCATCGGCAACATGGATTCGCAGGTCTTCCTCGGCGGTTCCGAACCGACGACCCTGAAAGATCTTTCGGAAGCTCTGGGCAAGGAAACGATTGATACCTTCAATACCTCGGACACACGAGGCAATAGTCCCAGCTACGGAACGAACTATCAGAAGCTCGGCAAAGAACTGATGACCAGAGATGAGATCGCAGTCCTGGACGGCAGCAAATGCGTGCTGCAGCTTCGCGGCGTCAGGCCTTTCCTGTCGGATAAATATGATCTGACCCAGCATCCGAACTACAAATATACGGCTGACTTTGATAAGCGTTACACCTTCGATATCGAGAAGTTCCTTAACCACAGAATGAGGTTGAAAACGAATGACGAATATGAAGTGGTGGAGGCAGATGAATCTGAAGAACAGGAGGCAGCTGATTAGTGGGCGGCTCATAATGGCCGCTCTTACATATGAGATGACCCATCCACGCACAGCACTGCTCCATATATCTGATATGATGGAAGAAAAGTAACTGATTTTTGTAACGAAAACAGATCTTGCCAGTCATATATACGAAGGGGGTGATGACATGGATATAGAAAAACTGTATCAGGACTATTTCCTGGTCGTTTATAAATATATTCTGTCCATTTCCCATGATCCTCTGGCGGCCGAAGAGATCACACAGGATACCTTCTTCAAGGCACTGAAAAAAATTGATGATTTCCGTGGAGAGTCCAATATCCGGGTGTGGCTGTGCCAGATCGCTAAGAATACATACTTCGACCATGTGAAACGACAGGGCCGACTGTCTGAACTGCCGGAGGAATACGGTGAACCGGCTCCTTCCGTAGAAGAATCTTTTTTCCTTTCTGCAGATGCCAAAGAGATTCATCGGATCCTCCATGATCTGCGGGAACCGTATAAAGAAGTCTTCTCGCTGCGGACATTTGGAGAATTGTCGTTTTCTGATATCGCAGAACTGTTTGGAAAGTCGGAAAGCTGGGCGCGTGTCACGTATCACCGGGCGCGTATGATGATCAAGGAGGGAATGAAAAATGGCTGATATCACATGCGAAGTAATCAGGGACCTGATGCCGCTTTATGTGGATGATGTTCTATCGTCCGACAGCAAAGCACTTGTCGAAGAGCACTTGGAAACCTGTGAGGGCTGCACGGACTATTATCATGCGCTGAAAGAACCAGAGGGGAATTATAAGCAAATGAAAAAAGCGGATGAAAAAGCAGCATTCAAAAAAATAAAGGGAACACTCAAAAGGAAACGGCTCTTAACCATTCTTGTTACTGCGGTATGCATTGCAGCTCTGGGCTTTGGATTGTTTTATGGTCTTGTCGTTCATGAGAAGTATATTCCCTATGAGGAAAGCGGACTTTATGTCGCAGAAGAAGCCATTCGAACAGACAGAGATTATTACAAGAGCACCGGTCTCTACTCACCGGATGGAGAGACGCTTTTCTTATATATGACAACGACAGCATATACACAGATGCGAAATGACACGTCTATGGCGGGTGTCCCAATCATTTCATTGGACAGGGCGGCGCGAACCTCAACAATAGAGGATGACAATGGTACCGTAACAGAGCAGGTATGCAAAGAAATATATTATGTTCCGGAAATAACCGCGAAGCAGTATATGCATGCTATGAAGTGGACAAATGAAGGCACGACTGATGAAGAAGTCCAAAAGAACCGTGATAAAGAAGTCGAGGAGCTGAAAAGCGCATCGGTCCTCGTTTGGAGTGAATCAGAATAACAGATACATACCGTTACACGCAGGCAGTCTTGTGAGAGATCATGAGACTGCCTTTTGATTTATGAGGAGTCGACATCCTTGCATGGCGACTCCCAGTCTAAGAAAATACAGAAAAGAACCCGGAAAGGATGGGATGAAATATGTTTATACTCAGAATCTTACTCAAGACGGCACTGCTTCCCGTAGTGCTGATCCTGTTATTCGTAAAGGTCATTGTGAAGGTTGGAATGCAGCTCTCTTCCATTATTCTCGGCGGTCTGATCCTCTTTGTAGCCGGCTGTCTAATTTATACGATCACAAAACAGGCCTGGAGTCAGACCTTCCTTCTGGCCTTGATCGAAGCCGGTATCATGGGCATTACGATCGGGACCGCCGTCATCGAGAGCCTGATCGATGCAGCATTGATGGGAATTGCAGGCATTTGAAGCCTCTATTGAATTAACTTTTGCATATTTTTCAAAAAATCTCTTGGAAAGTATTGACCCCTACGTTACGTCATGGTTTATAGTGACCTTACCAAAGGCGAGGGAGTGATGAACTATGATGACTGTTAACGAAGTAAGCAAGCTGACAGGCGTGAGTATACGCACCCTGCAGTATTACGACAAGATCGGGCTGCTTCATCCGGCAAAATATACAGAGGCAGGCTACCGGCTGTATGACGATGCGGCACTGGAGACCCTGCAGCAGATCCTTCTCTTCAGAGAACTGGAATTCCCTCTGAAGGATATTAAGGAGATCATCAGCAGTCCGGATTTTGACAGGAGCAAGGCCCTGGAGCAGCAGATCGAGCTTCTGAAGCTTAAGAAGGAACACATCGAGAACCTGATCGATCTTGCCGTTGGAATAAAAGCGATAGGGGTGAAACCATTGACATTTGATGCATTTGATACAAGAAAAATAGACGAGTATGCCGCGCAGGCGAAAGCCTCCTGGGGCACAACGCCGGCCTATAAGGAATATGAAGAGAAATCCAAAGGCCGTACAAAGGAAGACAACATGAAGATCCACCAGGGACTGATTGATATTTTCGGAGAATTCGGACAGATCCGGAATACAGATCCCGCATCGGAGGAAGCGCAGGCGATGGTAAAGAAACTGCAGGATTATATCACAGAGCATATGTATACCTGCACGAAGGAGATCCTCAGCGGCCTTGGAATGATGTATGGAGGCGGAGGCGATTTCACATCAAATATCGATAAGATGGGCGGCGAAGGCACGGCTGAATTTGCCTCCCGGGCAATTGAGATTTATTGCAGATAAGCAGTCCGCCAGATACGTCTGCCAAAATGACAACTGAATAATGCCATTACATAGAACGGTCCTGAAGCCATAAACTTC